>ENA-ORTU01003790-ORTU01003790.1-human-gut-metagenome-genome-assembly--contig:-NODE-3790-length-12115-cov-1.735158_pt1 | contig 12115 bp, 8 predicted proteins | sample MGYA00241910_ERZ509184 | MGnify/ENA primary metagenome ERZ509184 (study PRJEB26280, sample SAMEA2338847) | human gut metagenome | biome: human gut; feature: human-associated habitat; material: faeces... | reverse complement strand
TCTTTCTTCCGGCCTGAAGGCCATTTGCTGAATTCTTCTGCGGAGCCATCCACCCTGGAGATAATAAATAATGAACAGTACCGACGTTACCACCCATGACAGCGGATAGCTGAACAAAATATTGGTGATGGTTCGATTCTGTGGCACAGCGATAAATAACCACAAAAGACGAAGCACACACACACCGCCACATGTCATAAGCATTGGTGTAAATACAAAGCCCATGGAACGCACTGTTCCTGAAATTACCTCAATTGTGACATATGTAAAGTAAATTGGTGTTAAGAAATATAAAATCTGCATTCCAATCTCAATAACCTGTGCATCTGTTGTGAATAGCATATAGACGTATCGTCCAAAGAAATGAAGAATTACACTTAATCCGATGCTTGCGCCAAGTGCCATACCTAAGCAAATCTTCATACTTTTACGAACACGATCTAGCTTTCCTGCACCGAAGTTTTGACCGGCAAATGTGGAGACAGAAACACCAAATGCATTCATGATCATCCAGAAGACTGCATCAATCTTTGAGTAGGCTGTGTAGGCTGCCATTGTATTGCTTCCAAGCAGATTGACATTGGACTGAATGATGATATTGGCGATATTATACATGACGGACTGAAGACCTGCCGGCACACCAATCTGAATAATACGAATTAATAACATCTTGTGAAAGCGAACCTTACTCCACTGCAGGCGATAGCACTCATTGGTTCTCATCAGACAGAATGTGATTAGTACTGCACTGATAAACTGGGAAAGAATCGTTGCAATTCCTACTCCCTGAACAGACATGCGAAGCACTACGACAAATACAAGGTCAAGCACAATATTTACAAGACAAGAGAAAATCAAAATATAGAGTGGTCGCTTGGAATCTCCGACAGCTCGCAGGATTGCTGCACATATATTGTAATACAGATTCGGGATCATACCGATAAAATAAATCTTGATATATGTTTCTGCAAGATCAATCACTGTATCTGGTGTCTGCATCCACTCAAGTGCTGTCCTTGCAAAAATAAATCCAATTGCACTTAAAATCGCACCGCCTGCAATGGAAAGTGCAATCGCCGTATGGACACTTCGGCTTACCATTTCCTTATCGCCCGCTCCATAAAACTGTGCAATGATAACAGTCGCACCAGAAGAAAGTCCAATAAAGAAACCAAATAAAAGGTTAATAATCGTTCCAGTAGAACCGCCTACGGCTGCCAGCTCAAGCGAACCTGTAAAACGACCCACCACAACTGCGTCAACTGTATTATACAGCTGTTGAAAAAATGCTCCGAACAAAATCGGAAAGAAAAAGACAAGCAGCTGCTCCCATATCACCCCATCTGTGATTCCCCCTGCCCTAGCTGATGAAGCAGCCTGTTTTTTCTGACTCATTTTCTTTTTTCCTCCTGTTTCACTTTGTTTTCATTATGATTTTTATTGCTTGTGTGTATAGCTCTATGGCTTGGCACTGCGCGCGGTATATTTTGTCTGTCCACTGTCTTTTGTCTTCCCATGATCAGAAAACCTGAAAATGGCAAAACTGCCTTCAGCAGATTTTCCAGCTCTGACCATGTTCCTGGTACAATCTGGTGAAGCTCACGAAGCATTGCAGCCGCATTTTTTAATCCGCCTTCCTGCACCTGCGTCAATGTATCTACACCAGTCGATTCCAGTATTGAAAATAAATCATCGACAAACTGTGTCCTTGCATTCTCATCAATATTTTCAAGCCAATTATGAAGCGTCTCATGGAGTGAAATAGCTGATTCACTTAAGCTTGCTGATACAAAATGCGGACCCTCTATTTGCCAGCTCATCGCATCGTGCTGAAGGATTCCCTTAGCTGTACTTTTTATGACTTGCGGTTCTACAGGATTTTCAAGAAGCATTCCTATGATGGATGAATCTGGAATATAGCGATGGATTCGATTTTGAATTTTCTTATATGAATCACTCGTCACAAACTCATGCACAAATCCGGGACCATCATTACTATACACATCTGTAATGCGTTCCTGCACCTCTATTTTACAGGCTGCAGCTGCATATACTGCCAAATTGCCGCCTTTTGAATGACCGCTTACGCGAATAGGGGATGTACCAACACCAAATCTGTTCAAATATTCTGATGCCAACTTTTGGGCTGGCACTTCGCCAAGGCCTAGATTAAAGTCCTCTTTCCATGCCACAATATTGTCATCCGTTCCCCTGAAGCAAAAATTTTTTGAGCCATCCATAAGATCAAGCTGCACGGCAGAAAATTGAAGCTCCAGCTGTGGATTAACCATATTAACATAATTTGAAATGATAGATGTACGGTAGCGGTTCGACTGTGCCATCATTTTTACTATATACGGCGCCAGTCTCGTAAATGACTTGTCTGCCGCAAGTTCTTCTTCGCTGTGAAGCACAAAAAAGCGTCTTGAAAGCTCCTCAAGTGTCACTTGCTCTTCGCCAGCACCAACAGACAGTCCCTCAAGATTCACATATGCCACATATGACAAAAGCAAATTATCTACCTCGTTGAAAGCATCCTGCGAAAATGTCAGATCACCACGCCATTTCAAATAATCCATAATATTTCCCATTGTTTCACCCGCTTTCCAAAATAGGTTTACAACAAAAAAACAAACCGCTGCGATATAAGAGAAGTATACCTCAGCGGTCTTGTAAAATCAATGGATTATTCTATTATGCTCTGATGTTGTTTTTCTCTGCGTTACTGTTCACGCGTCATATGCCTTATCGTAAACTTTGCAGTTAGAAAAACCTCACTCTTAAGATCTTTTGCAGTCTCTTTGCACTCACCTGGGCAGCCAGTCCAGTAAAGCAGCCTGTGATCATTGCGCTGAGCATCAAAACAGGTAAATATGCTACTACGCTTATAGAATGTGTAATCACAATGGCAGCCAAAATTTGTCCGATATTATGGGCAGCAGCTCCGCACATGCTTATTAACACAAGAAACTTTTTCTTAAGAAGCGCACTAATGAGGCTCATGACAAGCCAACACAGAATACCGCCAGTCAAACTATAAAAAAATGAAATCATCTGTCCGCCAAACATGCTTCCAAGAAGGATTCGCACGATCAGCACAAATAATGCTTCCTTTGGTGCATATAAAATCAGTACAAGAAGTGTTACGATATTGGCTAGTCCAAGCTTAATTCCTGGAATTGGTACAATCTGACCGATCATGGATTCTGCTGTAAAGATTGTAAGCGCAATCACTGAAAACATTGCAAGCGCTGTCATCTTTTTGATATCCATTTTATTTGCTTTCTCTGTTTTATTTGTTTTCTTTGTTTCCATTTTTGTTTATTCTTTCTTATTTTATTTGAACATCCCCGCCTGACTATATCGGATGAGGTTTTCTGCGGAAAAATGGATAAAATCAGGCAGCTGCCGCATATATAGAGGTTATGTACCGCATGGTGACTTCATTGACTCTAGTATGTCAGCACATCAAATTCATCATCCGTGTCCTCGGGTGCTGCCGTGATCACAAGATGATTTGGCAGACACACAATCGGAAGAGAACCTTTTCCTTTCCATACGGTATGCATACAAATCTTATCCGGGCAGCTCGCACCGCTCACATGAATCCCGTCTTTATCTACAGTAATTTCATTCCAGTCTTCGCCATCTTCAATGCGAAATGTCTCTTCGTGATCAGTTGAAATAATTTTAATTAATTTGCCATTCTGATAAATTGCTGCGCTTGCCGCTTCTTGTTTTGCCAGAAATTGGTGCGCAGTCAAAACCGCAGACAATATAAATATCAAACTTAGTATTGAAGCGATTATAATTGCTCGTTTCTTTTCGCTCATTCTTCCACCTGTTCATACGAGGAATCTGTCAATGTAAACATATCTTTTAATCCATCTGTTACAATTACCTCTTTATCCTCAGTTACAAACACAGCCTCTGCCTGATAAGTCTCCAAAAGCGGCAGGCTGTCTTCATAGCCAAGCACAAAGCATGCAGTAGACAAGCCATCGCTCAGCCATCCTTTTTCGCATACAATTGTGACGGAGATTAGTCCGCTCTCTGCCGGATACCCTGTCTTCGGGTCTAAAATATGATGATAGCGCACACCATCTTCAATCACATATTTTTCATAATCTCCTGATGTAGATATACTGCATGTTCCATCAATTGTTAGTGAACCAAGATACGATTCGCCATCTTCATTGCGTGGATTTGCAATGCCGATCTTCCAAGGTTTTCCATCTGGCTTTTTTCCATACGTCAAAATACTTCCTCCGACAGATACCACTGCTGCATCAGCATCTGCCTCTTCTAACATTTTTCGTGCTTCATCACATCCGATTCCTTTTCCGACTGCTCCAAGATCAATCTGCACACCATCTTTTAAAAACACTTCACCGTCACCCAGACTTATTTTTTCCCAGCCAGTCTCTAAAAGAAGCTCTGTCAGTTCGCTTTTCGATGGAATATAGGGATTGTCACTTTCCAAATTCCAAAGCTGCGACACGCGGCCTAATGTCAGATCAAATGCACCGTTGCTTTCTCTTGCAAGATCAAGCACATTTTCCAGATAGCTATATGTCCACTTTGATGGCATAACAGGTTCGCTCTCTGATGCATTTTCATTGATATTGGCAATATCGCTGCCTTCAATGCGCCATGATAAATATTTGTTTTCAATATCAGAAAGCATGTCCATAATATCTTTTGCAGTTCCATCCGAACCAAAAACACGGACACTACAGTCTGTTCCCATTGCAGTATCTGTTATACTCTCGCTGTCAGTCTTATCAGCCCAAACAAGCTGTGTGCTAATGTATGAACAGACCATAACACAAGTTATTTTCAAAAGATTAGCAAAACTTTTCTTTCGATTCATGAAAATCTTCCTTTCTCTCATTGGTTGCTGTTCTATATTCTGCAAAAGGCTGGCTACAAATCATATGGCAGCCAGCCTTTTGCTTACTATATATTATGATATCAGGGTCAAAAGATATTTTGCCCTAAACTAATACCCACGAATTACTGTGCTGTTACAGTTCCCTTTACGGACGGATATCCAGTTGCTTCTAACTCAATCTCATAGGAATCACTTCCGTCAAATACCTTAACATTTCCATCCTGACCTTCGATTTCAGCATCCATATTTATGCTTCCATCCTCATTGAATAAGATACCTGCAATGCCCTTTGCCTTTACTGGCTCACCATTTACAACAACACTTGTTACCTGTGCCGCATAGTCTGCGCCAGTAAGTCCCTGCTCATTATCCGCGATTACAACAGCATTATTTTCAATAGAAACACTGCCTTCCTCTAAGCCTGACTCAACAAGTGTGCTTGACTTCTTGCTTGCATACTTGTCATCTGAGAAGGTAACTGTGTAGCTGCCTGGCTTTAAATCGCCACTCAGAGTAATTACGTTGTCTTCTACGCTGTAAAGTCCATCTTCTACGGCAGTACGTCCTGCTGCGACAGCCTCTACACTATAATCGCTGTCATCTGGTGTTGTATATGTGATATTGATTGCAGTGCCATCTTTCTGATAAGTAACACTCTCATCTGTTGTAATGGAATATTCTTCTCCAAGAAGCTCCTTGCAGTACAGATCAGTCTCAATAGAGATATCATCCTGATCCGCCAGCATGTACGTTACCTTTGTGATCGTCTTTCCCTGAATGTCAGCAAAACGCTGCCATGACGGTGTATTTCCATGTGGCTCAGTCATCTCTTCTGCCGCAAATGCAATCTCATTTGCACGCAGCCATAAGTTGTCCAAATGCTCAAGTCCATAAATTTCTCCATCAGATGTTTCAAGAAGTGCACCCTGAATATCAGCAGATTCAATCTCAAGACCGTCAAAGTCGATTTGATAATTGCCCCATGTCGAAACTGTTGCAAAGGAAACTGTTACATTTTCTGCCTCTTTAGTTGTTCCAATTGTCTGGCTTAAGGTACCATCAGAATTGATTACCTTATACTCAGCCGGAACTTCTTCTGAGACTTCTTCAAGTGAGGATACGAACTCAACAAGTGGATTGCTGCACTCAGTACCAGCTTCGATTGCTGCCTTTACATCATCATACAATGTCTTTGGAATTGCCACATTTACACTGGATGGTCCTAAAATATCGGTTCCATCGCCATTCTGCTCAAAATAGCTTTTTTCAAAGCGCTGAGATTTCTGGCTTGTCGCAGAAGTAACAGAATCATAAATGCCTTCCTCACGAAGACCTGCAGCCGTTACCTTATCCTCTGCATCATACTGTCCAGCTGCTGCATCTCCAAGTGCCTCTGGCTGTACATGATTGATCTCTCCATAATAAAAATCCGCATATGGAACATTAATCTTACCAAAGTAATATTCACTTGTCTCAATGCTTACTGTCTGTGCCTCATCCTCTGCACCAGAAGCTTCCTCTGTCTGTGCCTCGCTTGTTGCCGGTGTGCTCTCACTCTTTAAAACTCCTCCAAAAGCACTCATATTTCCTGCTGCTATTGTACTTGCCGCCAACACAGCTAATGCCATTTTTGTTCTCATAAATGATATCTCCTTTAACTTTATATTGCCGATGGCAGTTAGTATATTCTAACATGATCATAAAAATCAACACCCTTATTGAGAAAAAAAGGTTATTTATATAAAAACAGCAATTTGACGTTTTCCATATGTTTTATTGTGAGTCCGAGTTAGTTATTTCTAACAATTTTCAATTATACTTTTCCTCTTATATGAACTGCCATTCTTTATTTTTGTCTATTTCTTGTTAGTTTATGCTAACTTTATGTCTTTTTTTCGTCTTTTTTGTGTTTCCTGTTTGCTTGTGATGTATTTTTCCTTATGTTACACTACATTTATTCCTTATAATATAAATCGTATACACGGAGGTAATCAAATATCTATGTTATTTATTTTTTCACTGATAATCGCATCAATCTTTGCACTGACTGCAAAATCCACGATCAAACGTCATCCGTATCCGTGGTACATCGGTGCACTTGTGCTTACACTTTTCGTATCGCTATTTCCTTTTTCACGGAATTTGCCAGAGGCTGTCACTTTTCTTCTTGATCTATTTCGCCGCGGTGCCCTTTCATGCGCACTCTGGTGTATTGTCATGTGGACAGGTGCCTTCTCTAACGGTTCTTGGCTGATTAAGCGCTTAATGCCGGTGCGCGGTGAGCTTTCCATCTTTGCCGCAATGCTGACGCTTGGTCACAACATTGGCTATGGAAGAACTTATTTCGTGCGTTTCTTTACTGATGCATCCGCACTTCCTGCCAATCAATTTGCTGCCTGCATAATTACTATTATTCTTCTTATCATTATGATTCCGCTTACTATCCTTTCTTTTCCAAAGATTCGTAAGCGCATGAAAGCAAAAAAGTGGAAGCAGATCCAGCGCTTTGCTTACCTGTTTTACGCGCTGCTCTACCTCCACATTATGCTATTATTTATTCCGCTTGCCAAAGATGGCAAGGATGGCTACTACTTTTCTGTAATCGTTTACACGGCAATTTTCCTTGGATATGCAATCTGTCGAATACGCAAATGGTATTTCCTAAAGAAAAAGCCAGAACACCGCCGCGAATTTACATCCATTTGCTTTGGTGTATTTCTTGCTGTTATGGTTATTATCTGTGCCGTTTGAAGTCCAAATGATACTATAGCTGATGGCAATTCAAATACAGAAATTGCTGAAAATACAACTATCGAATCTGAGCCTATTTCAAAAGAAGATTCTCAGTCTTTTGATGACACTGCTCTCACCGATGGCGTTTATGAGGGAAAAGCCTACGGCTATGATGGCGCTGTAAAGGCAACAGTCACAATCAAGGACGGCAAAATCACTGATATCTCCTGCAGCAGTGCCGAGAGCGACCTGTGGTACTTCGATAAATGCAAAGACAAGGTTGTTTCTGAAATTCTTGAAGCACAAAATACTGATGTTGATGCAGTTTCCGGTGCAACCTACAGCTCAAATGGAATCAAAAAAGCTGTGCTTGATGCATTAAAACAGGCTGGATTCCCAACAAACTAATTAGGCGCATAAAGTAAATCAAAATAATAATAATGGGGCAAGAATTAAAAAAATTCTCTGCCCCACTGTTTTTATTACTTATTCAATTGCTGCCAATGCCTGTGCCAGATCTGCGATCAGATCTTTCTTATCTTCCAGTCCGCAAGAAATACGAACCAGTCCTGCTGGAACACCAGCTGCTGCTAACTGCTCGTCATTCATCTGGCGATGTGTGGATGTTGCCGGGTTTAAGCAGCATGTACGTGCATCTGCAACATGTGTCTCGATTGCTGCAAGCTTTAAGTGCTTCATAAATGTCTCTGCTGCTGCACGGCCACCCTTTAACTCAAATGAAACGACACCGCATCCTCCATTTGGAAGATACTTCTTTGCGCGCTCATAGTACTTGTCTGTAGGCAGTCCCGGATAATTTACATAAGCAACCTGCGGCTGTGCCTGTAAAAACTCTGCTACGGCCTGTCCATTTTCAACGTGACGCGGCATTCTTACATGAAGTGACTCCAGACCAAGATTTAAGATAAATGCATTCTGTGGAGACTGGATACATCCAAGGTCACGCATCAGCTGAGATGTACACTTTGTGATGAAGGCACCACCCATGCCAAACTTCTCTGCATATGTAACTCCATGATAAGATTCATCAGGTGTACACAGACCTGGGAATTTGTCTGCATGAGCCATCCAGTCAAAACGACCGCCATCTACAATTGCACCGCCAAGTGCCGCACCATGTCCATCCATATATTTTGTTGTGGAATGTGTTACGATATCTGCACCCCACTCGATTGGACGGCAGTTTACCGGAGTCGGGAATGTGTTATCCACAATTAACGGAACGCCATGTGCATGAGCAGCCTTTGCAAACTTTTCAATATCAAGAACTGTCAGTGCCGGATTTGCGATAGTCTCACCAAATACAGCTCTGGTATCTTCTGTAAATGCCGCATTTAATTCTTCCTCTGTACAATCAGGAGAAACAAAAGTAGCACGAATACCCATCTTTGCCAGTGTTACAGCAATCAGGTTATAAGTTCCGCCATAAATAGATGAAGAAGCTACGATATGACTGCCGCACTCACAAATATTAAACAGAGCAAAAAAGTTTGCTGCCTGTCCTGATGAAGTCAGCATTGCTGCTGCACCGCCTTCAAGTTCTGCAATCTTTGCTGCAACATAATCATTTGTTGGGTTCTGTAAACGGCTGTAAAAATAACCGGATGCTTCCAAATCAAATAACTTTCCCATATCCTCACTCGTATCATACTTAAATGTCGTAGACTGAATAATCGGAATCTGACGCGGTTCTCCATTTCCTGGCGTATAGCCTGCCTGCACACATTTTGTATTTAACGTATAATCACTCACTGTTTTGCCCTCCATATATTGTCATTTTTTTCAACTGTCCCTATAATACCATATATGACTAGAAAATTCTAGTATTATCTGTAGGATTCATCCCAACATATCTCTAAACCAAGCATCCTCCAACATATTATAAACATGCTCATTTGGTGTGCCTGCCCAAAGCTTATCTGCCGAAAAATATGTTTGATTGCTCTTTCCCATCATTTTTTTCGCAAACGCTTCGTCTTTTACTTTTTCAATGGGGATAGCAGTGAATTAACAGCGTATCTACATCCATATGACTGCGAATAAATGCGATAACAGAATCTGCCATATTTTCATCAAACAATACAGCACCTTTTGTTTCCTTCACCACATCATCAAAATATAAAGTAAGAACGCCTTTACAAAATTTATTTTCTGCAAAGGTGACACCAAAACCACCCGTGTGAGTATCCTGAATTGAAATGACTGCATATGTATCTTTTCTTTTTGCGTCCTCCTCACATCCTGCCGGATAATAATGATCCATCAAAATTTTCAGTGCCTGCATTTTTTCGTCAGCATCCTCAATCATGTGGATCGTGCCATGGCCGATGATGCTTTCAAACGCACTCAGAGACGCTTTCTCCCGTCATTTTCTTGAAAAAACGGTGCTTTGGTGCAAATGTCTCTAAATCCAGATACTTATAAATTGATCTAAGAAGCGCTTTTCCTTCTGGATACTGCTGCAAATCCTGAAGTCCAAGTGTGGAATAGAGAAGTTTTCCATTTCCGACGCGGCACTCAAACAGCTGCGCCATTGGTCTTAAAAATGCATAGCTGTCCATTTCTGTAATAATAGCGTCAAATGGCTGTTTTACTGTATCTGGCAGTATGACAGCTCTTTGATTTGCCATCGGCCACCACTGCCAATTTGTATGGCTCTCTGTTGGAAACTCCTTAAACAATGGATGATCTTTTTGAATCAGCTGTCCCATCGCACCTTCCTGTCTTCCAAACGTTCCAACTGACCAGAAATCTGTTGAGAATTGAGCACGAATTGAATTATGGAAGGAGCTTTCCTCTGACTTTGGCGAATAATACACTACCCCGCCGTTATCAAGCACCTTCTTTGCCTGCAAATCCAACTTAGTTGTCTCGTAAACGCTTTCTGGGCATTTTGGCAGCTCACTCTTATAAATCCAAATCGGATATGAATTAACTGCATCTGCAATCTTAACAGTAAGATCACAGCGAACTGGTGCTGTAATTTTATTATTCAGTTCAATCTTTAATGTTCCAGCTTTGCTAAGTGTCCCATTTGGGCATGAAACAGCGCTCATATGACCACTCTTTACAGCGACCTTTCTCACACTATCTAATTCTTCATTCGGCATATATGCCCACAATGTCCACTCCAGATCTCCAGCACAGTCTGTCTTTCCATAATTGGCTATCTGCACATCTGCACAAAGTGTCTCACCCTCTTCATAAGTATACTTTTCAAGACCAACTAATACAAGCTGTTCTTTAAAGAAAGCTCTAAATTTTTCTGGTTTTGCAAAATCAAATGGCTTTGGCTCTAAATGTGAATCAAGCATTCCCACAAGAGCAGTTCCCTGTCCTGGAAAATCCTGCAGTCCAAGAAGTGAAATACCAGACAGATCTTTTGTGCGCATCGCAGCTTCGATCTCCTCTCGGTAACAAAGCCTTGATAGTTCTCCAGTTGACTCAACGTACTTCTTCCAAACAGACTCTAATCCCTTTTCGCGAACCATACGCTGAATACGTCTATAATTTGCTGGATCAGAAATTCCCTTAAAATGTGCAAGCTCATCAAAATCAGGAAGCACTTCAAACTGACCAACTTCAAAGCTAAACACTGGCTTTTTATACTGCTCTCTAATCTTTCTTAAGGTTTCATCAAAGTTTGTCTTCGCATTTGGATACTGATTGTTGATGTAGCCCTTAATGTTAACCTTTGCCAGCTTTCCATTTGCCTTTTCATAAGCATCAACTTTGGCTGCTTCCTCTGGTGTCTCTGGATTTCCTGCAAGCGTTCCTCTTATTCTGTAATTATAAAAGCTTTGTGATGCATAGAAATCACTCTCTTCATCGCATCCTTCATTTCCATAATGCGCATTTGACGCATTAGCATAGAGTCTTGTCGGATCCTGTTTTTTTGCATCCTGCAGCATCTTATGCATTCTGCTTGTGCCAAGCGCTCCGCAATGAAGTTCATTCCCAAATGTCAGCATGACAAAAGATGGATGATTGGCAAGTGCTTTTATAATTTGGCGCAGTTCCTTTTGATAATACGAGAAACTTTCATCAAATTCAAATGCATGCTTTGGATCCCAATGTGAAAGCTCTGGCTGCATCAAAATGCCCATCTCATCAGCTGCAAAAAATGCTGCCTCTGGCGGACAATGCGAATGAAAACGCACCATATTGATGCCATAATCTTTATATGTCTGTAAAATATTCTTCCACGCTTCCTTTTCCATTGGAATATAGCCTGTCTCTGGAAATTCTGCACAGTTTGCCTCACTTCGAAGGAAAATTCTTCTGCCGTTTAATGACAGATGACCATATCCATCATCACCAAATGTGCGAATGCCAAAGCTAACAGTCTTTTCATCTTCTTTTTGATTTATTTCACTTTCAGATGACTGCAAATCATTTTCATATAGTGCAGCTGTCAGTTCATATAACTTTCCATCATATTCATCCCAGTTTGCTGCTGACGATGAA
>ENA-ORTU01003784-ORTU01003784.1-human-gut-metagenome-genome-assembly--contig:-NODE-3784-length-12128-cov-2.762859_pt1 | contig 12128 bp, 17 predicted proteins | sample MGYA00241910_ERZ509184 | MGnify/ENA primary metagenome ERZ509184 (study PRJEB26280, sample SAMEA2338847) | human gut metagenome | biome: human gut; feature: human-associated habitat; material: faeces... | reverse complement strand
TCGTCGATGGTCATGTGGAAGCCGTAGTCGCAGCCGGTCTTCCCGTCCGCCTTCTCATGCCAGCGGGCAAGGCCGGTGTGGAGCGTTTCGCCCTTGTTCGGGCAGGCAAAGTCGATGACGGTCGTCGTGCCGCCGCGCAGGGCGGAGCGGCCGCCGGTGTAGAAGTCGTCCGCTGTGACGGTGTTGCAGACCTCGAGGTCGAAGTGCGTGTGCGCGTCGAGAAAGCCGGGGAACAGCAGCTTGCCGCTGACGTCGATCACCTCGGCCTCCGGGCAGGAAAGCGCCTCACCGACGGCCTCGATGCGTTCGCCGTCGATGAGCAGATCGGCTTTCCGGCAGCCGGAAGCGCCGACGATCACGCCGCCTTTCAGCAGCTTTTTCATACGAATCCACTCCTTTTTGTTTGGTCGGCTGCCCCGCATCATTCCTCTTCGGCCTTCGGCGGATATTTTTCGCCGGTCCATCGGTTCGGAAAGTTTGACGTGCACAAAGCACGCCCGCACTTTCCAAACCTTGCCTCGACAAAAAATCTCTCGCCGGATGCTCTTGAGGAATGATGCGGGGCAGCCTGTGTATTTTTTAGAACGTCTGTCGGGCTGATACTATATTTTTATTCTATCACTGCGGCGGGGAAAAGGGAATCCCCTTTTTCTGCGGGAAATGCCGCCGCGGCGCGAATCGACGATTGACAGGGAAAGCGTCCAGACCGTATAATGGGGCTGTACCGGTTATCCAAAAAGGAAGGAGATATGTTCCATGCTGCAAATTGAACATCTGACGAAGACCTACGGCGAAAAGAAGGCCGTGGACGATCTGAGCCTGCACATCCTGCCCGGTGAAATTTACGGCTTCATCGGCCACAACGGCGCGGGAAAGACGACGACGCTGAAATCCGTCGCCGGGATCCTGCGCTTCGACGCCGGAGAGATCCGCATCGGCGGCACCTCCATCCGCACGGACCCGCTGGCCTGCAAGCGAAAGCTTGCCTACATCCCGGACAATCCCGATCTCTATGACTATATGACGGGTATCCAGTATCTGAACTTTATTGCGAACATTTTCGGTGTCAGCGCGGCGGACCGGCAGGTGCGCATCCGCGAGCTTGCGGAGCGCTTTGAGCTGACGAACGATCTGGCCCAGCCCATCGCCGCCTACTCCCACGGCATGAAGCAGAAGCTGGCCATCATCTCCGCATGGCTCCATCAGCCCCGTCTCATCATCATGGATGAACCCTTTGTGGGTCTGGACCCCAAGGCCTCCCATCTGCTCAAGGGCATGATGCGGGAGTTCTGCGACGCAGGCGGCGCCATCTTCTTCTCCACCCATGTGCTGGAGGTAGCGGAAAAGCTTTGCGACAAGGTAGCCATCATCCGTGGCGGCAAGCTGATCCGCTCCGGCACCATGGAGGAGGTCAAGGGCGACGACTCTCTGGAGGAGGTCTTTCTGGAGCTGGAGGGCGAGTCATGCTGAAGCTCCTTGTCAAAAAGCAGCTGACGGAGATCTTCCGTGCCTACCTCTACGATGCCAAGAAGAACCGGGCCCGCTCCAAAGCGGCCACCGTGGGCTACATCATCTTCTTCGTTTTCATCATGGTGGGTATCATCGGCGGGATGTTCACCCTTCTGTCCCTCGCCATGTGCCGGAGCATGGCCGAGGCCGGCATGAGCTGGTTCTATTTCGCCATCATGGGCCTTATGGCCATCCTGCTGGGTGCCTTCGGCAGCGTGTTCACCACCTATTCCAGCCTCTACCTGCCCAAGGACAATGACCAGATGCTCTCCCTCCCCATTCCGGTGAATACCCTCATCGCCGCCCGGCTGCTGGGGGTGTACCTCATGGGTCTCATGTACTCCGGTGTGGTGGTGCTGCCGGCCATCATCGTCTATTGGGTAACCGTCTCCGCCGCTCCTCTGCACCTGCTGGCGGGCGTTCTGTTCCTGCTGCTGATCTCCCTGTTCGTCATGGCCATCTCCTGTCTGCTGGGCTGGGTGGTGGCCAAGGTCAGCCTGAAGCTGAAGAATAAAAGCTTCGTCACCGTGGTGCTGTCGCTGGTATTCTTCGGCCTGTACTACTATTTCTTCTCCTTCAAAGCCAACTCCCTGCTAACGGAGCTACTACAGAACATCGCCCTCTACGGCGATAAGGTCCGCTCCTCCGCCTACCCCGTGTACCTCTTCGGTCAGGCGGGCGCCGGCGATCCCCTGTCCATGCTGCTTCTGACGGCAGCCATCGCCGTGCTGTTCGGCCTGACGTGGCTGCTGCTCTCCCGCAGCTTCCTCTCCATCGCCACGGCCTCCGGCCATGTGGGCCGCAAGGTCTACCGGGCCAAGGCCGTCCGGTGCCGGAGCATTTCCTCCGCCCTGCTGGACCGGGAGCTGCGCCGCTTCACCTCCAGCGCCAACTATATGCTCAACTGCGGCTTCGGCACACTGTTTCTGGTGCTGGCCTCCGGCTTCCTCCTGTGGCAGGGCCGGGAGCTGCTGGAGCTGGTGTCGCAGTCCTTCCCTGAAAGATCCGGTGCCATGCCGGTGCTGCTGGCCTTCGTCCTGTGTCTGCTCAGCGCCATGAACGACACCACCGCCCCCTCCGTCTCGCTGGAGGGCAAGCAGCTCTGGCTGGCCCAGTCTCTGCCGGTATCCCCGTGGCAGGTGCTGCGGGCCAAGCTGCGGCTCCAGCTGCTGATTACCGTGCCACCTATGCTGCTGTGCCTTGTGTGCTTGCTGGCGGTGTACCCCGGTTCCCCTCTGGAGCTGCTGTTCATCGCCGTCACCGCCCTGTCCTATGCCCTGCTGATGGCTCTGCTGGGCCTGTTCCTGGGCCTGAAAATGCCCAACCTCAGCTGGACCAACGAGGTGGTCCCCATCAAGCAGAGTGCCTGCGTGGCCCTCTCCCTCTTCAGCGGTTGGGCCGTGGCCATGATCCCCGGCGCCCTCTATCTGCTGACAGGCATCGGCAGCTTGGACCCGCTGCTCTATCTCTCCGTCGTCACGGCGCTGGTGCTGATCCTCTCCGCCGTGCTGTCCCTTTGGGTGAAAAAGACCGGCAGCTGCATCTTTGCCGCCCTGTGATCCCCCATACATGAAGAAGAGACGCCGTATGCCAGTGGCATACGGCATCTCTTCTTCATGTGAGCTTCTTTCCCATCTCCAGCCGCACCTCGTGGGTCTCCGGGTCGTGATTGGTGTAGGCGTACAGGTCGAAGCCGATGACCTGAAACCCGCACTTCCGATAAAAGGCAATGGCCCGCTCGTTGCAGGTCTGTGTCTCCAGCACCGCCATCCGCATGGGGGCCGCCTCCTCCAGCATCTTCTCCATCAGAGCGGTGGCCACGCCGCAGCGCCGGTGCTTCTCCTGAAAAATGCACAGATTGCTGATGCGCCATCGGTGGTTCCACGACTCCGGAGAGCCCTCCGCAATGCCCAGCAGCTCCCCATCCTGAAAAGCGCCGTACACCACCGGAGCCTCCAGCCACTCCCCGAACAGGGTGTCGTTGAAGGACCGCTCCTCCACCTTTCCGAAGGAATGGTACTCTATCCGAAAGCCCTCCTCCACCGGGACGATATCCCAGCAGCCTCCGGTCTGATACCGTGCCGTGAAGCCATACCCCCGCCACTGGACGGGATCCAGCTTCTTGATCTCCATATCGCTCCTCCTTACAGGGCCGTCCCCTTCTTGGGGACATACAGGCGGCTCATGTCCACACCCTCCAGCCTCAGCAGCTGCACCTTGCGCTCCAGTCCCCCGGCATAGCCGGTGAGACTACCGTCGCTGCCCACCACCCGATGACAGGGGACAATGATGGAGATGGGGTTGTGTCCCACAGCGCCACCCACCGCTTGGGCCGACATCCGCCGCAGCCCCCGCTTCCGGGCCACGGCCTCCGCCAGCGCCCTATAGGTGGTGGTCTCGCCGTAGGGGATCTGCCGCAGCAGCGCCCACACCTCCTGCCGGAAGGGGGAGCCTGCCGGGTGCAGCGGCGGCAGGAAGTCCGGCTCCCTGCCCGCAAAATAGATATCCAGCCACCGCTTGGTCTCCTCCAGCACCGGCGTCTCCTGCGGAGCGTCCTCCGGTGCGCCGGGGAAATACTTCTCCCCCGCCAGCCACAGGCCCGTCAGGCCCTCCTCGTCCGCCGCCAGCAGCAGCTCCCCCACCGGGGAAGCATAGCTCTGCCACGCTGTCATATCACTTCGCCCCTTTCTTTCCCTGCGGCGCATAGTCCCGCAGCTCCGGCACAGCGCCTCCGGCCACCGCCCACAAATAGAGACTGGCCACGCTGCCATAGGGGCTGTACCGCCGCCGATACTTCTCAAACAGCTCCCGGCCCACCTGCCGGTGGTGATACACCATCCGCAGTCCCCGCTGGATGGCCAGATCGTCATAGCTGAAAATATCCGGTCTTTGCAGGCAGAACAGCAGAATCATCTCCGCCGTCCACACCCCCACGCCCTTCAGGGTACACAGCTGCCGGATGGCCTCCGCATCGCTGCTCTCCCGCACCGTCTCCGGGTCGAAGGCTCCGCTCTGAACCCGGAGGGCAAAGTCCGTGATGTAGGCCGCCTTGCGCCCGCTGATGCCCAGCGCCTGCAAGCCCTCCGGTCCCGCCGCCAGTACGCTCCCGGCGTCCACGGTCCCCAGCGCCTCCTGCATCCGCCGCCAGACGGTGGCCTGCGCCTTGGTAGAGATCTGCTGCCCCACGATGTGGTGTACCACGGCGGCGAACAGATCCGGGTCCACCTCCCGCCGGATCATCCCCACCCGGTCGATGACCTCCCCGACCCGCTTGTCTCTGCTCCGCAGATACTGAACCTCCGTCTCACCATAGTCGAAATACATCTCTCCGCCCCCTGCCTGCATCCGTTCCTCTTGTCCAGAACATTTGTTTCGAATGTACCACACCCTCTCGCCGCTGTCAAGTCCCGCCGCCAAACGCCCCGTATCCCGACCTCCTTCACCCCAAAGGAGATTTTATTTGCGAATCCCGTCGCTCTATGGTGTGCGCTGGCGGCCAACATCGCCATGATGTCTGCCATCTCCGCCCTGCTGAGCGCCCTGCCGGCCGGGGCGGCAGAGGGCCGGACATTTGCCGTGGCCGCCGGTGCGGCGGCCCTTGCGCTGGTGGTGCGCTGCTTCTGCGCCACGGGAGCCGCCGCCATGAGTTTCCACTCCTCCCATCGGCAGCAAAATACCCCGCCTGACTGGCGGGGTATTTTATTTACCGATCCTTTTTATCTATCCCTTACTTCTTTCTCTCCTCCAGCGAGTGAGCCAGCGTTAACAGGAAGTCGTGATCCGGCCACGGGAGGATGGCCTCCTCGGCCCGGCGGGTACACTCCTCCACAGCCGTGCGGCAGCCCTCCAGCCCCAGCACGTCCACGAAGGTGACCTTCCCCTCCTCTCGATCGGAGCCGATAGGCTTGCCGAACACAGCCTCGTCGCCCACCACGTCCAGCATATCGTCCCGGATCTGAAAGGCCAAGCCCAGCTTGTCGGCAAAGGCGATGGCCTGCTGCCGCATGGTCGCCGGCATCCCCGACGCCACGCAGCCCAATTCCGCCGCCGCCGAGATCATGACCCCGGTTTTCAGCCGGTACATCCCCGTCAGCTCCTGTTGGGTGGATACACCGCACAGGGTATCGATCACCTGACCGGCCACCATACCGTCGGCGCCGGCGGCGTGGGACAGCACCCGGATGGCCTCCACTCGGCTCTCTGCCGACATACAGGGGGCCTCGGCAATAAGCCGAAAGGCCTCCGGCTGGAGGGCATCCCCCGCCAGCACCGCCAGCGTCTCGCCGTAGGCCTTATGGCAGGTAGGCTTTCCCCGCCGCAGGTCGTCGTCATCCATACAGGGCAGGTCGTCGTGAATGAGGGAGTAGGTGTGGACCAGCTCCAGCGCACAGGCATAGGGCAGAGCCAGATGCCAGTCTATCCCACCCAAACGGGCCAGCTCCAGCGTCAGCACCGGGCGGATGCGCTTGCCGCCGCCCAGAAGGCTGTACCGCATGGCCTCCTGCAATCTTCCATAGGGCTTATCCGTGGAGAAAAGTCCCTCCAGATACTGTTCAATGGCCGCCTGATAGGCGGCATATCGGGTGTAAAAATCCATGGTCATTCCTCGCTTGCAAATTCCGTTTCCACCGGAGCGCCGTCGGGGCCCTTCATCAGCCGCACCACCTGCTGCTCCGCCTGATCCAGCTCCGTGCGGCAGGCTGCCGCCAGCCGGGTCCCCTCCTCGAACAGGGACAGGGACTGGCTCAGAGGCACGTCCCCCTTTTCCAGCCGGGTGACGATCTCCTCCAGCCGGGTCATATTCTCTTCAAAGGTCTTGTCTGCCATCACGCTTCCTCCTTTTCCGTTACCGTGCAGCGCAGGCCGCCCTGCGCCAGCCGCAAATGAATGGTATCCCCGGACTGCACCTGCGCCGCCGTCCGCAGCACTGCGCCGTCCTCCGTCCGGGCCATGGCGTAGCCCCGGCCCAGCACCTTCAGTGGGCTCAGGGCATCCAGCTTGGCCGCCAGTGCCGCAAAGCGCCGCTGCTCCTCCTGCCACTGGGCATTGGCCGCCGTCAGCAGCTTCTGCTGCACATAATCCAGCTGAAGCCGCTTATCCTGCACAAAGGCCAACGGGTCCGTCAGCACCCGCTTCTCCGCCAGTGCCTTCAGCCGCCGCTCCTGCCGCTCCAGCCCGTTCAGCGTCCCCTGCGCCATACGACTGCGGAAGCTGTCCAGCCGCTGCAGCAGATCCGCCATGTCCGGCACGGCGATCTCGGCGGCATTGCTGGGGGTGGAGGCCCGGCGGTCCGCCACGAAGTCGGCAATGGTCACATCCGGCTCATGGCCTACGGCGGAGATCACCGGGATCTCTGAGGCATAGATGGCCCGTGCCACCCGCTCGTCGTTGAAGGCCCACAGGTCCTCCATGGAGCCGCCGCCCCGGCCGGTGATGAGCACATCCGCCAGCTTCCAGCGGTTGGCGTAGCGGATAGCCCCTACGATCTCCGGCGGAGCCTCCACACCCTGCACCCGCACCGGCAGCAGCAGCACCCTGGCAATGGGATAGCGCCGCCGCAGGATGCGGATCATGTCGTGGACCGCCGCCCCGGCGGAGCTGGTGACGATGGCGATGCGCTGGGGATATCGGGGCAGGGGCTTCTTGTGTCCCTCGTCGAACAGTCCCTCCCGGTACAGCTTGTCCTTCAGCTGTTCAAAGGCCACATACAGATCCCCCACGCCGTCCGGCGACAGCTGGGAGCAGTAGAGCTGATAGGCCCCGTCCCGTGGGAACACGCTGATGCGGCCATAGGCGATGACCTGCATCCCGTTCTCCGGCCGGAACCGCAGCTTCATGGCGCTGCCCTTGAACATGACACACCGCAGAGCGCCCTCCCCGTCCTTCAGGGTGAAGTAGTGATGCCCGGAGGGGTATATCTTATAGTTGGACAGCTCCCCCCGGATGTAGATGCCGGAGAGCTGGGGGATACCGTCAATGACGTTTTTGATGAAGCCGTTGACCTCCGATACGGTATAGATCTGGCCTTCCATCGCTTCCTCCTTCCTGAAAATGCAGTGCAGGCAGAGCAAGCGCACCTGCTCTGCCTGTGATGTGTCAGTCCTTGACCTCTTCCCGCAGGAAGCTGGCCAGAATGCCGTTGATGAACTTCACCACCTCGGCGGACTCATACTTACCGGCGATCTGCACCGCCTGACTGATGGCCACACCGTGGGGAATATCCGGCATATACAGGATCTCATACATGGCCACCCGCATGACGGCAGAGGCCATCAGCGGGATGCGTTCGAAGCGCCAGCCCTGTGCGTACCGGGCGATGTAGTCGTCCAGCTCCGCCGCATGGTCCGCCACGCCCGCCACCAGACGGCGGATATACTGTGCCTGCTTGGCGTTGGGGGCATCGGCGTACAGCCCGCACTCCGGCGCCAGCTCCGCAAAGCACTCCGGCGCCAGCCGCCGGTCCAGAAACTCCCCCACCGGGAGGTCCGTAAAATTCCATTCATACGCCAGATGGGCGGCGATCTCCCGTGCCGTGTTGCGTGTCATACCCGTTTCGTCCTTTTCTCTCGTATCCTATGTCTGCTCAGTCGAAGCTGATGCCGCCCACATGGACGTTGACCGCCTTCACCGGGAAGCCGGTCATGCCCTCCAGCGCCGAATAGACGGCGTTCTGGACCTTCTGAGCCACCTCAGCGATGGCAAAACCGTAGCGGATCATGAGAAACAGGTTCACCACCACGCCGTCCTCGGCCATCTCCACCCGGACGCCCTTGGCGGTCATCTTCTTGCCGCCCACCAGATCCGCCATATTGGCGTTGAGCAGGCCGCCCACGCCCTCCGTCTCCAGCGCCACAGAGCTGGAGATGGACGCCACCACATCCTCGGAGATCTGGATGGTCCCCATGCTCTCCTGACGGGTGATATACTCTTTATTTTCAGCCATAGCAATCTTACTCCCGTTCTTTTGGTATATTCGAATCATTGGTATTATACCATCGGCAGCGGGAAAATACAACCACTAATTTGCCTCCATGATCTTGATCTGCTCCGGGGTGTAGTCCGTCTCGTTGACCACAATGTCCTTGATGCGAGCCACGTCCGCCGTGTTCAGTCCCGTCTCCGGAGCCGCCACCACCACGCTGACGCTGTCCTCCCCCATGAACACCACGCAGTCGGCGTAGCCCTTGGCCGTCACCAGACTCTCGATCTGGGACTCGGCCACCGTATACGACGCCAGCACCTGCAAGGTCCGGGATGCCTCGTTGAGAACACTCTCCTCGGCGTTTTCGTCGCTCTCCGCCTCCTGCAGCATATGGATGGCGTTGTCCCGTGCCTGCTTGCGGCTGAGCCGTGCCGTGGCGAAATAATCGTCCTCCGCCGGGGCCGGATCCCCTGCCGTCTCCTCATTGGCGTTGACCAACTCCGACTGGCCCAGCACCTTGTTGTCCTTGACGCTGTCGCTGTACCGCCAGTTCATGTACACCGCACCGCACACCAGCAGCAGTACCGCCGCCGCCACACCTCGCCGTTTCCACACCGTTTTCATGTCCGTCCCTCCTGTTATTGTTCCCATTGCACCACTGTGATCTTCTCCGTGGACAGTCCCGTCAGCGCCGCCACGGCCTCCGTCACCGCCAGACGCACGGCACTGCTGCCGGCCCCCTGACACACCACCACCGCTCCCTGATACACCGGGTAGTCCTGCCGGGTCACCAGCGCCTCCTGCCAGCCGCTGCCCCGGTTCACCGTCACCGGCTGGCTCCGCTGCCGCAGACTGCCCTCCTCCTGCTCCAGATCCATGTCCTGGGCCAGCTGGAGGGTGGGGCCGGTCTTTAAGCTCAGCATCACCTGTACCCGGCCCACGCCGCTCATTTTACCCAGCAGCTGGGCCATGCGCTGCTCCGTCTCCTCCAGCGAGTAGAGCTGGGTATCGTCGCTCGTCTGCCGCTCCTGTCCGCTGCTCTTGCCCGCGGGCAGAAGCAGCAGCAAAAGGCCCGCCAGCAGCACCAGCCCCACGGCCCGGTATTTCCGGAAGATATCCCTCAGCTTTTCCCTGTCCATCCCTCACTCCTCCGGCTGCCAGCTCTGGCGGGAGGCCGGGATGCCCAGCTCCTGCGCCATGTAGTCCGACAGCACCTGATCCCTTTCCACGTCCAGCGACGCCCCATAGGGCAGGGGCAGGCCATCCTCCGTGCGAACCTCCACCTGCACCCGGCAGTCGATGCCCAGTGACGCCGCTTTTTCCGATATATATGCGGCGGTGCGGTCGGCTATGTCCCCGGACAGACTATTGGCATAGGCCGCCTGATACGCCTCCGTCTGCCGGTCCATCTCCCGCTGATACGTCTCGTACCGCCACGTCAGCTCCTCCCACCGCACCCGCAGCAGCGGCTGCACCACCGCCAGCAGCAGGATCAGTCCTCCCGCCAGCCCGGCGATGCGGCGGATGGTCTCCCCCTTGGGCAGCATCGCCGTCAGCAGCGACACCGCCAGCGCCGCAGCGGTCAGGCCCAGCAGCCACCCTCGCAGCGTTTCCATCATGGCGTCACCACCAGAATGGCCGAGGAGATGGAGATGAGCAGCAGCAGGGCGCAGCTGCCGGTCATACCCAGCATCAGGCCGAACACGCCACCCAGCGCATCGATGAGCTTCGCCAGCTCCGGAGCGGCGGTCATCCCCGCCAGAAACGCTGTCAGCTTGTACAAAAGATACTGCACCCCCAGACGTACAAAGGGTCCCAGACACGCCGCCAGCACCCCCAGCAGGCCGAATACGCCGATGGCGTTTTTCACCACGCCCGCCCCAGCCAGCACACTGCCCGCCGCATCGGAGAGGATGCGCCCCACCACCGGCATGGCCCCTACGGCGGAGCGGGTCACCTGCACCGTCAGTGCGTCTGCCGAGGTGCTGACGGCCCCGGACAGGGTCAGGTAGCCGGTAAACAGCACCAGTGAGCCCGTCAAAAGCCACGTCACCACCCGGCTGGCCGCCTTGGCGACGGTTCCCAGCCCGTGCCGGGGCAGCATGGCATCCGCCGTGGCCGCCGCCGCCAAAAAGTACGTCATAGGCAGCAGTAGTCCCCGGATGAGGGTAATGAGGGCATCGGCAAAGCACACGGCGATGACCTGTCCCGTTCCGGCGGTAACGGCGCCCCCTCCGGCGGCCACAGCGGCGGCCAGCGTCGGCAGCAGCGCCTTGGAGAACACGTCCAATTCCTCGATGGTCTGGGTCCCCAGCCCCAGCAGGCTCTTCATGCTGCCCAGCGACAGCACCGCAATGGCCGCCGCCCCGGCCATGGGCAAAAAACGGCGCATGGGGCTCTCCGGGGTGCGAAGCACGGCATCCGCCGCCCCGCACAGCAGCACCACCCCTAAGATCAGCACCGCTCCCCGCAGGTTCTCCCGCAGAGCCTCCCCCAGAAGAGTCGTCCCCTGCTCCAGCAGAGCGGCGACGCCGCCGGAGAAGTCCTTTCCCTCCAGTTCCTCCGCCGTCGGGGGAGCGGCATCCGTCACCTCCTGCGGCAGGTCCGCCGCCCACGCAGGTACCATCGCCAGAAGCAGCAGGCACGCCAGCCACACTGCCCTTACAGCAGCGACCGCAGCACCTCCCACGCTGCCTGCATCAGGGGCAGCACCGCCAGCAGCGCCCCCATGGCCCCGGCCATCTCCACCGCCGAGGCCACAGCGCTCTCCCCGGCATCCCGGCACAGGTCTGCGCCGATGCGGGTCACCACGGCGATGCCCGCCGTTTTCAGCAGGGGGAGAAACAGCGTGGAGGAGATCTCCACCGCCGCCAGCAGGTCCTCCAGAAAGGCCCATACCTCCCGCACACCACGGACGGCTGCCAGCGCCGCCGCCCCGCATACCGCCACGGCCAGCAGCAGCGCCAGCTCCGGCGTATGCTTTTTCAGCAAAGCGGCCAGCACGGCGCCCAGCAGTCCCAACGCCACGATCTGCCATACAGCCTCCATCTCTTATAACCCAAACAGCGTCTTGACCAGCTGGAACAGGTCGCTGATCTGCTGCACCAGCATCATCAGTACCACCACCAGACCGGCCAGCGTGGTCATCATAGCCTGCTCCTCCCGGCCGCTGCGTACCAACAGCAGGTTCAGCACCGCCACCAGGATCCCCACCGCTGCGATCTTGAAAATCAGGTCCACATCCATTGCTCGTCCTCAAATCAGCAGGATCAGCAGCAGGCCCGCCCCGGAAAACAGCCCCGCAAACCAGAGCTTTTCCCGCTGGCGGCTCTCCTGCTCCAGTCCTCTCCGCAGTTCCGTCAGCTCCCCGGCGGCCCATGTCAGCTCACCCAATATCCTCTGCTCGTCCCCCTCCGGCTCCAGCCGCCGCAGGATACGACCACCCTCCCCGGAGAGAGCCGCAAAGCCCTGCCGCCATGCCGCCGGAAGAGAGATGCCCTCCTCCAGCGCCGCCAGCACCGCTCCATAGTACGGTCCCGCCAATGGGCGCTGCCGCTGAGCCGCCAGCAGCCGGAGCAGCGTCTCCCGCCGGAAGCGAATGGCGGAGGCCATCTGCTCCAGCGACGCCGCCAGCTCCTCCAGCAGCCGCAGCTGCCGGTCGAAATTGTTTCTCATCAGCCGAACCTCCCTGTAATAT
>ENA-ORTU01003780-ORTU01003780.1-human-gut-metagenome-genome-assembly--contig:-NODE-3780-length-12140-cov-2.545470_pt1 | contig 12140 bp, 19 predicted proteins | sample MGYA00241910_ERZ509184 | MGnify/ENA primary metagenome ERZ509184 (study PRJEB26280, sample SAMEA2338847) | human gut metagenome | biome: human gut; feature: human-associated habitat; material: faeces... | reverse complement strand
CTGTTCCTCCTTATGTGTCAATTGGTGTAGGGAAATGGACTTTGTTTAGATGTTCTATATTCTTGCCTTTCCTAAGAGATGCAGAATAATATCCGAGGAATAAACTATGAGGACCTGTCATATATCAGCAAGCACAGCCTTTTGGGGACAAAAGGCAGTTCGTTGGGATAATTCCAATCCCTTAAAGGCGTCAGGAATATTCCTGATAAGTGCCGTGGTATCACAACGACGATGCTTGCTGGTATGTGTCATTTTATTCTATGTTGTTTCGTAATCTATAAAGTTCTTGTATATAGTTCCACATTTGTTGCATTCAAGTGTAATCCATATCCAGGTAAAAGCATTATCGATTTCTGTTATTTCAAGTTCTTCAAGTTCTTGGATGTCAGGATACTCATATTTGAGATCAACAGAAAAACAACTGCCCTGGCATTTCATACAATTAATAGGTTTGCTTGGTGTATGTATAGACTGATTTTTTCCACATTGCTCATATCCATCACAACGGCTATCAAAGACCGAGATAACTCTATCACACTTTTTGCAACGAACTTTTAATACAATTTCATCATTTTCCGGAATCAGACACATTCTAGAGAACATATAATGCTTGATTTCTCCAACAACAAATGCTTCAAAATCGTGGGAATTACAACAGGTGAGTATTCCTTCAATCATACTGTTATCGCCAATCTTTTTTTGAAATGTCGTTTCAAAAAAAGGTTGTATTTTTTTTGGAACCAAAAGTACCCACTCCTTACTTGAATATGTTTCTAACCCAAGTGACAATTTTGCCAACGGTACCAAGATTACTGGATAGCATATTGGATATCTTATTAACTATATAATTTGTGCTTTGCCTTGTGCTTTGCCTGGGATTTACAACTTCAACTAGCTTATTGACTCCGTTCTTTGCAATGCCAATTACATCGGGTCTAGTTCTCCCTCCGTTTAAGCCCATTTTCCTAATAATTTGTTTATTTCAATTTGAGAATACTGCCCAGATGCAGCCATTTTACCAGCTTCCATATTTGTTGCGAGTTTGTGCAGAGTCGACCCATGAGCGTTACCTACAACTGTTGTCGCTCCAGTAGCTATATTTAGCCCTGACGATGCTGCTCCTGTCACGCTGCCTATCAAGGTACCTGACATAAATCCTGAACACGCACCATCTAGAGCTCCCTGCCATCCTCCAGATATACCGCCCCCAATAGCTCCCATTACGGCACCAGAAGCCCCACCTGCAATGGCTCCTGAGAGCGCAGCACCGCATACTACTGCAGCAGCACCACCAGTGCAAACTGTTGCCACCGCCAATCCTGCAATGGCAACGGCACCAACCGTTACTTTTAGCCAATTAGGCATAGACCAGTTACCATCAACATCAAAGCGATTAACAGGATTGTTGAGACAGTATGTAAACAGGTTATAGCTCAATATGGAACCATCTACACCAAGATTTGCAGTATCATCCGCATTAATCCACCGACCAATCTCAGGATCGTAATAACGGGCTTTGAGGTAGTAGAGGCCGGTGTCGGAATCGAAGTAGTAGCCGCGGTAGCGGAGGGGGTTGATGTCGGCCATGTCGCCGGTAGCGGAGAGAATCTCGCCCCAGGCGTTGTAGATGTAGGATTTAAAGCTAGGGGCAGGGGGTACCTGCCCCCGGTGGGGTTAAAGAAGATTATGCGGCGCTGGGGAAGGAGTCAAATCCGGGATAATCGGGAGTTGCCAGAATCGTAAAATATGGCTGTTCCTCCTTCAATTTGCCGTCCGGCTTGTCCTGCTCCCCGGAACCGGGGAGCAGATAATCCGAGCCGGAGAATCTGCGGAGGACTGTAAAGGGCATCATAGCTGTTCCTCCTTGTACATATCAGAGATTAAGAATTCTAGAAAGACCTGGATTCAGCGACAAATTCTTCGCCAGCTGTCAAGATCTTCATTGCCATACAATATGGTTCGAGAACTTGGGAGTTCGCTGGATTTGAAATTGTAATGACGCCGATTTTTGCAGCAGACACATGGAATGTTAAAACATGGGGTGAGATCGCCGTCTGCTACATTAACCTCAAAATTAAAGTATGTTAATTTCTTCAGATTTTTCAGGAAGCCCAGATTGGGTATTGTGTTGCTGCCCCAAAGATGCAGGTATTCAAGATTTTCCAGCTTTTCAAGAACAGAAAAATCAGTAATTTTAGGGCAGTTTTCAATGTGCAGATGTTTAAGCGTGCCGCTGACTTTTTCCAAGGCGCTTATATCGCTGAGCCGGCGGTCATCATAAATATACAGGCACTGCATTTTGGGCGAATGTTCTATGCCGTCTAGGCTTCTGATACCGCATCTGATCATTGAAAAAGTATCCAGCTGACGGCTGCAAAACACTCCGTTAAGGCTCTCCGACTTATGGCGGTAAAGGGTCAGAGATTTGAGATTGGGCAGGGTCTGAAAATTGCGATGCCACTTATTGCTTATGCAAACACGTTCAAGCCACGGCATATACGAATAATCTATGGTGGTATGCTTTTCGTCTCTGGCACCATATACCGTTCTGCAATTCAAATCCCGAATATTGCGCATCTCATATAAGGGAGAATAGTCCAGACCATCATCGGCTGTCTCCGACAAAATGATATTAACATGTCTGAGGGACGGGCAACGGGTAATAAATTTAATATTACTTTCCAGGATGAGCAGAGCTTTTTCTAGTTTCAGGCTGTTAACAAAATCGATATGCTGATCCAGCGTATGGATGTTGGGGGGAGTTCTGGGAGCAAAGTACCATTTCTCCGGGTGCTCCTTTATCGTGATACAGTCCATTACATCCACAGGCGGACCATAGGCTCTGAATTCATAGCCGCGGCGCATAATGTAACGAAAAAGAAAGTAAACATTAGGATTGGTAATGGGCTTATACAGATCTATCTCCATTTAACAAAGTTCCTCCCTGGGCTCCAGATTTTATTATATGTTGAATATCCTTCGTGCGACAAAATAAAATCATACATCCGCTGTTGCATATAATATTCATCAATGAATGCTTCATAGGCATTTGGCGCGGACTTCCAATAAATACGTTGAGGGAAATTAGTCTTATTAACGTAGCGGGAAGCAGACTGAATAGCTCTGGAAAATCCACCTTTACCAACATAAATGGTCTTGTTCGAAAATAGAATTTCATAAGAACCAGTAGCTTTTCTCAAATCGCTTGTTGCATCAGCCGCTCTGCGTACTGCTTTGGCAGAATCAATTACATCATCAGCTTTGTCAACAGCAGTCACAGTGGTTCTTATCATCCTTGTCAGTTCACCAGCTCCTGTGACAAACGGGATTGTAAATGTCAATGAAAAAGAGAGCGAGGGGCTCATGAAAAAGTGAGCCACTAACGACCACGAAAAGGTGAGCCACACCGCTCACGAATATTTGAACCACCGAACGAACTAAACCTTGCTTTGTATGGTTGCCTTTAATCTGTAGGAATCTCCGTTCATGTCCAGGACATGGCTGCGGAATGTCAACCGGTCAATAAGAGCGGCTACCATTGTGGTGTTCTCAAAGAGCTCTGTCCATTTGGAGAATGGCAGGTTTGTGGTCACAATGGTGATCGTGTCGATCATGAAAAGAGTCCACCACATATATTCAACATAAATGACACTGATAAAGTTGAATATAGTAATGAATAAAACTTTGAGAGAGGGTACATAGGCCGTTTTCATTTTTCCCACCAATCCTTCAGCATCTGATATTTGTCAGCGTCAAAATAGAGCCAGAACATCTTGTCCGGGATTTTGGCGTTGCATCCGGCAAATACAATTTCCTGCATGGCTTCCAGGCCCAGCTGCTTCATATAGGGAGCACGGCAATACTCAAAGCGAAACAGAAAAGCGGCAAACCGTGGGCTTATACGGTTTTTAAACTGGCTCTGCCGCCACAGGAGGTGGACACCGTATTGCTCCAGGTCTTCCTTTCTGCATTCACCGCAGGCCACATAGATGACATTCTTTCTGTCATAGTAGCCCGGAACCACGGGGTCTTCCGGGGCCAGGCCAATACTGCTTATTTCCGACTTCTTCATAAAAGGCCTGCGCAGCAGGCCCAGATGTATGGCGTCCTGAGATATCCAGACAGGGCGGCATCGTTTTGTGTAGTAGTCGAAAACCACCCAAGAGATCACCAATGTCAGAAGCAGTAAAAAAAGAATAATACCGGGGTATGCGGCCAGCAATAAAATCCCGTCTGAAGTACTGTCTACAATGGGTTTGTGATTCCCGGAACAGAAGCCCAGATATTCAAAGGCAGAGCCGTCCAAAAGGCTGGGAATGCCAATATATGGATCAGAGAAAAAATATACTAAAAACAGATAATAATTGCCGACGCAAACGAAAGCCAGAAATAAGATTGGTAGATAAAGAATTATGGAGGGCCCATGTACGAGTTTCAAGCAACCATCTCCTTGAGGAATTTATGAGCTTATGTGCCGACAGCCGGACAAAAATTTCAGTCCGACTCGTTGAGGACAATTTTAATTCCCAATGATTTTTGTTTCAGCACAGGGAGCTTTTTACAGAATCTCTCCAGCGATCCAGGCTCTGTGCTGATATAGAAACAGCAATTGTGACTGCTGTAATTCCCGCCGTCCTCCAATTCCATATACACTTCTATCAGTATATGTCCCAACTTGTCTCTGTACAGAAAACGGAAAGATACGCAGGCTGCTGTACCGTCGCCTTTCCATCCATTTGCCCAGGTGGTTTCCCTGACCTTGCCATTCAGAAACTCCGTGATTTTAGAAATCAGATCGTCGATCAGATAATCATCTACATATATTTTCGCCGACGCGGTTATTACGTCGGAAGAACACACTATGCCCAGCTGCATCATATGACAATCATACCAGAGCTTTTCTATTTCTATATAGTCTTGCATAACCAAAACTCCCCGTACAGGTTTATAAATTTATTGCTCTTTAGTCCTGAATAATGTGGAGACCGTTCTCATCTTTTTTCAGCCTTATATAGCGATTGGGGGCGAACAGGGTTTTTGTCGTTTCACCTACAAAATCTTTTATCTCCTCAAACTCCGTAAAATCGCTTTCGGGGCGCAAGAATTTCTTGTCCCTGACCGCAAAGGTCATATCCCGCGTGTCAAAGTCCATGCCGAATTCGTAAAAAACAGTTGTGCCGTCCAGCAGATCAAAGTAATCTTCCAGTTTCTCAATGAGCATTTCAAAAAGGAATTCCCTGATTGCCTCTTCTTTTACACGAATTACACGGATCTCACCGTCTTTCAGCCGTTTGACTTTCAAGTATACCAGACTCCTTTATTCAATGTGGGGATGATTTTAAACTCCGTTAGAATAATGCACAGTCTTTTGCCCGGCGCCTTATGCTTCTTCAATGTCGCAAAATGAATTGGCACAATCAAAAATCTCAATAATTACTTCTTTTGATACAATATGCAATTCATCTCCAGAAAACATTTGAAACAGCAGGTAAAGAGAATCTTCCATATATTCGCTGTGCTTTAAGAGATAATTCTGCAAGTATGAAAAATCTTTTTCTACAGTTAGTGAAATGATTGTTTCACGATTTCCAGTCCAGTCACCTTTAATTGTAAGTGCAATTCCTATGTTGAGGAAGGTCAAGTCAATCTTAACATCAGAAATTGGATTATATAATTCAATTTTAATGCTATCCTCTCTATAGTTATATTTGATATTTTCCAATTTCGCATCATGAACATAACTGTTGTATAAAAACTCTTCTAATTCTTTAGTACTTTTTTTGTTATATCTTTGCATTGTATCCTCCGGATTATCTGAATGGGAAATGAATTGCTGTGTAAGGTTCAGGTACAATCATTCCTGGGTAATAATGACCTGTTCTGTGTATATGGTAATGTGGCTTGTCGTTTTAAAGCTTGGGCTATAGTTCGTATCTTGTTTTTCGGTCTGCATTAAAGTGTAGTAGAGAAAATATACCTAATATACCGGAGACGAACATTCCTATGTGGGCAACCAAGGATGAATAGGGGGTAAATAGTTACAGTAAGACGAGCACACAGGGGAAAAGGAATGTCCAAATGATGCAGGATTTCTTTAATACCATATAGAATCTATATTGTTTGAGGTAAATCGTAATATGATTTTGAATGTAATCCTGTTTCAGCCGTTCAAAGAGACTATACTGACGGGCAATCATAGCTCCTTTCTTATATCGATGTTTGCGTGCTTTTATATTGCCGATCAGTATGGAATATATTATTCGATGAAGAAAGCATAAATTCGTGAGATTTATCAGCAAGAAAGGGATAATTATATCAAAGATAATTTCACGCATAACACAAATTCATCTCCAGTTCAGTGAGGGATGTTATCAGAGAAATTACAAAGAAAATTTACTGCGGCGGTCTTAATAAGACTTTGTTAGTGCAATATGGGGCCAAAAGTTCGAGAATGTGCCAGATTCTGAAAGTGTTCACGAAAAGCAACGCAGTATCACAAGGGCGAGGCCTGACGGTACAGGATTTATTTCCGTTGCATGAAAAATAAAACAGTTAAAAAAATGATTCTATCAACTAAGATCAAACCAACATGGAACCATATCAATATGCCTACAACGATTGGGAAGCGGTTTACAACAATGCAGATAATCAGATTTATCGGAAAAAGTGCTGCATAAAACAGAGATAGGAAAAGTTGAAAGTAAAGATAGCGGGGAACTACACGCTGCTTTATATTAAATAATTTCCTGACCCATCTTGCAGGCTTGATATACCTTTTGGGATACCGCTGGGTATCTACTCCAAGGGTCCTCATCATTTCAAATGCTGAATTTCTGCAACCCAAACTGGATAGCAATGATATTGAGAAAAACAACGGTATCGCTTTGAAGAACATCTCAAAGTCAAAGCCCATTTCAAATCCTCCCTGTAAGACGATTTAATGCGGTTATGGAAGAACACTTCCGGTCTGGTATATGGTGATATAAAAGCAAGTACAGGAGTTCATATGTAAATGAATGTTACGGATGGGGTAAGGGCGACTTACCCGGCTGGGTATTATAAAGGAAAAGGCATTATTTAAAGAATCTGTATCTTTTCCTCTCAGAGGGGAGCCAGAGCAGCTGGGGGATAAACTCAATAGCGAGAAGCCATAAAGAGCAGTATTGAGGGAGAGCCAGAAGAGTGAAGGCCCAGCCGTCGCAAAGGGTTATCATAGCCCCCACAAAGCCTATCCAGGTGATGATATAGGCCAGAAGATTCAGACAATGGCAAAAGAGAGTAATATATAACAGGGGATTTTTCTTTTCCGCATCACGGATAAGAGGGAAAAGCAAGAGCTGGTCCAGGAAAGAATAGGATTTAAGATAATTTCTCATGGCTTTGGCGCTTCTTGTGCGAAAGCCGCACTGGATAATAACGCCACGGCGGGCAAAGCAAAATGCGCCGCAAATTCCAGTAGCACATACCAGAAAAAAAGACCAACTAGAAGCATTTGCCACCATTCATAGATAACGTCTTCATTCCACATACGATGTAACATATCTGCATTTTCCTGCCAAATCTCCCGTATCCATTGAGAAAAGCCCATGTTACCTCTCCTTTAAAAACCTAATCTTAAAAATGCCTGATTTGCACCCTGCGTTCCAAGCCAACCTTTGCCTATTCCCCACATTACAGGTAAGGTAAATTTTTTGGAATAAGTTGCGCTCATCTTATAAAAAAATGTGCCGGCTTTCTGTATCCCGTCAGTGGGGACGTGCTTTATAAATCTGGTTACACGGTTCATCATATTTTTGTCGCTGCGAATGGCACCATTGCCGCCGACGATACCTCCCACAAAACCGGACGCTGTGTCGGTAGCTACTTCACGCCAACTGTCAGAGGACATTTTTCCGCTGTTATCTATAAGCTCGTGGCTAACGGATTCCACAAAACTTGTAGCAGGGCTAACGGCACTTCCTACAAGGAAATAAGCTCCTGAAGCGGCAACTACCCCATTAACTGCTCCACAGAGGGCAGACACTGCAATTTTAGCCCATGCTTTTGGAGATTTAAATGCATTTTTTCCTTCAGAGAGACCTATGTCTATTGCAGTTGTTGCTGCACCGACAACTGCACCGACAACGGTACCAACGACAAAGTTCCAGAAAAATCCGCCTACATCAGTTCGTGAGATGGGGTTGTTACCGCAGTAGGCGAACAAGTTATAACTTGCAATGTCGCCATTTACGCCGAGCGTATCCGCGCCGTCGGCATTAATGAATCGGCAGAGCTGGGGGTCGTAGTAACGGGCTTTGAGGTAGTAGAGACCGGTGTCGGAATCGAAGTAGTAGCCCCGGTAGCGGAGGGGATTGATGTCGGCCATGTCGCCGGTGGCGGAGAGGATCTCGCCCCAGGCGTTGACAATTTTTAATAACAGGGCAGAGGGCATCTGCCCTGTTATTGGGTTTTGCGGTATCTGTTATGAAATGTCCTGAAAATAATGCATAGTGTTTCGTCGACGCCTTATGCTTCTTCAATGTCGCAAAATGAATAGATGTCAAAATCAATGTCCAATCCCAACATAGAAATTTTATCTAAAACTTTTCTGCTCAGGTAAAGCGAAGGAGAAGTGCTGCCGAAACGGATTGGTACGGCCAAAGATGAGTTTATAAAGTCACTATCAGCATATTTCTGTAAAAAAGAAATTGCATCGTCCGGTAGTTCATCCAAGAAAAGCTCAATTGTTTCTCCTGTATCCCAGGTTTCGCATTTGTCAGAGCTTAATTCAAATGATCCATTCTTGAGTTTTGGAATACGACTTAAGAATTGCTTATCCTCATGAGTCAGTAATTCCGGATTACACTTTGAGCAGTCGATCCATATTGCACATTGCACCAAGGGAATCATGATATCTTCCAAAGATTATCAACTCCTAACAATTGCTTTAATTATACTGGAATTCACAGCCTTTTGAGGGGAATCCGGCAGCAAGCAGCTTTTTGCCTGGTATCTCTGCGGGTGCAGGCATGGGCGGTGCTGCCGATTTTATTACCGAGGCCGATTAGATATCCTTTTATGTGCCAGTTTGCTGCCGCACTAAGGGCAATAAGCTATCCTCACAAAGGATTGCCCGCCGTCATGAACGATGATACCATATTCTCCGCTGGTTTCATCGTGTAATATCAGCCAATCCGGGCAGTCAAAAGGGCTGCTGTGAATTGTACAGTGGTTGTTTGAATGATATTTCATTGCATCACAACAAATCATTTCGGCCATTTATCTCCTTTTTAAGTTTTGTGTTTGTAAAAGCCGGAAGTTCACGGCGGAGGTGAGCTTTGGCTTTTATAGAATTCGGGAAAAGTTTTTACAGGTTCAAAAAACAGAAATGTCCACGCCGTTTACGGACAGCCGGTACTGAGCTTCCATAGAGGGGATGGCGGCAAAATATGTGATATAGCTTTCGCCCAGTTCATAAATGAAGTTTTCCAGGGGAATAAAAACTGAGCCGTATGTATCGCTTAGCTCCAGAGGGGTTCCATAAGCACTATAAACTGAAATATAGCAGTCGTCCATACCCCGGTACCGGTATACTTCAATAACAAGGTCATCAGTGATTTTATGAGTCCATTCGGTATATACGCCCAGTCCAACTTTCCAGCCCCCGGAAGCTTTCGGGACAATGTAAACAATGTCAGAGTCCCCTTTAGAGCCGATTACAAAGCTGCTGTGCTGCCCGTCAAGCACCAGTTTAATTTCAGAAGTTCCGGGATTAACATACTTATAAGCCGCCTCAGGAGACTTGAATGTTATAAAAGCATTTTCAAAAGGAACAAAAGCGGACAGTGTTATAAAAAGAGTTGTAATTACAACAACTAAAAAATAAAATTTGCGGCTTGACCTTCCCCAAAGCTTTTTGGCCAATGCGGCTATACATATGCCCAGGACAGCGCCAAGGGCCAATCTTACAAATCCAAACATTTATGCAGGTCTCCTTCCGGAAAATATCAGGCTGTGGCCGGGTGAAAGAATGAGATATTGCATAGTTCAGGATTAACTCTCCAAGAGAGAGTTGAAGATCTTAGTTATAACAGCATATCCCACAACACGGTCACCTTCCTGAATATTTATTTTTTTACCAATCCAAAGGCAGTGGGGATATGCTTCCGGTGTCAGAAATGTAATTGTCCCTTTCGCAGTTCCCTTTGGCGGTACTGCATTCGTTTGATAATAATGATGAATACCTGTGGTCAAATAGTTGTCAGTAATCAGGTGAGCCGGCCGATAACCATCGAACTCCGGGCCCCTTCTTGTGCCGTTGAATTCAAATACCGCTTCTACATCAGCTGTCCTGTTCATAGTAATTCCTCCTCGTGGCATGAATGTTATCGTACCGTCGCCAGCCAGTTTGAAAACCCTCAGCTGCTCCCATGGAGGCCCATGTCTCCCGGCCTATTTATATATGCCATATTCTTTATAAGTCAGGCATATGTCGGTCTCATAGGAGGGGATGGAATCTGAATCCTTAAAATGAAATATGGGCAAAAGGGCGCGAACATCCGCAGGGTACTCGTTGGGAGGGGACTTGGCATCCGGATAAGAACCGATCCTGGTCAATTCAAACAGCGCCTCATCCTTCCTGCGGGACAGGCTCAGCTGTGACAGATACTCATTGGTATTATGGTCATGCCTGGCCATAATCAGAAAGCCCAGACTGTCCAGCTCCTGGGTGCTTTTGGGCAGAGCATCAGGCGGGCACAGCGTTGTATACATGAGCTGAACTGTCCGGTGACGATTGTCGGTATATTCTCCGGCTTTTCGAAACAGGATATACCAGCCCCCAATGCCCAATTTCTCCGCCAGGGGGGAGCTCATTTTATGGGAAAAGGTGTCTCCAAGCTTCCAATCGGGAGTGTAATACTTCACCGGGCGGTATGCCGCCTCAGCGCCCAGCATATCATCACGGCTCAGTGTTTTGTATAGCCTGGCGGTGGGCAGCGGAATTTCGGCATTGCTTTGAAGCTGCTCCAGCGCCCTGAGAGCATCCCCGCGCAATTGCGCTGTGAGCTCATGTTTTTTACAGAGCGCCCGGGCCAGAGCTATGCGGATAGCAGGCCCTTCGTCATCATCCTCAAGCTCCTCTGCATAATCCTCCCGGAGCTTTGCTATTGCTGCGCTGCGGCCATAGCCCGACCTGCGCAGATACACATACTCATTGTTGATGTCCTCTATTACCGGGTAAAATTCAGACAAAGATTCGCCCATAGTCAATGCCTCCATCAGCATATATTAAGAAATTCGTCTATTGCTTAAGGATGCGGAGCGCACCCATCCAATTAATATATTGCAGCTACTGCGATAATTGAGTCAAGCACGGAAAAAGAGACTAAAGGATAAGTCAATTCCTATTGCGGCGGAGCATGGAAGAGAGAAGAAGCAGATTTGCAATGCTGAAACCCAGAACAAGAACAGCTTCAGGAAGCAACAAATAGGATATTGAAATTAAAAGGTCTGCAATGGCTGGGGAGGAATCGGAAGAAGCGGGCAGAGACAATATGGACAACAGCAGGATTATGCAGAAAAATACAGAAGCCCACAGAATATTTCTGAATATTTTTCTGAATCTGAGGCGCCAGTTGCCAATGCCGTGTTTCTGGTGCCGGCGTACCGTGCCAACAGCGGAAAAATTGAGGACAAGAAGTAAAAAGAAAACAATGATACATGCTGTCAAAAACAAACAAGAAATCATATGTATCACCTGATTTTATAAGCGGTCATTAAGGCGGCATGGCAGGTAAAAGGTTATATTTCTCCCATTGAAAACGGGGGAAAATCATGTGGGTAGGAGAGGGGGCAGCAAGCTTGATACCAGGTATTCCCGGTGGTAGTCCCATATGTGAGCCGTCAGGTAGCGGATGCGGTTCAGATCCTCGTCTGCCGGCGCCAGCTGGAAGAAATAAAAAGCCCCGTCACGGATCTCGCCGTCACAATAATCGCTGATGGCATCCGGGCTGCCGCTGACAAGGAAATATTTTTCTCCCTTAAGCTCTACTGGGGCGCACAGCCCTTCCAGGCGCTCCAGCTCATTTACGAACTGCCGGTCATCCAGTTTCAGATCGGCGTATATGTAAAAATTGGGGTCGCTGAAAAGATATTCGTGA
>ENA-ORTU01003778-ORTU01003778.1-human-gut-metagenome-genome-assembly--contig:-NODE-3778-length-12141-cov-25.162999_pt1 | contig 12141 bp, 10 predicted proteins | sample MGYA00241910_ERZ509184 | MGnify/ENA primary metagenome ERZ509184 (study PRJEB26280, sample SAMEA2338847) | human gut metagenome | biome: human gut; feature: human-associated habitat; material: faeces... | reverse complement strand
AATTTCATAATTCAAATTCATACAATTTCATAATTTATTTTACAGAAAGTGAGGTATCATCCCTTGGATACAGAATCTTAACAGGAGCCACGATGAAATATAAATCTGTGGCTCTTTTATTTGTCATTCAGCTTCTATAGTTCCCCTCTTTCTCATATATTAAACTAATATCATTCCGTTCTGAGGTTAATACTCTCTATGCATCTCAAATACATATCTTCCACTCGGATTTTCTCTTCCAGATTTACCAAGATTTTTCTTCTTTTCTGTGCTTGTGCATTTATAGGTTCCTCTATAGGAAAAATCGTATCGCACAACACTGCCAGACAGACTGCTGCTTCTGCCCAAAGTTCCAACTGGGGACTCAGTTTTCAGGAAGAAGGCAAACGTCCTGTTGGAAATGCAACGATAGAAGAACTGGCTCAGTACAATGCCTTTTTTGCTGAAGATACCGAAGAAAAGAAAATCTATCTCACCTTTGACGCAGGCTTTGAAAATGGAAATACTCATGCTATTTTGGATGCACTGAAAAAACATCAGGCACCTGCTACATTTTTTGTGGTTGGAAATTTCATTTCGGAAAACAAAGATCTGATCAAACGAATGGAAACGGAAGGGCATATTGTCGGCAATCATACTATGACGCACCCGGATATGTCAAAAATTTCCACAAAAGAATCTTTTCAGAAAGAATTATCCGATGTAGAAAAAATTTACAGGGAAATTACAGGAAAAGAAATGACAAAATTTTACCGCCCCCCACAGGGCATCTACAGTACACAGAATCTGTCTATGGCCAGAGAACTGGGATATCACACATTTTTCTGGAGCCTTGCCTATGTAGACTGGTACCAGGATAACCAGCCAGATCCGCAGGAAGCTATTGCAAAACTGACGAAACGGATTCATCCGGGAGCTATTGTACTGCTGCACAGCACCTCTTCCACTAATGCGCAAATTCTGGATGAACTGTTGGATAAATGGGGAGAGATGGGATATTCCTTTCATTCTCTGAATGAATTATGATCATTTAACATTTTCCGATACTGTTCACACACCACTATCCCGCGAGGTGTTTTGGCATGAATATGCCAAAATCCCGAGACATACAAGCCAAAATTCCATTGCCGCAGGCAATCTGGAATGAATTTTGGCTACGTTACTGTGAACGGAGTGAACAGTAACCATTTTCCCATTTACAAAGTCACATACAAAAATGACAGAATTTTGAAATATCTGACACACTTGCAATAAACAAAAATTGATCATTATCTCAAAATGAAACGCACTCCACAGGAATGTCCTAATGGAGTGCGTCTCACTTTGTTTATAAATCAATACTTTAGAGAATATCAAAATTATAACTTTTATACTGCATTTACACTGCTTATTCAGCGTCTGCTGCCTCTGTCTCTTCCGGTTCTTCTGTTGTTTCCGCTTCTTTAGTGTCATCGGAGGCTGCATCAGAATCTTCTGTCTCTGCTGCATCTGCATCCTCAGCTTTCTCTTCGCTGTCCACAACACCACCTTCAACTACCAGGTCATCCGGATTGATGTTGTCACCGTATACAGGTTTCAGAGTTTCTTCGAAATCTTTATGGAAGAACTGTTCATCTGCCAGAGATTTAATCTCATCGTTGATTGCGTTCAGAAGGTCTGTGTTACCCTTCTGTACTGCTGGTGCGATCGTATCAATATCACCAAGAGATTCGATTCCTACAGAGAATCCTTCATTCTGCTGAGCCCATGCAAGTACTTCTGTATTGTCTGTGGAGAATGCATCTCCTCTTCCATCAAGAAGCGCATCGTATGCTTCCTGGTATTCATCAAATTTTACAAGTTCAATATCCGGATAGTTATCTGTGAAATATGTCTCTGCTGTTGTTCCTTTTACAACGATCAGCTTCTTGCCTTCCAGATCTTTTACATCTTTGATCAGCGCATCATCAGGAGAAACAACTCCAAGAGCTACCTTCATATATGGAAGTGCGAAGTCTACTTTCTCCGCTCTGTCATCGGTTACTGTAAAGTTTGCAAGGATCACATCTACTTTTGCAGACTGCAGATATTCTACACGACTTGCTGCCTCTACATAAGTAAATTCTGCATCGTCTTCACTTCCCAGAAGGTCTTTTGCAAGTCTTTTTCCAAAGTAAATATCGTATCCCTGAACATCACCGTTTTCATCTACATATCCAAATGGATTCTTGTCACTGAATACACCGATTTTGATCTTTCCGTCTTTTTTGATCTCATCCAGAGTACGGGCCTGTGCAGTGTTTCCACCGTCATCTGCCGCACTTACAAGAATACTTCCGCCAAGAAGTGTTGTTGCTGCTACACCTGTTGCTAATAAGACTGCTAATATTTTTTTCTTCATGTTCTTTTCCTCCATGTTTTAAAAAATTTTGATTTTATTATAATTTTTATAACTAGTACATCGTTTTCGAAATAACTATACCACTCACTTGTCTGCGAATCCGATTGCACAGGTCTAAAAGCCTCAGCGTAGCCCGCTACGCCTGCGTTTTTATACCAGCACACTCGAATCCGCATCCTACGCGATTGGTATAGTTATTTACGAAACGATGTACTAGCTCTTATGATATCCTGCTATTTCATGGATATTATCATCCATTTCAGGATTTATAAAATATTCTGTTTTCCTCTATTCTATTTTTTCACTGTTTCATAATGGAAACTGTTCAGGAACTGTTTTGCCCTGTCAGTCTCCGGATTGTCAAAGAACTGTTCCGGAGTGTTCTCTTCTACAATGTTTCCCTTATCCATAAAGATCACTCTGTCTGCTACGGAACGGGCAAATTCCATCTCATGAGTGACGATCAGCATGGTCATTCCTGTCTTTGCAAGTTCCAGTACTACCTGAAGTACTTCTCTTACCATCTCAGGATCAAGTGCTGCTGTAATCTCATCCAGAAGCATGATCTCCGGATGCATCAGCATGGCACGTACAATGGCAACTCGCTGTTTCTGACCACCGGAAAGCTGCCTTGGATAATTATCTTTCTTATCCAGAAGACCAACTCTGTCAAGAAGCTGCTCCGCTTCCTTTTTCACTTCTTCTTTATTTCTTTTCTGTACTTTCATTGGTGCCAGAAGAAGATTATTTAAAATTGTCATATTCGGGAAAAGATCATAGCTCTGGAAAACCATTCCTATCTTCTCTCTGACTTTGCTTATATTCTTTTTTTCTTTCTCATAGCTTACACCGTTAAGCTTCAGTACACCGGTGTCAATCTCTTCCAGGCGGTTGATACATCGCAGGAAGGTACTTTTTCCACATCCGGAAGGTCCTACGATCACCACCACTTCTCCCTTTTGCAGAGAGAAGGAAACATCATCCAGAATAGGAACATTGTTTACATATGATTTCTTTAAATGTTCTACTTCTAAAATCGGCTGTCCCATTCATTTATCCTCATTTCTCTATTAATCAGCAAACTTCTTTTCCAGTACTCTGGAGAGTCTGGAAAATGGAAAACATATGATAAAATACATAAAGAATACTGCACCGTATACCCAGAGGGCCGCTGTCGGATTTGTATAACGTGATGCATCTATGATCTGTTTTCCAACTTTTAACACCTCTACTACTCCGATAAGAGCTACCAGTGATGTGGTCTTGATCATTCGGGTAAGAAGATTCACTGCGGATGGAAGAAGTCTTCTTATAGTCTGCGGAAGGATAATATAAAGATAGACCTGCCATTTGTTTAATCCAAGACCGTATCCGCTGTCATACTGGTGTTTAGGAATGGAGATCAGCGCACTTCGCACCAGATCACCCATTTCAGCAGTTCCCCAGAATGTAAATACAATGACCGCCGCTGTCTCACCGGAAAGATTCATCCCCAGATGCTTGGCCGCTCCGAAATATACCAGGAACAAAAGCACCAGCTGCGGCATGATTCTTACTATTTCAAGGTAAATGCGGCAGATAAACTTAATGATTTTATTTGGGATATTCATTACCATCCCAAGAAGAAATCCAAGGATTATGGAAAATACCATGGAAATCAGTGCAATTCTTATTGTTACCCACAAGCCCTGCCAGAGTCTTAATGAGTTGATTCCCTTAAAAAGAACCTCAATCCCCATATTCTGCATAGCGGACTCTCCTTTCTACAAATGAACAGATAAGTGAGATTGGTAAAAGTATGATCAGATATGCGATTACCAACATAAACAGGGCTTCATCTGTTTTGTAATAAATTCCGATCAGGTCTTTTGTCACAAACATCAGGTCTGCAAGTGCTACTGCACTGAATACGGAGGTTTCCTTAATAAGAAAGATCGCATTTGCACAGAATGCCGGAATAGAATTGGATACCGCCTGGGGCAGGATAATGTTTGTAAATACCTGACTCTTACTCATTCCAAGGCTTAATGCGGATTCCACCTGAATGGGCGGAACATTGTCCAGGCCGCTTCGGAAGGCTTCTGCCATATAACTGCCTCCGAGAAAGGTCAGTCCTGTGATCGCACACTGTTCTGAACTGAGGACAATCCCTATTTTCGGAAGACCGAAATACAGGAAAAACAACTGGATCAACAATGGTGTATTTCTGGACAGTTCAATGTAACATTCCACGATCTGACGAAGTACAGGAATCCTGAAATACTTAATCATGCTGCAGACAAGCCCAACCACAATGGCAAGCAGTACACCAATCACCGCCATGTGAAGTGTAAGCTTTGCTGCCTCAATATAAAGAGGTGTCTGCTCGCGGATAAACTCAAAATCCATGGTTACTTTATTCTCCTTCTATTATTATGATTTAGAGCATATTTGAAGAACGCTCTGGTGTGCCTGTGCCGCTTATTACTTTTCAATCCACTGCTATTTCGGTTAAAGCAGGTAGTTTACTTGATTTAGTTAAAGCGTTACATCTGCACATCTGTGAACTATCATAACATTTCAGGCTTCATCCTGCAAGCTTTTCATAAATTGCATCTGCAAGTCTGCTATGTCCCAGTTCATCCAGATGCTCCTGATCGGCTTCTCCCGGTCGGGCAAATTCTGAAGCCGGAAGATAAGAAATATTTCTTCTTCTGGCGATTTTCTCATACACCCGGGGCAGATTCCATGATACTTCGATAGAATTCTTATCGAATTCCGGATCAAAATCCTCTTCCCAGATTCTCTCCCCAAGGTAGATTGGAGATACCAGTAATATTTTGGCATCCGGGTTTACAGTGTTGATCTGATCAAGGAGCTGTTCAATCCCCTGTCCGATTACTTCCGGGGTTGCGCTGTATACGCTTTTACAATCGTTCGTGCCAAGCATGAGAACGATAGTGTCTACTGGTCTGTGGCTCTCAAGGATTGCCGGAAGCATTTCTGTTCCTCTTCTTTCTGTACGGAATGGATCATCGAATACGGTGGTTCTTCCGCAAAGTCCTTCTTCGATTACTCTGTAGCCTTTTGTTCTTACTTTGTCATCCAGGATGCTGGTCCAGCGGGTACCCCATCCGTATCTCTGATTAGTAGTTCCCGGGATTAAACCGTATGTATTGGAATCACCGAAACATAAGATTTGTTTCATGTCTTGTCACCTTCTTATCTGATATTTTTAATGGGATTTTTGTTTTCCCTGTTTTCATATTGATTTGATAGGAATACTATACAATCTTTATTTTTGTTTGTCAAGCCCTTTTTTGTATTTTTTGAAAATGTTTATTTGTACGTCATAAGTCATAAAGGGACGCTCAGAAATATTTTTATTTTCCGTGCGGTTTCGGGACCTATAGCAATCCTCGTAAATAATCAAAAAATTTTTGATACCGATATTATTTCCAGTCCTGAACTTTATATTTTTTATATTTTGCAGGTGTCGTGCCTGTATATTTTCTGAAGATTTTTATAAAATAGCTCTGTGTGGAAAAGCAAAGATATTCACTGATCTGTGCTGCTGTATAATCTGAATAGGTCAGCATATTACAGGCAGCTTCTATCCGTTCTTTCTGAATATAGTCGACAAAAAGCATTCCTGTTTTTTTTTTAAACAATCTGGAAAGATAACTGGCACTGATCCCTGCTGCCTCTGCAGTTTCTTCCAGTGTAACGGGAACATGCAGATGAAGATGAATATATTTTACTGCCGCTTCAATTTCTCTGCTGTAATGTTGCATCCCGGACTTCTGCACTTCCTGGGCAAATCTCAGGGCTGCTTTTTGTGATAACTTTTCTATGGAAGATTTGCTGGTGCACTCTTCTACTGTCTGAATATAACCGTCGCTTAATGCATAAGCAGTTTCTTCAGGTACACCACCTTCAATAGCAGCTCTGGTAAACAGCGTAATTCCTGCGATAAACATATTTTTACTGTTTCTCAGTTCATTTCTGGACAGGATTCCCGGGGTTCCATCCGGTGTGAGCTGAAAAACAGACTGTATTCTGTCTGTCTGACCATTCCTGATAGCATCATACTGCCGACGCTCACTTGCATAAGATTCATGTTTCTGTAAATTTTCACGTCTCTCAAATAGAGTATTCCTGCTTCGGTTCTCTGCAACCTGTTGTTCTTTTTCATTGTATTCCTTACTTTTCTCCTGCCTCTTTATTCCTCTCGCATACGCAGCAATATTTTGTTATTTATATCAATATTTTACTATATTTTATCATTTACAGGTGATATAGTCCAGATAAAGGCAACACAAACAATCTGTTTGTTACTGTTCACTCCGTTCACAGTAACGTAGCCAAAATTCATTCCAGATTGCCTGCGGCAATGGAATTTTGGCTTGTATGTCTCGGGATTTTGGCATATTCATGCCAAAACACCTCGCGGGATAGTGGTGTGTGAACAGTAACATCTGTTTCACATATAAATAAACTTATGGAGGAATTTATTATGCATCGTGATTTAAAGAAAATCATCAGCCAGATGACTCTGGAAGAAAAAGCAGGCATGTGCTCAGGGCTTGATTTCTGGCATCTGAAAAGCGTGGAAAGACTTGGAATCCCGGAGGTAATGGTAAGCGACGGTCCTCACGGGCTTCGTAAACAGGATGACAAGGGAGATCATCTTGGAATGAACGACAGTATCAAAGCAGTCTGCTTCCCTCCTGCTGCTTTAAGTGCCTGCTCTTTTGACCGTGAATTAATGGAATCCATGGGCGAGACTATTGGCAGAGAAGCTCAGGCAAATGACGTATCTGTTGTTTTAGGACCGGCTGTCAATATTAAACGTTCTCCGCTCTGCGGAAGAAACTTCGAATACTATTCAGAAGATCCATACCTTGCTGGTGAAGTTGCTGCTGCATTTATCAATGGTGTACAGTCCCAGCATGTAGGAACTTCCATCAAGCATTTTGCAGCTAACAATCAGGAATATCACCGCATGAGCAATTCTTCTGAAGCAGATGAAAGAACACTCCGCGAAATTTATTTTCCTGCATTTGAAACTGCAGTAAAAAAGGCTCAGCCATATACATTTATGTGCTCCTACAATCAGATCAACGGTACTTTTGCTTCCGAGAATAAATGGCTTCTTACCGATGTTCTCCGCAATGACTGGGGCTTTGAAGGATATGTTATGTCTGACTGGGGTGCTGTCAATGACCGTGTGAAGGGTCTGGAGGCCGGCCTGGATCTGGAAATGCCAGGTTCCAACGGAACAAACGATGCTCTGATCATGGAAGCCGTAAAAAATGGCACTCTGAAGGAAGAAGTTCTGGATCAGGCTGTAGAACGTATCCTGAATATTATTTACAAATATGCGGACCACCGTGCACCGCAGGAATTTACCATGGAAAAAGACCATGAAGAGGCACGCCGTATTGCGGAAGAATCTATGGTCCTTCTGAAAAACGCAGACCAGATTCTGCCTCTGAAGACCTCTGAGAAAGTAACTTTTGTAGGTGGTTTTGCCAAAAAACCTCGTTTCCAGGGCGGCGGAAGCTCTCATATTAACTGCTTTAAAATTACCAATGCACTGGAAGCTGTTCCTGCTGATGCACAGGTTATTTACGCAGAAGGATTTCCTGCTGATAAAGATTTATACGATGAAAAACTGGCTTCTGAAGCACTTCAGGCTGCAAAAGCTGCTGATAAGGTTGTGATCTTCGCCGGACTTCCGGATAGTTTTGAGTCTGAAGGATATGACCGTTCTCATATGAGACTGCCAGAATGCCAGAACCGTCTTATTGCTGAGATCCTTGAAGTTCAGCCAAATACTGTGATCGTTCTTCACAATGGTTCTCCTGTGGAAATGCCATGGATCAATAATGTGAAAGGTATTCTGGAAGCTTACCTTGGCGGACAGGCAGGCGGAGCTGCTGTTTCAAATATCCTCTATGGTATTGTAAATCCAAGCGGTAAACTGGCCGAGACAATCCCGATGAAACTGGCTGACAATCCATCCTACCTGAACTTCGGTGGCGGCGATAAAGTGGAATACCGTGAAGGTGTATTTGTAGGATATCGTTATTATGACACCAAACAGATGGAAGTTGCCTATCCATTCGGATACGGACTCTCCTATACTACTTTTACATACAGCAATCTGCAGATTTCCAACACAAATCCAACAGAAAAAGATACTGTCACTGTTTCTGTAGATGTAACAAATACAGGAAACGTTGCAGGAAAAGAAGCTGTCCAGCTTTATGTGAAAGACATGACAGCATCCACGATCCGTCCGGAAAAAGAACTGAAAGGTTTTGAAAAAGTCCAGCTTGCTCCTGGCGAAACCAAAACAGTTACTATGGAACTGGATAAGCGCAGCTTTGCATGGTACAATACCGAATTACACGACTGGTATGCTGCAAGCGGCAAATATGAGATTCTGATCGGTGCATCCTCCAGAGATATCCATCTCTCTGAAACCATTGAACTCTCCAGCAGCCAGGTAATTCCCATGCATATTCATATGAACACAACACTGGGTGAGCTTTTCAATAATCCCAACACAAAAGAAGCAGCAAAAGAACTGACTTCCAGATATCTGGCTGCAATGAACGGCGGTTCAGACACAGCTTCCCAATCTGCTGCTGAAGCTATCACTGAAGAAATGGTAGCAGCAATGACAGATTCCATGCCGCTTCGCTCTCTGTGCAGCTTTGGCGGATTCTCCCGGGCTGAGATCCAGGAGATGATTGACAAACTGCAGGCAATCTATAGCAATCCTCTGAAATAATGCATCTTAATCCAGCCCATCAGAGTGTGAAATCCTGCGTCAGATATCTTTGCCGTGCGTCAGCACGCCTGCAGATATCTTCCTTGTCTTTCGCACTCTGCTGAACTGTCTTAAATGCATTATTTACAAGGATTGCTATAAAACAAAAAAACTACTGTATATAAGCTGAATTTTTTTCCGGCTTTATACAGTAGTTTTTATTTATTTCTCTCTAAACCATTCCTTCATCACATCAAAAATTTTTATAAGCTCTTCGTCACTGATCACATATGGAACCATAGAGTACATGTAGTTCAAAAATGGCCTGCTGAACACACCCCGTTCATAAGCAAACTGCTGGAAGCCTTCCAGATCTCTGGAATCATGAACCTCCACGCACACACAGCCACCCATGATCCGGACTTCTTTGATCCGTGGATCTGTGAATGCTTCCATCTCACCACGTGAAACCTGTTCAATATGACGGATTTTACTCATATAATCTTCACGCTCAAAAATCTCAATCCCCTTCAAAGCCACAGCACATGCCAGCGGGTTTCCCATAAAAGTAGGACCATGCATCAGGGCAAGTCTGTCATCATCACTGTAAAAGGCATCAAATACCTTGTGATTTGCCACAGTGACAGCATGACCAATATATCCTCCTGTAAGGGCCTTTCCAAGAACCAGGATATCCGGCAGAACAAGATCTGCCACAAAGCGATTACCTGTGCGGCCAAACCCGGTTGCAACCTCGTCAAAAATCAAAAGAACATCATACTGGTCACACAATTCTCTTGCTCTCTTCAGGAATGAAATATCATACATCCGCATTCCTCCTGCTCCCTGTAAAAGAGGCTCCACAATAAAGCAGTTCAGACGGTCATGATACTGTTCAAATGCCTCCTCCAGGGCCGGAATCTCAGTGGGAATATGGACAACACCCTCTTTTTTGTCAAAAGCGAAATGATAATCCTCGTCATCACCAACTTCCATTGCCTTAAATGTATCCCCGTGATATGCATGTTCAAGAGCCAGCACTAACGGGCGCTTTCTTCCCTGATTGGTGTTGTATTGAAGGGCCATTTTAAGTGAGACCTCCACTGCAACACTTCCTGAATCTGAAAAAAAACAATAATCCAGATCTCCTGGCAGAAATTCCTGCAGCTTCGCAGAAAGCTTTTCCACCGGCTCATGTGTCAGTCCCCCAAGCATTACATGACAAAAACGGTCTGCCTGTTCCTTGATCGCTTCTGTCAATTCCGGATGCTTATATCCATGAATCATACACCACCAGGAAGATATAGAGTCTATCAGCTTCTGATCTTTTGTATAAAGATGTACATCCTCTGCATCCAGAATCTTATAGGGAGCTTTCATTGTTTTCATTTGTTCATAGGGATACCATATCATTTGATCTTCACCTCATCATAAAATTCTGCCAGTACATCTGCATCTATATCAAGATCCTTCGCATTATCCTGTACTTTTGCAATAACCGGAAGGCCTGTCATATATTGGCACATAGCAATATTATCCTCTTCCATAATATTTCCGGGATGGTAATGGTTAAAAATAATACCTTTGATTGGAAGGGAATGGACTTTCATATACTCAGCAGTCAATACAACACTGTTTATTGTACCAAGCCCTGCATCTGCCACCAGAATACTGGAAAGCTCAAACTCTCTTATCACATCTTCAAGCTGGATTTTGCGTTCATCAAAACAGAGCGGACAGAGGATACCGCCACTTCCTTCCATGGTAATATATTCATAATCATTTGCTGCCTTCAAAAATCCTCTTCGCACAACATCAAGATCCACCGGATTACCCTCAACTCTTGAAGCAAGATGAGGAGACCAGGCATTTTCATATACATAAGGACACATATCATCCAGAGACTGGGAAATACCAGACATCTCTTTAACAAAAAGTGCATCGCCCGGGATTAGACTTCCGTCTGCACGCCGGTCATTTCCACTCATTGCAGCTTTGTAATAAGCCGGATTTTTTCCTGCCTGTGCCAGTTTTTTTACGATCAGTCCTGAGAGATAGGTTTTGCCCATGTCTGTTCCTGTTCCTGTAATAAATACCGCTTTACTCATGATTCTTCCACTTCCTTCCAATATTCTGGTGTTACATTTCTGCCCATATCAGAGAGCATTTTTCGGTCGCTGCGGATGGTTGCGCAGGCAACAGTAGTCAGCATATTCCCTGTTATTGTAGCGGAGGCACCGGATTTAAAAGCGGTTTCCCCGTCATTGGTAAGAAGTGCCCGTCCGGCAGCAAGACGAATATTAGCCTCAGGATTAATATAACGAAAGAAGGCAATTGTCCGGAGGATATCCTGCTCTGAAAGCTGATCAAGATGTTCCAAAGGTGTTCCCGGAATGGGCATCAATGCATTGATCGGAATGGAGTCAATACCCAGCTCTGCAAGGCTGACTGCCATATCCAGACGATCCTCCCAGGTCTCTCCCATTCCTATGATGCCACCGGAACATGCACACATTCCTTCTGCCTTTACCTTTTTCAGAGTTTCAATCTTCATATCGTATGTATGTGTCGTACATATATTAGGAAAATTTCTCCGCGAAGTCTCAATATTATGATGGTAACTGGTTACTCCGGCTTCATGAAGACGATGCAGCTGTTCGGAAGAAAGAAATCCCATGGAAGCACAGAGATCGATATTGCATTCCTTATACATGGTTTCATAGGCATGAATCGCCTGATCAAATTCTTTTCCGGTCAGAGCCTTTCCTGCAGTGACAATGGAAAAACGATCAACACCCTCCTCTTCATTCATTTTACATGCTTCCAGAATCTTTTCCTCGGGAAGAAAATCATAGATCTCACAGGAAGTATGGTGGTGTACTGACTGAGCACAATATTTGCAGTCCTCCGGACACCTGCCGCTGCGGCCATTGATAATGGAACAGAGATCTACCTTATCACCGATATATGCTTCGCGGATACGGTCTGCTCCTTCACATAA
>ENA-ORTU01003745-ORTU01003745.1-human-gut-metagenome-genome-assembly--contig:-NODE-3745-length-12216-cov-2.822465_pt1 | contig 12216 bp, 13 predicted proteins | sample MGYA00241910_ERZ509184 | MGnify/ENA primary metagenome ERZ509184 (study PRJEB26280, sample SAMEA2338847) | human gut metagenome | biome: human gut; feature: human-associated habitat; material: faeces... | reverse complement strand
TAACAGGCTCGATATTAACTCAAAAATCCCAGCGTTCCAGAAGTTATAATGTTTTTGTTAAAGGTTGCTTTGCCACCAATGTAGTTGACTCCGGTTGCAACATCGATTGAGGAACTATAGGTAACTGCCGTGGAAAACGTGGTTTTGTTTGATGCTCTCTGTTTGGCAGTATAGCTGATATATCCGCCAGTGCGTGTCTGATATCCGCTTCCTCCCGTCTTAAACTGAACGGTTAGTGTACCGTGCACAACATCTACCAAAGCCTCTGTCTCACATTTGCTTCTCGCTCGATATGAAGTGTCAAACTGCAAATAGAAGTATGCCGTATACGGCCGACCGTTAAATTCGAATTGCTTCTGGTCATACCCCGAACCGGGGGTTCCATACGGTTCCACGCCTGCATCGGCTGCAAACACCGGGATAGAAAGCATGGTCAGCAGGCAGAGAATTGCAAGGATGAGGGTGAAAAGCTTCTTCATAATTTTATCCTCCATAACAACAAAATAGAATAAAAGAAGATTTTACACTGTGATCATCAGGAATATGGGAGTCAACAGCGAATAATTTCTTCTCTGCCGCTCCCGCCTCTATTCGACCATTGGAATCACCTTTGCCTTTCGCACAAAAACTCCACTGCAGAGGGTTCCGCAGAATTATCAGTTCTTGATACATTTTGTAGCCTGAGTATATCACTTCTGAATTTTCAGTGCAAGAGGTCTTGACGAAATTATCCACAAATTTTTGTAGATTTTGTTGGAAACGTTTACGTTATTGTTTTAAATCTTGTATATTTTAACGAATATTCATTGCAGCCTGTCAGCGGAACGCTCCGTCATAATTGCTTCGGTAAAAGTCTTCTTTGCTGATATGACACAGCTCGTAATTTCCGGGCGAATTGCTCAGCAAACCGGCGAAATACCCGTCGCACTCATAATGCGCAGAGAACGGCATCGCGTTCTCGCCGCGGGTATCCAGCTCGATCACGGAGCCGTCCGCAAGGTCGACCGCCCAGGCATTACAGTCGTCCTCCGTTCCGCACAGGACGATCGCATGGCCGTCCAGAAGCAGATAGTTGTAGAATTTCCGTTCCTGCTCGTGGGTGAAGAGCTTTTTGGTCTCCTGCGTCTCCATGTCGTAGACATAAACGCTGCGACTGACCTGATACACGGCATATTTTCCCCAGCTCCTATGCGGGTCCGCCGACCAGACAAAAGGCTCCGACCCGTCCACGATCGTCGTTTCCACCCCGATCCTCAGGTCCCGCGAAAGGATGCGATAGCGGATATAGAGCCGCTCGTACTCGTCCCACGAGGCCTCCTCCGGCTGCTGCGCGGCCCAGTCCGCAAAGTCCGGCGCGCCCTCCGCCGTTTCCTGCACCTGAAAAACGGCGCAGTCGCCCCAGACGCCGTACAGGTCATAATTTTCGGCATGTTCGAGGATCGTCGCCTCCTCTCCCGTCTGCAGATCAACGGAGACAAGGCGGTTTTCCTGCTCGTCCCGCGTCAGCTGGCCGTCTTCCGGCAGATAGGCCGCTCTGGTCACGGTGAGATAGGCCTTCCCGAAGGAAATACAGCGCAGCGCGCAGCGGTATTCCTCGCCCTCGTTCTCCGGCTCCCAGCTTGCAAGGACCCAGAGCGCCCCGCCGGAGAGCGGCCGCGAGACGAGCGACGCTGCGGACTCGCCGTCCTGCTGGACGAGCGCATAGAGGCTGTCCCGATATTCCGCCAGCGCGCTCAGGTTGCCGAAGCAGGCGCTGCAGGTGCTGTCATTGTGCCGGCAGCCGCTTTGATAACACGGAACATAGGCTGTGCGGGTCACAGGATCGTAGGCCTCAATATAGGGATGGAGCATCATATCCCACTGCCAGAACCCGCCGGTCGACGGCGAATCGGCCATGTTGATGGAGACCAGAAGATTTTCCTCCGGGACCGGGTAAGTCGTGATGGCGGTCTCCGCCGCGGGCGGCTGAGTTGGCTGCGCGCTCTCCGGCGGCGTGCTCCCCTGCCGGACGCTTTCAGCCGCAGGCGCGGCATAGCAGCCGGTCAGAAGCAGAACGCCAGACAGGAGCAGAGCCAGCCGTTTTCCGATCGATGTGTTCATCTGTTTTCCCTCCCTTTTTTGCAGCCTGAGTATACCATTTCCGCCCCGGCAGAACAAGGGAGATACCCGTAAGGATTTCTTAAGATTTGTTTAATTTGAATAAAAATATACAGAATTATTTTTCACATTTATTCACTATTCTCTGCCGAGGGGTACAAAAAAGCGGAAGCCGGGCGGCTTCCGCTTTTGGGGATCATATGGTTCAGTCGACAAGACGCTCGAGCCAGGTGATGTAGGAATCGGAATTCAGCATGATGGGATAGTCCAGCACGATGCAGTCGTTCACGCCCTGTTCCTTTGCAAAGGCAGCCAGATCGAGGCTCGGCTTGCCGTCGCGGTTGAATTCGCGCGGATCGATGGCGATGATCTTGCTGTAGTGGCTCGTGAGCCACGGCGTGAAGGCGTTGCCGTAGGACTCCTTGAGGATCATGCACACCGGGCCGTCGACATTTGTCTTGATGACGGTGATGGGATGGTCGCCGCCGAGGAATGTCAGGTATTTGTTCGACGTGTCGTCCACCTTGCAAAGCGTGCCGCCGAAATATTCCATAGAGAACTCCGCATCCGGGTACCACTTCGTGTCCAGATCGACGAACGGGCGCCAGAACTGCACGGTGTCCGGGTTGTCCGCAAGGGCCTGACTCTGGGGATAGGCCTTGATGGCGCTGTAGAGCGAGCCGAGGAAGCCGGTGTATTCGCCGCTTTCAAACTTGCTCAGCGGCTCGGCCTTGAGGCCCGCGCTCTCGCAGAAGGCTGTGTAGGCATAATAGGCGCCGAGGGCCGTCCAGTGGTGGTCCGAACGGAAGTAGAGGTATTCGTCCTTGTGTGCCTCGAGCTTGCTGTAGGCATCGACCGTGATGGCCGTGCTCTTGAGCTCCTTCAGGCGGTCATAGCACGCCGCGATCATGTCCGTCTGCAGCATGTGCTGGTTCTCCGCCGGGGCGTAGAACGCGGCCGCATTCGGCACGGCGATGGAGAACGTGCGCACGCCGCTGCCGAGCTTCGCTGCAATGTCGTTCACCGCGTCGGCATAGGAGCGGATGGTGTCCTTGTCGCCATAGGGGACCTCCATGGCGCGGTCGCCCACGACGAGCACGGAGCCGAGCTCCTCTGCAGCAGCGTCGGGATCCTGCGTCTGGGTGGGCTGAGTCGACTCCGTCGGCTCGGTGGAGTCGGTGGCCGTCCCGCTCGTCCCGCTGGGCTGGGTCGAGGACGAGGGCGTCGTATCGTCCGTCGACGGCAGGGCTTCGCCGTGGTTGGCTGCGCCGCCGTTCATATTGATGACGAGCTGCGCGCCGTCCTTCGAGCCGCCGCTGAAGTAATAGAAGCCGTTGAGCGAGCGGTTCGCATTCATCAGCTTTTCGCGGTTCGGGAATGTATCGGCAAAATAGTCGCGGTAATCCGAGGCGTAGCTGCCGTCGAGCATGGCGGAGAACGTCAGCTTCGGGCGGGTCTTCAGCTTGCGCCGCTCGGATTCGGAATAGGTCGCATCCTTGTCCAGCAGGGCATACAGGCCGATGCAGAGCATGCCGGCCAGCAGCAGGCAGGACAGGATGGTGTAGATTCGTTTCATGCAGAGCACCTCCGGGGGTCAGAATTGCGCATACATGGACGGCGAACTCGTCGAACCGACAAGGGACACCGTGCACAGCCACAGCAGCAGGATGAGGAACAGGAAGACGCTGGCAAGGTAAATGCCCTTTTTCACCGTCACGGCGCCGCGGCGGTCGGAACGCCCCATGCCGAACAGGCCGCTCCAGAGAAAGCCGAACCAGCGCGGAAGCACGGACGAACCGATGAGGCAGGTCAGGAGCAGCGGCAGCGAGTTTTTGAGCTGCAGCGAAACACCTGAGCCAGCAAAGCTCGTTCCGCCGCCGAACATGGCGGTAAATGCCGAGCCGATGCCGGAGAGTGACGTATTCATGAACAGCACCCAGCCGATGAGCACAAAGAACATCGTCACGAGGTTGCGCACGATAAACGGGAGCGTTTCCAGCTTCGGGGCGATCTGCTTTTCGATGGACAGCAGCACGAAGAAATACAGGCCCCACAGCACAAAGTTCCAGCTTGCGCCGTGCCACAGGCCCGTCAGTGCCCAGACAGCCAGCAGATTGAGGATCTGACGAGCCTTGCCGCGGCGGTTGCCGCCGAGCGGGATGTAGACATAATCGCGGAAGAAGCTGCCGAGCGACATATGCCAGCGGCGCCAGAACTCCGTGATGGACGTGGAGATGTACGGCAAGTCAAAGTTCTCGCAGTAGCGGAAGCCGAAGATGCGGCCAAGGCCAATGGCCATATCGGAATAGCCGGAGAAATCGAAATAGATCTGGAACATGAACATCAGCGCAGCGAGCCATGCGCCGACGAACGTGCCGTTTCCGCCGCCGGTGCTCAGCGACGCAACGACCTTGCCCGCATAATCGGCAAGCAGGACCTTCTTGGCAAGGCCAATGATAAAGCGCTGCGCGCCCTCGAAGGCCGCGCGCGGCGTGGTGCGGCGGTCCATGAGCTGCCGGGCAACCTGCTCATAGCGCACAATGGGGCCCTGCATCATCTTCGGGAACATAGAGAGGTAGAGCAGCAGATTGAAGAACGAACGCTCCGCCTTGACCTTACCGCGATAGACATCCGCCACATAGGAGATAACCTGGAAGGCATAGAACGACAGGCCGAGGGGCAGTGCGCTCGTCGGCGACCGGAAGGCAAAGCCAATGGAATTCAGGCCGTTCGTAATGCCGCGCAGCGCGGCAAGCATCACGCCGCCGTCCGCGACGGTGATGCCGAAGATGCCGAGGAAGAAGTCCAGATATTTGAACAGGCCCAGCACCGCCAGATTGACGACGACCGGCAGGAGGAGCGTATTGCGCTTCCCCGGACGGATCCGCCGGGCCATGGCGAAGTTCGCATAGGAAAGGCCGACGAGCAGCAGCACATAGACCGGCTGCCCCATGGCATAGAACAGCAGGCTGGCCGCCAGCAGGATGATATTCTTCAGCCGCAGACCGGGCACCAGAAAATAGACCAGCAGCGTCAGCGGCAGGAACAGATAGAGGAAATACAGGCTTGAAAATTCCATAGGCAGTCCACCTCTTTCGACAGTTTTTTCTCTCTCATTCTATCAGAATTCCGGCGGATTGCAAGCACTAATTTACATAATTACGTTTTTCCCGCAGGACGCCTGCTCCCTTCGACGACCTGTCTCCAGAGCAGCAGCAGGGCCGTGAGATTCGGCAGGGCCATGCACGCATTGAGGATATCTGCCAGTTCCCACGCCGCCTTCACGGACAAAAGCGGCGCAGTGCAGAGCGCGGCAAGATAGCACCATCGGTACAGGCGCTGCGCCCGCTGCGAGCCGCCCGTCAGATAGCGCAGGCACTGTTCGCCATAAAAATTCCAACCGATGATCGTGGAGAATGCAAAGAAGACCAGGCAGACCAGCAGCAGGAACGACGACAGCCCCGCAGGCCATGGCAGCGCCGTGCGCCACGCCTGCTCCGTGATGCGGAAGCCTGCAAGCCCCGGCGCACACCACGCACCCGTCACGACCAAGCACAGGCCGGTCAAGGAGCAGATGACGATGGTGTCGAGGAACGTCCCCGTCATGGTCACAAGCCCCTGCCGGACCGGATCCTCGTTGCTGGAGCAGGCCGCTGCGATCGGCGTGGAGCCGAGGCCAGCCTCATTCGTAAAGACGCCGCGGCCGATCCCCATCCGCAGGATGCGCCGCATTGTCAGCCCGCCCGCTGCGCCGGCGGCAGCGCGCGGAGAAAATGCTGAGACCGCGATCAGACGCAGCGCCGCCGGGATCTGCGCCCGGCAGCGCACAAGGATGAGCACGGAGCAGAGGACATACACGGCGGACATCAGCGGAACGACGAGCGAGCACACGCGCGAAATGCGGTCCGCCCCGCCGAGCAGCACCATGCCGGAGAACAGGACCGTCAGGCCGCCCGCGATGACAGCCGCCCAGGTCACGGCGTTCCCGCCGGCCGTCATGGCGACGCTGCGCTTCAGCGGGTCGAAAAAGCCCTCGACCGCCGTCGTGATGCTGTTGACCTGCGCCACTGTGCCCACGCCGAGCAGGCCGACCGCCGCCCCGACGACCGCGAACGTCACGGCGAGCCAGCGCCAGCCCAGCCCCTGCTCGATGTAGCAGAATGGCCCACCGAGCCATTTCCCGCCCTGCCGCCTGCGGTAGCGCACCGCAAGATAGCCCTCGGCATACTGCGTAGCCATGCCGAACAGCGCCGCGGCCATCATCCACAGCAGCGCGCCCGGCCCGCCCGCGGCCAGTGCCGTGGCCACGCCGACGATATTGCCCGTGCCGATTGTGGCGGCAAGGGCCGTGCACAGCGCGGCATAGGGCGAGATGCCGTCCGCGCTCTCCCCGCCGCGGAAGATCGCGCGCAGTGCCTGCCCGAGCCGCCGCAGCGGCAGGCCGCGCAGGCGGAGCATGTACCAGATGCCCGTCCCCAGAAACAGTGCCATCATCGGCCAGCCCCACACGGCCTCGCCCACGCGCGCCAGAAGCGAATCCTGCATAATTTCTCCCCCGATTCTGAACAATCCGTGAATTTTGGCCGCGCGGTTTGCCTTTTCCCCGGGCGGCCGGTATAATAATATGATGTATTCTATGGGAAGGGTATCATAATTTATGCTGGAACTCCAAGCAATCACAAAGGATTACCGCAGCGTCACAGAGTGCGTACACGCACTCCGCGGCGTGAGCCTGCGCTTCCGCGACAATGAATTTGTCTCCATTCTCGGTCCGTCCGGCTGCGGCAAGACGACGCTTCTGAACATCATCGGCGGTCTGGACCGCTACACGGCGGGCGACCTGCTCATCAACGGCGTCTCCACAAAGCAATACCGCGACCGGGACTGGGACGCCTACCGCAACCACACCATCGGCTTTGTCTTTCAGAGCTACAATCTCATCCCGCACCAGAGCGTGCTGGCAAACGTCGAGCTGGCCCTGACGCTCTCCGGCGTTTCCCGCAAGGAGCGCCGTGCCCGCGCCATTGCCGTGCTGGAGAAGGTCGGCCTCGGCGATCAGCTGCACAAGCGGCCAAACCAGATGTCCGGCGGCCAGATGCAGCGCGTCGCCATCGCATTCTGCTGGCGGACGAGCCGACCGGCGCGCTTGACTCCGAGACGAGCGTGCAGGTCATGGAAATTCTCAAGGAGGTCGCGCGCGACCGCCTCGTCATCATGGTCACGCACAATCCGGAGCTGGCCGAGCGCTATTCCACCCGCATCATCCGCCTGCTGGACGGCAGTGTCGTGGATGACACGCAGCCCTGCACGGCAGACGAACCGCAGGCCTCACGCCCGGCCCGCGCGGGCAGGACGTCCATGTCGTTCCTGACGGCGCTGTCGCTGAGCCTTCACAACCTGATGACGAAGAAGGCCCGCACGATCCTCATTGCCTTCGCGGGCTCCATCGGCATCATCGGCATCGCGCTCATTCTGTCGCTCTCGAGCGGCGTGCAGTCGCTCATCGACCGCATGGAGCGCGAGACGCTCTCGTCCTATCCCCTGACGATCCAGAAAAACACCGTGGACTTTTCATCCATGATGAACATGCAGGCCGATGTCGAGCAGAGCACGGATGAGCAGGACCCCGATCGGCTTTATTCCGTCAGCGTCATGGGGAGCATGATGGACTCCATGATCCAGGGCTCCAAGACGAACAACCTGGCCGACTTCAAGGCATGGCTCGACTCCGGCGAGAGCGGCATGGAGGAGCTGACGACGGACATCACCTATACCTACTCCACGCCCCTGACGATCTACCGCACGGACAACGGCCTGCAGAAGGTCAATCCCAGCACGCTGTTCTCCGACCTCGGCGTCATACCCGCCGATACCTCCGGCACACTGCTTGGTCAGAGCATGCAGATGGACGTCTGGACGCAGCTCACGGGCAACGAAGACCTGCTGAAGGCGCAGTATGACGTCGTCGCGGGCCGCCTGCCGGAGCAGTACAACGAGGTCGTGCTCCTTGTGAACGAGGACAACCGCATCACGGACTACACGCTCTATACGCTCGGCCTGCTCGATGCGCAGGCCCTGCAGGACGCCGTGGAGGCCGCGGCCCGCGGTGAGGATGTCAGCATCGACACCGAGGTGCACAGCTATTCCTATGACGACATTCTGTCGCTGCGCTTCCGTCTGCTGACAAACACGGACTGCTTCGTCCGGCAGGACGGACAGTGGGTGGATAAGTCGGACGACGAAGCCTATCTTCTGAACGTGCTGAACAGCTCAGACGAAATCGCCGTTGTCGGCATTCTCCGCCCTGCCGAGGGCGCAACGACCGGCAGCGGCCAGAGCGGCGTGATCGGCTACCGCGCCGACCTGATGACACATCTGCTGGACAAGGTCACCAGCGCGGAGATTGTCCGCGAGCAGCAGGCGGACCCCACAGTGGACGTCTTCACCGGTCTGCCCTTTGAGCAGGAGGAGCTGAAGGACGCCTACACCATGGAGGAGCTGCAGGCCTATGCCGCGCAGCTGCCCGCAGAGGCACAGCAGGAGCTCATGGGCTATGTCAGCTCCATGCAGGCCGCCGGGATGGACGACGGCACGATCGCCACGCAGCTCATGCGCGCCGCGCTCTCGCAGTCCGACGGCGCGACCTACACCGGCAACCTCAAGCGCCTCGGCGTCTCCGACCCGGACGACCCAGAGGCCATCAACCTCTTCCCGAAGGATTTCGAGGCAAAGGACCGGATCGCCGACCGCATCGCGGAATACAACAAATCTCTGCCCGAGGACGCGCAGCTGGCCTACACGGACTATATCGGCCTGATGATCTCGTCCATCACGACGATCATCAACGCCATCAGCTACATTCTCATCGCCTTTGTCGCCGTTTCGCTCGTCGTCTCGTCGATCATGATCGGCATCATCACCTATATCTCCGTGCTGGAGCGGACGCGCGAGATCGGCGTTCTGCGCTCCATCGGCGCTTCCCGCCGCGACATCTCCCGCGTCTTCAACGCCGAGACACTGACCATCGGCTTTGCGGCAGGCGCCATCGGCATCGGCATCACACTGCTGCTCATTCTGCCGCTCAATGCGATCATCCACCATCTGAGCGGTCTGAGCGGCGTGGCCGCCCTCCCGGCCGGGGCTGCTGTTATCCTCGTGGCGATCAGTATGCTGCTGACATTCCTCGCAGGCCTCATCCCGTCGCGTATCGCCGCGAAAAAGGACCCCGTCATCGCCCTGCGGAGCGAATGATCAATATACGAAAGGCAGGCTGCGCGGCACAAAAACCACGCAGCCTGCTTTATTTTCACTTTTGGGCATATTTTGAGACACGGCTGGATTTACCGCGTGATCAGTGCAGCATACCAGTGATCCGCCAGACGGCAGACAGCTTCGCCGTAACCGATTTTCCCCTCGTCTGCATCGTCCGCCCGCCAGTACACAATGGTCGGGTCCCATGAATACTCACTTTCATCTTTGAGATGGAATCGAACTGCCTCCTGCGAGAAGGAGATGGATTCAATATCAACGTTTTCCATCAACGTAAGCGCCGCTTCAGCGATATGCCGCAGCTCCGTATCCGACATTTCGTGCTGCAAATGGATGTGAAGCCCGTCAGCTTCCATAAGCTTGCAGCCGGAATCGCCGCACTCCGTTTCCTGCCCTTCCGCATCTGGCTTGTGGATATAGCCGCTGTTTTCACCAACTGCCGTGACCGCAACATTTTCAAAAGTGCTCTTGTGCCTTTGGAATGCCCTGCCGATCTCCTCATTACTATGATAGGTCGTCCCGGAACAGGCGGTGCACAGTTGGAGGAGCATCAACAGCAGGGCAAGAACGAGCTTCTTCATAAAATTTTTTCCTTTCGCAACGCAGTCACTGTGCTGCACAGGAGCCGCTTTCTTTCATCCAGCTCCCGCTGTGAAAGCGTGGGCAGTTCCTCTACGATGCCATCCGGGTATCCGATCAGATGGATATCCGCCGTCCAGCTCAGGAAAATCCGCCACATTTCTTCGCACAGTCCCGGCGTGGAGCGTGTGTGCAGCTCCAGCCCATTGTCAAAAATCACATGCAGCAGATACGCCTCGTCATAGGAAAGCCTTTCCAGCCGGAACGCGTCTCCGGATGCCAGCAGAGCCGCCGCCTTTTGATCGAACTCGCACACGCCATACGGCATATCATCGTTGATCTCAGCCGAGGATGTGTACGCCACGCCGTTCAGCAGGATCGACACGCCCGTATCGATATGGATCTGATACTCCGGCTCATCCTCCGCACGCGAGAGCAGCGTGATTGAGATCATCGCACCCGCTCTGCCGAGGAAACCCAGTGTGCGCCCTATGCCGTTTTGCAGCAGTTCCACTCCGGTCATTTCAGGGCTCCGTCCTCCGCAAAGCAGTCATAGTCCAGCCTGCCATAACGCGCCTGCACATACGGCAGGATCTTGTCGGCATTGCGCACACCGGTCAGGCGGATGACAAAGCGGTCTCCCCTGATCCAGCCGGGCACAAACTGCGGATAGAACAGCTTTGACCCGGCGAAAGCATCCTCGCGCAGGACCTTTGCGCCCTTCCGCGTAATGACGAGCACCTGCTCCTTCCCCTGCGTGCGCTGCGGGTGCCTGCTACGCATCACATCGCCGATCTCGTCCCACTGCGTCGTGCGGTAGCGAATGCCGAGGAACTTGTGCTCGATGCCCTGATCTGTCAGGACATAGTACTTCCCGAGCGCCCAGACGTTCAGCAGCGCCATGCATTCGCACAGCGCGAACACGATGTAGGCCGGCACCGGATAGACGAAAAGGCCCTTCCCCGGGAAAAGCACCAGAGCGCCAGTGAACACGGCAAGCGTCACGACCGCCGGGATCATGTCCGAAAACTTCGATACGCGCATCATTTGCCTCCTTTTGTCCATTTGATTCTGTGTTTCATTATAAGGGAGGCACGGGATGATTGTCAAGATGTTCTCCGCGCTCCCCGGGGCAGTCGGCGCTTTTCCGGAAGCTGCCGCGGCTTCCCGCCGCAGCGGCAAAATTGCAAAACAATTGCAAAATTTGATTTTGCAATTTTGAGGCGGCCTGTCGAAAAAAGCCTGAAGGGCCTTCTCGGCAAGCTGCTATATCGTCCATCCTGCGTCGCTTTCTGTAATATAATTTATGGAATAGCCATCCCAGCCATGGATGCAATGGATCAGAGTCGCATTTGCCGCAAGCGCAGCCCGGCAAAGGTCCGACGGACGCATAGAATCAAAGAGATCATGTTCGGAGATTTTCATGATCAGCGAAGCAAGGTCCAGCCTGCCCGCAAAGAATGCAACGGAACCCGCATACAGTGGGAACATCCGGAAGGCTGCCTGCTCCGCGTGCTGCGGGAGCGAAAACAGGCCGATTCGTTTTTCCCTACTGTGTGCGTTAAATTCATAAACACACGCTGCATCAAGCCAGCCATATAAGCGCCTCACAACAGAAGCGAGGGGAGCCGCTTCTGCAATGCAGACACACTGACAGAGAGCAGACAATATACTGGTGCAATTTGCGGAAGAACATCAACTTTAACTGGTTCTCCTGTTCTGAAGAGAAAAGCCTGACAATCGGCAGATCGATCTTCGACCCCATAGTACACGAGGATAGAGGCGTTATTGCGTTCCATTTCCATTTTCATGATTAATCCTTAGGAGTTTTTCGCGCTCATAGCGATACGCTTTCTTCAGCTTCAGTTGCTATTGGCATGTTCTCCACAGGTAGCTACGTCAATCCGTTGGCAATACAGGCGGAAGCGAATGTGATTTGTTAAAAGAACGCTTAACACCACCACACCATCCTCGAGCCTTCTTTCATCCCACTGTGAGGAATATGGGTATGCTTTACATAGGGATTGCAGGAAGGTATCCTGAGAGCGGATCACGTCGGACCAAGGCATATTCCGGCATTCCGCCTGGAGAATGATTTGATCGTCCCAGATACATAAATCTGTCATACCTATGAAGCCTTTGCATTGCACAATGACCTTGCAATTTGTGTTGCAATTCCAGATAATCAACTCCGCGACATCGTAGCGAATGCTGACTTGCTCCAGGGAACTGTCCAGCCAGAAAAAGTCTGAAAATTTCATAATTGACCTC
>ENA-ORTU01003742-ORTU01003742.1-human-gut-metagenome-genome-assembly--contig:-NODE-3742-length-12219-cov-6.281980_pt1 | contig 12219 bp, 9 predicted proteins | sample MGYA00241910_ERZ509184 | MGnify/ENA primary metagenome ERZ509184 (study PRJEB26280, sample SAMEA2338847) | human gut metagenome | biome: human gut; feature: human-associated habitat; material: faeces... | reverse complement strand
AGACGCTGCGCGCCAAGCGTGTCGACGAAAACCCCTATATGGCAAAGAGCGACGCTAACATTCACCACGACGGCTACAATACCGACTCCACGGATGAAGTTCTGCCGCTCGGCATCTACCCGGAAATCAACGTTTCCTATGAGAAAACCAACGCGAACGCTTCGCCTGCCATTTACTTTGACAGCTACGGCCACGCGGTCGTGCCGCTGCTCGGCGGCATCGCCATCCGCGACCTGAACGCGAAGGAAACCACGACGCTGGGCTATTTCTCCCCGAAGCAGCATGACGGCGGCGGTTACGTCATCCAGAGCTCCTATACGTTCTTGGACTCGGAAAACCGCATCGTCTGCCCCACCAGCAACAACCATGTGCTGATGCTGCGCGCAACCGATGAAGTAGGAAACATCCTGCCGGAGTTTGAAAAGATGCTGGATATCAACATCAAAGCTGCCGCCGAGGCTGCGCTCGGCAAGACACTGGAGCAGAATCTTCTGTCCGTGGTCTTTGACTACGAAGGAAACCTCTGGTTTGCAACCGGCGGCTTCCGCATCTACCCGGAGCGTGAGCAGCAGGGCGTACTGGGATATATCGCACGTTCCGCCATCGATGCGATTCTAAGCGGCGAACAGCCTGATCTCTCTGATGCAGTCTTTGTCTACGAGCTTACTCCCGGTGAGGGGGCAGAAAACGGCATCGCGGCCTCCCGCGACGGCGCGGTCATCCTGACCAATATGAACTGCTATCTGCTGCGCGCGAATAATGGTGTCGAAGCCGTCTGGTGTACGCCGTATGAGAGTGTCGGCGCAAAAGTCAGCGGCGAGGGCGACAAGACCACCGGCGGCGGTCTTGCATGGGGCGGCGGCTGCTCTCCGTCGCTGACGCCGGAGCTTGTGATGTTCACCGACAATGCTGACCCTGTCAAGCTGCTGGCTCTGGATATGAAGACCGGTGAGATCGTTGCAAGTCTGCCGGTGCTGGACGATCTGCCCGGAGGCTATCAGGTGGCGGTTGAAAACTCTGCCATCGTCTATGACGACAGCGAGGGCACTGTCAGCACCATCGTGTGCAACTGGTTTGGCGCAGGCAACGCAGGTCTTGCCGACCCTAACAACGACTCCTCAATTCAGAGCTATGCCAACATTTATGACCAGAACTGGTTGATGAAGGGCAACTGCATGATCGCGCCCGGCGTCGAACGTGTCGATACCATCAAAACCGATTCCGGCTATGAGATGAAGAGCATCTGGTCTCGAAATGACCTGAGCGACACGTCGATTATGAAGCTCTCCACAGCAACCGGCTATATTTACGGCTATGTGCAGGATCTGGAAAGCGGCATGTGGCAGTACATCATTCTGGACTTTGAAACGGGCGAGACTGTTTTCACGATGGACGTTTCCAACAAGTACGGCTACAACAACATGGCCATCGGCATGTACGCGGGCAACAGCGGCAACGCACTCTACTGCCCGACGGGCTATCTGGAGCTGCTCAGATTGCAGGATCGCTTCGTCCATCTGCCCGAAATGCCGTACCGAGAGGTCGACCTCGACCAGGCGGCGAGAAATGTTCTTTCGCAGGAACAGTTTGCGCTTGACGGCGGCGAAGGAGAAGTCGCGAGCTGGCGCAATACCGTCACAGTCGAAAATGTTCATCCCAATACGACGGTCGCATTCCGGATGAACAATCTTTCCGGAAGCGCCGCTGAACTGAAGCTCTATGGCTACGGTGCAGACGGAAAGCTGGCGGAGGTCGGCAAAGAGCTGTGGTCGATCACGGATGAGACAGGCGCTGCCGTGGATACCCTGTCCGATGGCACACTGTATGAGCTGCGTGTGAGCATCGCAGACGGCGGTGCGCTTGATCTGAGCGAGGCGGAAAAGGAGATCAAAATTTCCGTTGTGCTTGCAAAGTAAGGCTCAATCATAACCACCAGCACTGAGCTGGTTGTTTTCTTGATACAATCATAACCACCGGCCGTGCCGGTGGTTATGATTATATAAACTGGTCAAATTTTCTCCTTTGAGACATAGTTCAGTTGGATGGAGCCTTTTCATGGACAAATAAAGGTTTACCGCTCATATTCCTCATATTCTTCTGCCAGCACCCAGAGCGCATACTCTCGCTTTGCCTTTTCTAATGAGGTCAGCTCCTGTTTTGAAGACTGCACTGTCTTCTCTTTTCTGCCGCGCCGTTCTTCTTTCTCGGCTTTTTGTTTTCGGAACCACATACTCAACGCCCCTCTGCTTTTGTACGGTACTCCGCAGTCAGTTCGAGATAGCCGCGCTCGTTATGCGCGATCCCTGCCCAATCGAGGATCGCTGACAATACAAACACCGGATCAAAAACAGACATTCCTTCCTTTTTCCCGGCATATTCTTTCGCGATACAACCAACGATTGTATCCTCCGTACAATCGCCATAGCCGAATCTGTAGTTTCGTCCGTTTCCTTTTCTCGCCTTTCCGCCGTTTCGGAACAGAAGACTGACGATCACATCAAACACGCGATATTCATATGGCGGGGTAATTGGAAGCTCGTCACAGGTAAAGCTATTTCCGTCTGCGTTTGCTTGGATCACATAGCTGTTGCCGCTGACGGATCGTACTGTTGCGATTCCTCCGCAGTCGATCAGCTTGTTCTTAATGATGTCAGACGCATTGATGCTGTTATCATCCGCTCTTTCTAACATAGCCGCATTCACCGTCTCCTTTCTATTCTCTACATTGTTGTCCGCGATGCCCAGCGCCTTCAGCAATTCATCCAATCGTTTTTTCGCAGTCGGGTATGAAATTCCAATTTTATTTTGCACATCCTTCATATTTCCGCGGCAGGTTAAAAATGTACGCAGGAACTCAGACTGCGCGGCATCGAGCCGGTCGTACTCGGAAATATTTTCTTCCACAGAAAACTCTGCTTTGCAAGAGGGGCAGGACAGTTTGCTGATATTTAGCCTGTCTCCGCATACAGGACATACGCTGGTTTTTGTAATTTTCATCTGTGTGTCACCTCGCGTTTCGATAATATCATTTTATTTTGATCTTGTCAACATTAGATTTAAATATTATAAAAATCTATATTATTTAGATTTCCAATGCGTTCTGCACGATCTGGCTTGCGGCTTTCTTGTTCTTATCGAACGCGTGGGTGTAGATATCCAGCGTGGTCGACGGTTGGCTGTGTCCGAGCAATCCAGCAACTGTGCCGACATCTGTGCCGCTGGCGATGAACAGGCTTGCCGCCGTGTGGCGCAGGCTGTGGACGTTTAGGTCGGTAGGCAGATCGTTTGCTTTCAGGATTTTCTTGAAGCGCCATGTGAAGGTCGGTGGAGTAAGGAAGCGCAGAAGGAAAAAGAGAAGTGCGAGAGCGGCCAAGATCTCACAGAGGAAATTTGTGCAGTGGCTGAAGCGGTAATACCAACATAAAACATACGGGACAAGGCAAGCTTGTCCCGCATATTCGTATTTGTGCTGTGCCCTTGAAAGCAGCGCCAATCAAAGCTCCTGCGGCATCTGCCAGGCTTCGATATCGGTATGCAGCAGATAGTGAGAACGTTCGGACAGCGGCTTTCCGAGATACTCTTTGTAAAGCGCCTGCACATCGGGGTTTTCATGCGAGAAACGAAGGAGCATCTTGTGATCAAGTCTCCACAGGACATTTCCGCGCGCCTCGGCGCACTCCTCGCCGTCGTGAATCGGCTGGCCGCCGCCGCCTGCGCAGCCGCCGGGGCAGGCCATGACCTCAACGAAGTCATACTGCACGTGGCCGGAGGCAATCGCCTCCATGAGCTTCCTGGTGTTGCCGAGTCCACTGACCACCGCCGTGCGGACCGTGCCTGCACCGGGAATATCGAAACTCGCTTCCTTCCAGCCCTGCATACCGCGCACAGCAGTAAAGGCATCGGGGTCCGGATTTTCACCGGTCACAAGATAGTACGCGCTGCGAAGCGCCGCGTCCATGACGCCGCCGGTCGCGCCGAAGATCACCGCCGCGCCCGTACCGGAGCCGAGCGGCGAATCGAAGCTGCCCTCCTCCAAGGCCGCCGGGTCGATCATCGAGCAGCGGAGCATCCGCACGAGCTCGCGTGTGGTGATGACCACGTCGACATCCGCGTCGCCGCAGGCATCTTTCATCGTGGGAAGCGCCGCCTCCGCCTTTTTGGACGTGCACGGCATGACAGAGATGACACGGAGATTTTTGGGATCGATGCCGATTTTTTCGGCAAAATAGCTCTTAGCCACCGCGCCGAACATCTGCTGTGGCGATTTGGCTGTGGACAGATTCTTCGCGAACTGCGGGAACTGCCCCTTCACGAACCGCACCCAGCCGGGACAGCAGGAGGTAAACATCGGCCAGGAATATGCATCCTTATGCGTAAAGCGCTCGATGAACTCGCTGCCCTCTTCCATGATGGTAAGGTCGGCGCTGAAATTGGTGTCGAATACATAATCAAAGCCCAGCTCCCGCAGTGCGGAAGCCAGAACGCCCGGCGCAGCCTGTTCGGGTGAGAGACCAAAATATTCTGTCCACGCCGCGCGGACGGCAGGTGCAACCTGTACAACGGTCGTGAGGGTGGGATCGGCGAGCATGCGGTAGACGTGGTCGGTATCGTCGCGTTCCTCCAATGCACCGACCGGACAGTGGGTCACACACTGGCCGCAATAGGTGCAGAGGGACTGGGAAAGGCTGTCCGCCTTTGCCGTGCCGACGGTCGTCCGGGAGCCGGTGCCGACCAGATCCCAGATATGCACGCCCTGCACCTTATCGCACACCTGCACGCAGCGCATACACTTGACGCAGCGGTTTTCAAAGCGCAAAATGGGCGCGGAGTAGTCGACCGGCGCCGGACGCAGCTTTTTCTGATAGGGCGCACCGAGCAGATTATAGTCGTTGGCGAGCTTCTGCAGCTTGCAGTTGCCGCTGCGCGTACACTTGACGCAGTTTACCTCGTGCTGGCTGAGAAGAAGCTGGAGATTCACGCGCCGCGTCATGCGCACCTTCTGAGAATTCGTGTGGACGACCATACCCTCGTGAACCTCATTGTCGCACGCGGCAACAAGCGTATCCTGTCCCTCGACCTCGACCATGCAGATGCGGCAGGCGCCGATCTCGTTGAGGTCCTTGAGATAGCAGAGCGTTGGAATGTCAATATTGGCCGCGCGTGCCGCTTCCAGAATGCTGGTCTCCTCCGGCACGCAGACGGGTTTGCCGTTAATGATCAAGCTTACCATCGTTCGATCCTCCCTCCCTTGAAGATGCCGTAGCCGAAGTGGTCGCAGCGCAGGCAGCGTCCGCTTTCCGCGCAGGCCTCCTCATGCGTCATGCCACATTCAATGTCTTCAAAATCACATTTGCGCTGGGCTGCCTCGCGCTCTTTGGTGTTGACGCGCCCGCGCGCGGGACAGACATCCAGATGCGGCGCTGGAATTTCCACATCGGTGCGAATTTCATGGTGGAAGCCAAGCTGTTCGTCGATGTTGGCTGCCGCGACCTTGCCCGCTGCAATTGCACGGATGGCGGTAGCAGGGCCGGTCACGCAGTCGCCGCCGGCAAAGACGTTTTCCATGTTGTCGATCTGGCTGGAGCTTTCAGCCATAAACGTTCCCCTTTTGATGGGGATACCGGCCTGCTCAAAGCCCGCGATCTCCACGCCCTGCCCGATGGCGACGACGATGATGTCAGCCGGAATGCGTTCTTCGGGCTGGTCTGCCGCGTCCGGGCGGGGTCTGCCGGACTTGTCGGCAAGGCCGATGATCTGCGGCTGCACCCAGAGGGCGGCAGCCTCGCCCGCTTCGTTTGCCTCGATGCGCACCGGCGCAGAAAGCTCGCGGATCTCCGCACCCTCGGCAATTGCGCCCTGCACCTCGTCGGGAAGCGCAGTCATGTCCGCAATTCTGCGGCGATAGACGCAGGTGACGCTGGCAGCGCCCAGACGCACGGAGCTTCTTGTCACGTCCATCGCCACGTTGCCGCCGCCGATGACCACGACGCGCTTTCCGGTGAAGTCCGGCATGATGTCGTCGCCGATGGCGCGCAGCATTTCGACGGCAGACATGACGTTTTTGCTGTCCTCGCCGGGAATGCCAGTTTTCTTGTCCGTATGCGCGCCGATGGCGACATACAGGCAGTCGTAATCCTTGTGCAGCTGTTCAAAGGAGATGTCTTTTCCGACCGTCACTTCGGTATGTACCTCCACGCCGGTGGACAGAATGGAGGCAATCTCCGCGTCCAGCTTTTCGCGCGGGAAGCGGTAGGCCGGGATGCCGTAGCGGAGCATGCCGCCGAGCCGCTTCTTTTCTTCAAAAATCGTCACGCTGTGGCCCATAAGGCGCAGATAATACGCGCAGGAAAGCCCGCTCGGGCCGCCGCCGATGATGGCGACGCGTTTGCCGGTCGCCTCCCCGCAGGCAGGATTCGGGACATTGCCCGCATGATCGACTGCATAGCGCTTGAGGCCCCGGATATTGACGGGCGCGTCGACCATGTTGCGGCGGCAGCGCGCCTCGCACGGGTGCTCGCAGATGTACGCGCAGGCGGTCGGCATGGGGTTATCCTTGCGGATAAGACGCACCGCGTCGGCGTACCGTCCCTCGCGCACCAGCGCGACATAGCCCGGCACGTCCACGCCCGCAGGACAGAGCGACACGCAGGGCACGGGGTTCTGAAGCGAGGCGAGGCACCGGTGGTGCTGCACATGGTTCACATAGTCGTCCCGGAAGCCCTCAAAGCCGCTCAGGACCAGCTGCGCTGCGTCGCGTCCGATGGCGCAGTCAGCAGAGGCGACGATGGCCCGCGCCGTTTTTTCGATGGTGTCGATGGTCAGCATGGTGCCTGTTCCGTCGAGCACCTGCCCCATCAGCGCGGCAAGCTGGCCGAGCCCAATGCGGCAGGGCACACATTTGCCGCACGACTGCGCGTGGCACAGCTGCAAAAATGTCAGCGACATATCGATCGGACACAGGCCCGGGGGGCTGGACGCGATCCTGCGTTCCATGTCCTTGTAGAGGCGGTCGACGACCGTCTGGGCCTTGCTTGCGGTTTTGATATCCAATCTGCTCAAGGCTGGCTCACTCCTTCTGCTTTTCTGATCTTTTTATTCTATTTTTTGATATAAATAGCATTTTTTAATCCAAAAGAATCATAGCATATCCACCGGATACCGGTCAATACTTATCGATAAATTCTTATCAAACCGTTCATTCTTCTTTTGCGGACCGTCTATTCGTAATTTGATATGTCCCATTTCAAAAGCCGGAGGCAGCCCTAATGCGCGCCGGAGCAGCGGCGTTGTTTTGCGCCGCTGCTCGTTTTGTTGATTCAGCCTGTACGTTTTGCTCGGTATAGATCTTTGTGTCATCCTTATGAACTGTGTTCAGTTTGGGCGCCGCCGCCTTCTGCCCAGGAATAAAAATGGGTCGAGTGCGTATCCGATGCCAGCGGTGCAGGGTCGAGGCGGAAGCCGGAGATCCCGAGCGCCTCTTCCGGGCGAACCCAGGGTTTTCCCTGTATGGCGCTCGTTTCCTCATGTGTCAGAAGCCCCCGGTAGATCGTCAGTGCCCGCCGGTAATAGCCGTCGCGGATGCAGGTCTCCTCCTCGCCGTCATTCAGCAGGTGCAGGATCAGCGGCAGCATCTGTGCTGCGTAGGCAACAGACGCAGAGTGTGCAACCGCGCCCGGAATATTTGCAACACAGTAATGCACAATGCCGTCTACAATGTACCGCGGATCCTCATGCGTGGTCGCGCGGCTGGTCTCGATCGCGCCCGGCTCGTCGTTGGAAATATCCACGATCACTGAGCCCTTTTCCATGAGGGAAAGCATGTTTCGGGTGATGAGGAACTCTTTGTTCTCCTTCTGCCATTTGACACAGTTGAGGACGATATCCATTTTCGGCAATTCTTCCGCAATATGCGCCCGTGAGCAGCGCCTAACGCGGACTCGGCCATTATACTGTGCTGAGAGCGCACGGAGCCTGTGCATATTTCTGGCCATGACCGTACAGTTGGCGCCGAGCGCCTGTAAGACCTGCAGCGCGCCTCTGCCGACTTTTCCGCTTCCGAGAATCAGCGCATGGATGCCCGGCTCCCCCGCAAAGCCGCCGACATATTTTCCCTTTCCGCCGTGGATGGTCAGCAGCGATTCCAGCCCGAACAGCGCCCCCTGCTTCCCCGCTGCCTCACAGTTCGGGGAGCCATATCGATGGGAATCCTCCGCCGTAAATGCAATGCAGCCGCTTTTCATCAGCGCGTCGACCTCCTCCGGATTTGCCGCCGGATGCAGGCAGCCGAGAAGCAGCTGGCCTGTCCGGATCAGCGGCCATTCCTCCGGCGTAAACTCCTTGACCTTGGCGACCATATCGCATACTTTGAACAGCTCCTGCACAGAGTCTGTCAGAAGCGCCCCCGCAGATTCATACGCTTCATCCGAAAAACCGGCTCGTTCTCCGCAGCCGCGCTGTGCATAAACGGTGTGTCCTGCGCTCGTGATGGTCTCCACCTCTTTCGGCGTACAGATCACTCGGTTTTCGCCCTTCTTCGTCTCACGCAAAATTCCCAAAATCATATGCTGCGCCTCCTTTCATCAAATTCTTTTCCTGTCGTGCTGTGTTTTTCTATCTTTATCATACAAGAAAAGTGACGGATCCGCAACACTAATAATACAAAGTCTCATTTTAATTTATGCATCAGGCCGTCGCTCGCGTATCACAATAAAAAAGCGCAGGATCCGGGCGATTCTCCGCTCAAATCCTGCACCTTTCGGGTTTCTGTTCCGTGCTTACTTTTCGTGCCCGGCCTTCTGGCACGCCGGACAAACGCCTTCAAAAATCATTCTGTGCCGCGTGATCCGATACCCGGATTCCGCTGCGATCGTTTTGTCCGGCGTTGGGTCGTATGAAAACGGGGCATCACAGACTGCGCCACAGCCCGTGCAGATCAGGTGATAGTGAAAGTCTGTCCTGCCGTCATACCGATCCGCTCCCGGAACCTTTACATGCGTGATCTGCCCCTCCTCAGAAAGGATATTCAGATTCCGATAAACCGTTCCTCGGCTGATTCTCGGGTCTTTTGCACGGATCTCCAGATAGATCTGGTCCGCGCTCGGATGGTCATGGTGTTCCTGTACCGCTTCCAGAACAATTTTACGCTGCCGTGTGTTTCGGTACTGCATCTTGCTTCCGCCTGCCCTCATATCATTCAATTTCATCGTCTGCCATGAAAAATCCGGACTTTCCGCCCTTATCCATGAGCAGATATATGAATTGTACCGCAAAATATATCGGCTGTCAACATTCCAGTAATTGCGGTTTTTGGCAGCAGATTTCCTGTCGTTTTCCCCTCTTGTCAAACGAAACTGAATCAGATATACTTAAAATAGAGGAGAGAAACCGAAGTTCCGGAACAAATCCTGCAGCGGAGCCTCTGTTTTCCTGTCTATAAACAGAGCGACAAACGAAAGGAGATTACACTATGAAAAAGGATCGCCAACTTGTAATTCTGCTTGCCGCCCTGCTGGTTCTGATTTTTTTATCCAGCTGTGCCGCGGGCAAAAACGCGTCCATGACCCCTGCGGCCACTGATTTTGCCTACGCCGAGGACTATTCCTAAAGCAAAAAAGGCTGCCGCCGAGGCTGCTGCAAAGGAGCAGGAACCATGATCAGGCGGAGCAAGACTACTGTTTTTTATAAATCGCTTGCTATCAGGACTCGGTATCTATTATAATATAACCACCACAGGAAACCCATATGAAAGCAGCTTTGCCCCGCCTGCACCCACCGCCATTCCGACGTGAATATGCAAGGAGGTATTGTCTATGCGTACACAAGCCATCCGTTCCAGAGAGAATCCTAATCTTGAACTCATTGCATTCCATGGCCATTTTGCGACCCGGCATTCCCATAACAGTCATTACCTTGACATCACACGGCTGAAGCACGAATACAGTCTGGCGCACGACACTGCGCTTGCGCTCGCAAACCATTACATCTACGAAAAGTCGATCGACACCATCATCTGCATGGATGGCAGCGAGGTCATCGGCGCATTCCTGGCCCGACAGCTGACACAGAAAATTTTGTTCTCTGTCAACAATAACAAGAGCATCTGTGTCGTCACACCGGAATACGACTCCAACGGCCAGCTTCTGTTCCGCGAAAATCTGGTTTCCATGATCCATGGCAGAAACATGCTTCTATTGATCTCGACAGTCAATTCCGGAAAAACTGCGCGGCGCGCCCTTGATTGTATCCAATATTATGGCGGCAAAACGCAGGGCATTGCGGCGGTTTTCAGCGCGATCCCAGAGCTGGACGGCATCCCGGTATTAAGTCTGTTCACGCCTGCCGATATCCCGGGCTATGAAACCTATCCAACCGGCGAGTGCCGGATGTGCAAAGCCGGGCAGCGAATTGACGCACTGGCGAACAGCTATGGTCTTTCCACCTTCCGATGATCCTTCAGACGGGCAGCGCACCCGGCCTTCGTGTCCGGGTGCGCTGTTTATATGATCAGAAAACATCTTTTGCGAAACCGCTGACGAAACCGTTTGTCAGCCCTTGTCGGCGGCAAGGGTCTGGTCAATGAGTTTCTGCAGCGTCTCCGCCTGCTTTTTTTCCGTGATGGCGCCTACGATGGGGTCACCCACGATGTTGCCGCTGCGGTCCACCACATAGGTGGTGGGGTAGGCGAAGATGTTGGTTGTGAATTTTCCGGCCTCGCCGTCGGAAGCGAAATACACGTTCTGATAGGTCGCGCCCTTCTTGGCCAGCACATCCTTCGCCTCCGAGATTGCCGTTTCGTCGCCGTCAAGCGTAAACGTATTGACGCCAATGAGCGCGCCGCCCTTCTCCGCAAGCTCTTTGTTCAGTGCGTCCAGCTCGGCAAGCTCACCCACGCAGGGATTGCAGGTGGTGAACCAGAAATTCACCACGGTGACAGCGTTGCCGGAGAACAGCTCGTCGCTCTTCACCGGATTCCCATCCAAGTCTTTGCCCTCAAATGCGGGGAACTTCTGCATGCTGCCGTCGTCGGGCGGATTGGTCATATCGCTGCCTGCGGGCACGCTCATATCGCCGTCCACGGATTCCTGCATGATCTCGGGGTACTTGTTTTCCAGCTCGGTCAGCTTGTTTTCGATATTGCTGATCTCCGTGGCCGATTCCTTCAGCATCTCATACTCTTCGTCGGTGAACTGGTCTTTGGCGCTCTCGATGGTATCCAGCAGGAACTCGCCATAGTTTTTGCCGTCCTCCACCATGGCCATGCCCTTGTCGGCCTCCATGAAGACCTTTTCCCAGAGCGCAGTGTTCTGCGACAGGATCGTGTTCTCCTGTTCCATCAGCTTTTTGTGCAGGGCAAGTGCCTCCTCGGCGTTTTTCGGCTCGCCGGTCATGGCAGAGCTGTCTCCGCTCATATCTGCCATTTTGTCGTTGTCCTTTGTGCCGCAGGCCGCCAAAGACAGCACCAGCAGGGCCGCCAGCAGCAGCGCAGTAAACTTTTTAAACTTCATTTTGATTCCTCCGTATTGATTTTTGTTGTATTTTCTTTCCCGTTGCCAAAGCCGCAGCGGAAGCACACGGCGTTTGTGGGACAGGCGCGGATGCACATCCCGCAGCGGATGCATTCGGGGTGGTTTGGCGTCTTCGTCACGTCCACGTCCATCTTGCAGGCTTTGGCGCATTTCCCGCAGGAGACACACTTGTTTTTATCCACCTTCATCTGGAACAGCGAGACCTTGTTAAAAAGCGCGTAGAACGCGCCCAGCGGGCACAGCCACTTGCAGAAGGGACGGTAGAACAGCACGCTCAGTACGATCACCGCCAGCAGGATGCCGAATTTCCATGTAAACAGGCTGCCCAGTGCCGCCCGGATGCCGGAATTGGCAAGGGACAGCGGGATAGCCCCCTCCAGCACGCCCTGGGGGCAGAGGTATTTGCAGAAGAATGGATCTCCCATGCCCACATCGTTCACAAGGAACGCCGGCAGCAGGAATACCATCACCAGCAAAACGGCATATTTCAGATATCGCAGGGGCTTGAGCTTTCTTGTGGAGAGTTTCTTGGTGGGGATCTTGTGCAGCAGCTCCTGAAACCAGCCGAAGGGACAGAGGAAGCCGCAGATGAAGCGTCCAAGCAGGACTCCCAGCAGAATAAGAAAGCCCGTGACATAGTAGGAAAAGCTGAACTTCGATGAGCCCACCACTGCCTGAAACGCCCCGATGGGGC
>ENA-ORTU01003735-ORTU01003735.1-human-gut-metagenome-genome-assembly--contig:-NODE-3735-length-12237-cov-2.343375_pt1 | contig 12237 bp, 10 predicted proteins | sample MGYA00241910_ERZ509184 | MGnify/ENA primary metagenome ERZ509184 (study PRJEB26280, sample SAMEA2338847) | human gut metagenome | biome: human gut; feature: human-associated habitat; material: faeces... | reverse complement strand
AGAAAAACGAGTGGAATTAAAAGAACAGATGGATTTTATCTGTTTTCAACAGTATGAATTTGCAAAACAGTGGGAGAAACTGAAACAGTATGCCAATGAAAAAGGTATCCAGATCATTGGTGATATTCCGATCTACGTTGCATTTGACAGTGCAGATGCATGGGCGAATCCGGAACTGTTCCAGTTTGACGAGAACAGTACACCGCTGGCAGTGGCAGGATGCCCGCCGGATGCTTTTGCAGCTACCGGACAGCTCTGGGGCAATCCGCTGTATCGCTGGGATTACCACGCACAGACAGGATATGTCTGGTGGATCAGCCGTCTGAGACATTGCTTTACACTGTATGATGTGGTTCGTGTGGATCATTTCCGCGGATTTGATGAGTATTATGCGATCCCGTACGGTGACAAGACAGCAGAAAACGGTGTCTGGAAAAAGGGTCCGGGAATTGATCTGTTCCATACAGTGAAAAAAGAACTGGGCGATGTAAATATCATTGCAGAAGACCTGGGATATCTGACGGAAAGTGTTATGAAACTGGTGGAAGATACAGGATATCCGGGAATGAAAGTATTACAGTTTGCATTTGATTCGAGAGAGGAAAGTAACTATCTGCCACATAATTATCCGCATAACTGTGTGGTTTACACCGGAACTCACGATAATAATACGGTTCGGGGATGGCTGGACGATATGTGTGAGGAAGACAACGCACTGGCAGAAGATTACATGAACAATGCGGATACACCGAAAGATGAACGTCCGTGGGAGTTCATCCGTCTGGCACTCGGTTCCGTGGCTGACCTTGCGGTGATTCCGCTGCAGGATTATCTGTGTCTGGGAACAGAGGCAAGAATCAATCTTCCGTCCACTCTTGGCAACAACTGGAAGTGGCGTCTGGTGCCGGGGCAGGTAACGGATGAGATGCTTGAAAAGATGTGTCATCTGAACAAGCTGTTCGGACGATTGTAAAAGAGAGAGGAAGTGGTCTTGTGGCAGGCATGACAATCAAAGATATCGCAAAAAAATGCCATGTTGGCGTCAGTACCGTGTCCAGGGCTATGAATAATCATCCGGATATCAATCCGGAAACCAAGGAAAAAATATTAAAAGCCATTGAGGAAGCCAACTATGTGCCGAATAACAGTGCCAGAAATCTGAAACGAAATGATGCAAAGGCTATCGCGGTGCTTGTCAAAGGTATCGGCAATACCTTTTTCAGTGAACTGGTAGGAATTCTGGAACGGGAGTGCGAAAAGAAGGGTTACAGCTGTATCCTGCAATATGTGGACGAACAGGAAGATGAGTGGGACGTGGCGATTCGTGTGGGAAAAGAAAAAAGACTGCGTGGGCTGGTGTTTCTGGGAGGAAGTTTTTCTCAGAGTCAGGAAAAGATCAGTCAGATGGAGATTCCCTGCGTACTCAGTACCATCTGTACGGTGGGGATGCCGGGTGCATCCCTGGCTTCCGTATCGGTGGATGATTTTAAGGAAAGCTATAAGATGACGGAGTATCTGATCGGGCTGGGGCATAAAAAAATTGCTTTTATTACAGCCCCGAAAAATGATGCCAGTATCGGAAAGCTGCGTCTGATGGGATACCGGACAGCACTGGAGCAGTATCAGATCCCTTACCGGGAAGAACTGGTGTGTTACATGGATGAAAAAAGGGACACATACTCTTATCAGTCCGGTTACCGGCTGATGCAGGAGCTTTTGAAAAGAGAAACATTTACCGCCGTCTATGCGACGGCAGATACACTGGCGATCGGGGCCTGCAGGGCATTGAAGGAGGCGGGAATATCTGTTCCCGAGGAATGTTCTGTGGCGGGATTTGACGGTATGGATGCCGGAAGATTTTATATTCCGAGTCTTACAACGATCCGTCAGCCGGTGGAAGAGATCGGGAAGGCAACGGCAGGACTTTTATTTGATCTGATCAAAGGAAAAGAAAAGCCACGGCAGCTGATCTATGAAGGGGAGTTAATACAAAGGGAGTCAACTGCCCGATGTAAACAGTAAATTGAGGAGATTATTTAGAGGAGAAAATTATTATGGAAAAAAGATTGCAGGAAGTACTGGAAAAAAGATTTCATAAGACACTGGATACATGTACAAAAGAAGAACTGTTTCATGCACTGATGGAGATCACGAAAGAAGCGACCGGTAACCTGAAGAGAAACGAGGGATCGAAGAAACTGTATTATATCTCCGCAGAATTCCTGATCGGTAAATTGTTATCTAACAATCTGATCAACCTGGGTCTGTATGAGGAGACAGAAAAAGTCCTGAAATCTCATGGATATGAACTGTGTGAGATTGAGGAACTGGAAATGGAGCCTTCTCTTGGAAATGGCGGACTGGGACGTCTGGCTGCCTGCTTCCTGGATTCTATTGCTACGCTTGGTCTTCCGGGAGACGGTATCGGACTGAATTATCATTTTGGTCTGTTTCAGCAGAAATTCACCAATCACAAACAGCAGGAATTGAAAAATCCGTGGATCACAAAAGAAAGCTGGTTAAACAGACAGTCTTTTACCTGTAAAGTACCATTTAAAGATTTCACAATGGACGGTGTTCTGTACGATATCGATGTGCCGGGATATGATTCCGGATGTAACCGCCTGCATCTGTTCGATGTGGATACTATTGATGAAAGTATCGTACCGGAAAACAGTATCAATTTTAATAAGAAAAAAGTACAGGAAAATCTGACGCTCTTTCTGTATCCGGATGATTCTGATGACGCCGGACGCAAACTCCGCATTTATCAGCAGTACTTTATGGTAAGCTGCGGGGCACAGCTGATTTTAAAAGAGATGGAGGATGCAGAATATGATCTGCATGAATTAAATAATCATGCAGTGATCCAGATCAATGATACCCATCCTTCCATGGTGATTCCGGAACTGATCCGTCTGCTGACCGAAGAAAAAGGATTTACTATGGATGAGGCAGTGGAAGTGGTAAGTAAGACCTGTGCATATACCAATCATACCATTCTTGCGGAAGCACTGGAAAAATGGCCGATGGAATACCTGGAAGAAGTGGTTCCGAATCTTGTTCCGATCATCAAGGAACTGGATGAAAGAGTGCGAAAAACAGTAAAAGATGAGTCCACTTACATCATTGATGCGCAGGACAGAGTGCACATGGCACACATGGATATTCATTACGGATTTTCTGTCAATGGCGTGGCAGCACTCCACACAGAGATTCTGAAAAACTCAGAACTGAAAAATTTCTATGACCTCTATCCGGAACGTTTTAACAACAAAACAAACGGAATCACGTTCCGTCGCTGGCTGATGCATTGTAATCCGGTACTGACCAGATATATTGAATCTCTGATCGGAAACGGATTCAAGAAAGATGCCACAGAACTGGAAAAACTGCTGGCTTTTGAAAATGATGAAACAGTGCTGAACAAGCTGGAAGAAATCAAGATGGAAAAGAAACTGGAATTCAAAGAATACATGGAAGAAACCCAGGGACTGACTATTGATGAACATTCCATCATTGATGTACAGGTAAAACGTCTTCATGAGTATAAACGTCAGCAGATGAATGCACTTTATGCAATCTACAAATATCTGGACATCAAAGCGGGCAACAAACCGTCCACACCGATCACAATGATCTTTGGAGCAAAGGCAGCACCGGCGTATGTGATTGCAAAAGATATTATTCATCTGATCCTGTGTCTGCAGGAACTGATTGAGAAAGATCCGGAGGTAAGACCGTATTTCCGCGTACTGATGATTGAAAACTATAATGTTTCCAAAGCAGCAAAGGTTATTCCGGCAGCCAATATTTCCGAACAGATTTCGCTGGCATCCAAAGAAGCATCCGGAACCGGTAATATGAAGTTCATGTTAAATGGCGCGCTGACGCTGGGAACCGAAGATGGAGCAAATGTGGAGATCCGGGATCTGGTTGGCGAAGAGAATATTTATATTTTCGGCAGAAAACCACAGGATGTCATCGATCTGTACGAGGCAGGTACTTACAGTTCAAAAGAAATCTATGAAGAGGATGCGCTTATCCACAAACTGGTAGATTTTATCACAGGAGAAGAGCTGCTTGCGATCGGTGATGAAGAAAGTCTGACCCGTCTGCACAGAGAACTGATCGGAAAAGACTGGTTTATGACACTGTTGGATACAAAAGAATATATCACAATAAAAGAAAAGGTCTATGCAGATTATGAAGATCGTAAGACCTGGAACAAAAAAGCACTGATCAACATTGCTAAAGCGGGATTCTTCTCATCTGACAGAACGATCGCGCAGTACAATGAGGACATTTGGAAATTAAAATAATGCGATTCCTGTAATCATAAAAGTAAGAAATCCGTCCATACTATAGTAAAAAACAGATCTATGGTATGGAGGGATTTTTTATGATTGGAATATGGATTGCAATTCTCTCAGGAACACTGATGAGTATTCAGGGAGTGTGGAATACACAGGTGACAAAACAGTCCAGTCTGTGGGTATCGACAGGTTGGGTGCAGCTGACGGCGTTTCTGGTCTGTGTGGCAGCATGGTTTTTTACAGGAAGAGATTCGATTGGAACACTGTGGCAGGTTGAAAACAAATATACACTGCTTGGAGGAATTCTGGGAACATTTATCACTGTGACCGTGATCAGGAGTATGGGAAAACTGGGACCGGCACAGGCAACGATGCTGATTGTGATCGCACAACTGGTGGTTTCCTATCTGATCGAGATGTTCGGACTTTTCGGTGTGGAAAAACAGCCTTTTGAATGGAAAAAACTGGCAGGTACGGCAATTGTTGTTGCAGGAATTGTTCTTTTTAAGTGGGAGTGAATTATTTCGGGTTTACAGTCTTGTAATTCAGATGAAAATTGGGTAAAATAAATTGTGTATGCATGGAGGGAGCCTTAGAGCGAAAGCGATAAGGAGCGTGCAGATGAAACAGAAAAAGAAAATTCTATGGATGCTTTTGCCGGTGCTGATATTTGTCGGTTGTGGTACGCAGGACAGCATATTGAAACGAGGCCAACCGGAAACCGGTTCGCTGGAAGAACAGCAGGACACGGAAACGGTATACAACGTTGAGTCAGAGACGCAAGATGAAAAGCCGGAACAGGAAGAGAAATCTCTGCAGGAATGGATCTATGTGGATGTATGCGGTGCAGTCAGGAATCCTGGGGTCTATCGGATCGAGGCCGGAAGCCGGGTGTTTCAGGTGTTGGAACAGGCGGGTGGCTGTACAGAGGAGGCTTCATTAGAGACAGTGAATCAGGCAGATCTTTTAACAGATGGTCAGAAGATCCGGATCTATACCAAGGAGGAAGCCGGGCAGATGGAAAAGAAACTGCAGGAAGAAGATCCCCTTTTGGATGACCGGGTAGATATCAACCGGGCAGGAAAGGAAGAGCTGATGACACTGACCGGAGTTGGAGAAACAAGGGCACAGGCGATTCTTGCATATCGTGAGACACATGGCAGCTTTTCCAGTGTGGAGGAGCTGATGCAGGTAGAAGGCATCAAAGAAAAAACATATGAAAAGCTGAAAGATCAGATCAGGATCAATTGAGGAGTAAAGAATGGCGAAGAAAGTATTGGTTGTAGACGATGAAAAATTAATCGTAAAGGGAATCCGGTTCAGTCTGGAGCAGGACGGTATGGAAGTAGATTGTGCCTACGACGGGGAGAAAGCCCTGGAATGTGCAAAGAATAAAGAATATGATATGATTCTGCTGGATCTGATGCTTCCGAAGATGAATGGACTTGAGGTATGCCAGCAGATTCGTGAATTTTCAGATGTTCCGATTATTGTGCTGACAGCAAAGGGCGAGGATATGGATAAGATCCTTGGTCTGGAGTATGGAGCTGATGACTATATTACCAAGCCTTTTAATATTCTGGAAGTAAAAGCAAGAATTAAAGCCATTATGCGCCGTGCCGGTAAGAATGCCACACAGGAGACAAAAGCAAAAGTGGTAGAGGTCGGAGAATTACGACTGGACTGTGAAGGACGCAGAGTCTTTATCGGTACCAGAGAGATCAATCTGACTGCGAAAGAATTCGATGTACTGGAACTTCTGGTATTTAATCCCAATAAAGTATACAGCCGTGAAAATCTGTTGAATATCGTATGGGGATATGAATATCCCGGAGATGTGCGGACGGTGGATGTACATATCCGTCGATTGCGTGAAAAGATCGAAAGCAATCCCAGCGAACCAAAATACGTACATACCAAATGGGGTGTAGGATATTATTTTCAGGCGTAAGATCCAGAATGCAGGTCAAACACAGCCGGTATGTCAGGCGTGTAAACCTGCATTCTTTGTTTACGCGAGCAACGAGTCAAAGTCCGTATAAAAACAGCAGTGAGGAACAGTATGAAAGTCAATTGGAAAGTCAGATTTAAGTTTGTAAAAAGTCTGCGATTTCGAATTTTAGTGATTCTGATCATTATTGGTATTGTGCCAAGTATCATTGTGGAAAAGGGAATCGTAAACAGTTACGAGGATCGGGCGGTATCAAACCGACAGCTGAATGTAAAGAATCAGTGTGATATCCTGGTGAATCAGCTGGCAAAAGAGAATTATCTCCAGGATCCGTCCTCAGAGGGAATTAACAGTGAGCTGACAATGCTCTCTAATGTATATAGTGGCCGTATTCTGATTGTGAATCAGGATTTTCAGATAATCAAGGATACATATGATCTTGACAAAGGAAAATATATGATTTCCAAGGAAGTGGTCAAGTGCTTTCAGAAATTGAAAGAGAGCAGCTATTATGACAGGAAAAACAGTTATATTGAGATGACTATGCCGATTCCCGGTGCAGATGGAGAACGGGCACAGGGAGTTCTGCTGATCAGTATTTCAACGGAAGAAATTGTCTCAAGTATCGATATTCTTGAGCAGAAAGGACTGCGGATTCTTGTGATCAGCGGTGTCCTGGTGCTGATCTTCGGATATATTCTGGCCGGAATCCTGATAAAGCCGTTTGCAAAAATCACAAAGGCTATTGAGGATATCACAGATGGATTCCAGGATGAGAAAATTTCAGTTCCGGATTATACGGAAACAGAGCTGATCACAGATGCGTTTAACAAGATGCTTGGAAGAGTACAATCCCTGGATACTTCCCGTCAGGAGTTTGTATCGAATGTGTCTCATGAGCTGAAAACACCGTTGACATCCATGAAAGTGCTGGCAGATTCACTGGTTGGGCAGGAAAATGTACCGGTGGAACTGTATCAGGAATTTATGCAGGATATCGCAGCGGAGATTGACCGGGAAAGTAAGATCATCACAGATTTGCTGACGCTTGTAAAACTGGATAAGAAAGCTTCCAACATGAACATTGAACTGGTCAATATCAATGAACTCCTGGATATGATCCTAAAACGTCTGCATCCGATCGCTGCGAAACGAAATATTGAGCTGATTCTGGAAGGCTTCCGTCCGGTGGATGCGGAGATTGACGAGACAAAACTGTCACTTGCCATCAGCAATCTGGTGGAAAATGCGATCAAATATAATAAGGATGAAGGCTGGGTAAGAGTATCACTGAATGCAGATCATAAGTATTTTTATGTGACGGTAACCGATTCCGGCCTTGGAATTCCGGAGGAATCCATTGATCATATCTTTGAACGATTTTACCGGGTAGACAAATCGCATTCCGCAGAGATCGAAGGAACCGGTCTTGGACTGGCGATTACAAGAAGTGCCATCATGATGCATCACGGGGCGATCCGTGTGAAGAGTCAGGTGGGTGAAGGAACTACATTTTCAGTGCGGATCCCGCTGACGTTTATTGACTGATCGAGGATGGTGAGAATATGAAAAAAAGAAAAATAACAGCATTGGTGATGGCACTGGTGCTTGGTGCTGTTGCTTTTTCCGGCTGTGGAAAGAAAGAGACAGAGAGTAAATACAAAATTTATTATATCAATGAAGAACAGGGAGAAGTCCTTGCGGAAAGTTTTGTACCGTCCGAGGAGACCACGCAGACCATGCTGGAAGAGATGACAGAAAAATTGAATAAGAAAAATGCAGAAGGGCATACACTGCTCCCGGAGAATATTGAGATACAGAGCTGTGTGGATGACGACGGGATGATTCGGGTAGATTTTAATCAGGAATATCATGATTTGAATCCGGTAGATGAGGTGCTTTTGCGAGCTTCCATCGTAAAAGATTATGTACAGATTCCAAATATTTATCTGGTTACGATTACTGCGGAAGGGACACCTATCGTTGATTCCCAGGGGCAGGAGATAGGAGCCATGAGTCTGGACAGCTTTCTGGAAAACACAGGAAAAGAAATTATGGCATATCAGTATAAAGAACTCAACCTTTATTTTACCAATGAAGAAGGCAATCAACTGGTACCGGAGGCACGTCAGGTATATTATAATGGTAACACGCCGATTGAAAAGGTTATCGTAGAACAATTGCTTCGTGGTCCGGGAGAGAGTGGACATTATGCCACCCTTCCGTCCGATACACGAATCGTCGGGGTATCTGTGGCAGATGGAATCGCTTATGTGAATCTTGGAAAACAGTTTGTTGATGAGGCACTGCCGGTAGATGCACAGATTCCGATATACTCGATTGTCAATTCTCTGATTGATGCAGGTAATGTAAGTCAGGTACAGATTTCCATTAACGGAGATACTTCTTTGCTATTTAAAGATAAAGTGGATATGAATCAACTGTTCCAGGTCAATCATGAATTGGAGAAAGGAGGAGAGGACTGACGGGAAAACGTCCTCTCTGCCTGCTGTTTGCAGGACTGATCCTGATTATTCTGGTGACGGACTGGTGTGGAGGTTCCTGGATATGGAAATCTCCCGCCGGGAAGAAACCATGGCAGTGGGCAGAACAAGAGCAGAAGGTACAGGCGGAAGGAGTGGTGTACCGTATTGAAAAAACCACCCGCACAGTTATTTATCTGAAAAAAGCAATTCTGATCCGTTCCGGATCGACAAAAAATTATCCCATTCGAAATATCAAATGTACAGGAAAAGAAGAAAAAATAAACAGTCTGCGGGAAGGAATGCATGTCCGACTGGAGGGGATGCTTGTATTGCCGGAACTTCCGCGCAACCCGGGACAATTTAACCGAAGAATCTACGAAAGCGGAAAGAAAATTGATTTTTATCTGGAGAATCCGACTGTTTTGGAAGTAAAAGAACAGAGATCCGGTGTCAGGGAAGTTGTAGAAATATGGAAGACAGAAATGATGAACCGATGTGAGAAAATCTATCCGGATGCGGAGGCAGGTATACTCGAGGCTATGTTGTTTGGTGAAAAGAGGGAACTGTCCGGGGACATCAAAGAACTTTATCAGGCAGCGGGAATCAGCCATGTGCTTGTCATCTCCGGTTTGCATATCAGCCTTCTTGCCCTGGCAGTTGCCGGGATTCTCCGACGGCTGGGTTTTCCCATGCCGGTTTGGGTGATACTTTCTGTTGGTGTGCTGGCGGGGTACGGTATCCTGATCGGACAGCCCACCACAGCGGTACGGGCTTTACTGATGTTTTTTGTACTTCAGGGTGCAAGACTTCTCGGGCGTTCCTACGATCTGCTGTCTGCGCTGGCGTTTGCCGGGATTCTGATGCTCCTGGATAACCCGGATCTGATATTGGATGGTGGGTGCAGACTGTCTTTTTGTGCTGTGATCGGTGTGGGGTGGTATGTCAGTGAAAAGAACAAAATCTTTTGGAGCATCGGGGAGAAAGAAAAAAGAAAGAACAGAGGGAAAGGAGGAAAAGGGAGCAGTGCCGGAGCAATACTGGAAAACATACGGGCCGGCTGGTATCTGTGGCTTTTTACTCTTCCGGTAATGCTGGATACTTTTTATCAGGTGTCAGTGGTGGGGATATTGTGGAACCTTGTGGCGATTCCCTTACTTCCGGTAATCATTGCTTCCGGGGGATTGGGAGTGGTTCTGGCAGGATGGAATATATTTTTGGGCAGTCTTGCGGGAAGTCCGGCTTATGGAATGTTGCAGCTATATCAGGAAATCGGGAACATATCCGAGAAGCTGCCGGTTGGTATGTGGACTCCGGGTCAACCGTCAAAACCGGTGATTGCAGGGTATTATCTGGTGATTTTTCTGCTGGTTTTAGTGGAAAAACAGCTGATAAAAAGAGAAAAAAGGTGGAAAATATTTCCGGGAATGGAACTATGCAGTATGTTACTGCTGCTTTTGCTGATGGCACATCCCTGGCAGCAGAGAGAAAAGATTACATTTCTGGATGTGGGACAGGGAGATGCCAGCCTGTTACAGAGCGGCGGACAGACACTTTTGCTTGACGGGGGAAGTACCAGTCAGAAAAATGTGGGAACTTATGTGATTCTTCCATACATAAAGCAGCAGGGAATATCCTGTCTGGAAGCAGTAGTTCTCACTCATACAGATCAGGATCATATCAATGGCGTAACAGAAGTACTGGAGGAAGGAAAAAAAGGCTGGCTGACAGTAAAAAATCTTATGTATCCATACTGGATGGAAGGGACGGAACAGGGAAAACAACTGAAAAAGCTGGCAGAAGAAGCGGGAGCCTCCTGTAGGAAGATCCGGGCAGGAGACCGGTTGACAATCGGAAAGGCAGAAGCCGTGGTTCTTTACCCGAAAGAACAGGAAAAGATTGCAGAACCCAATGCGGGTTCGCTGGTACTTTTCTGGAAATGGGAGGGAGTCCGGGCGATGTTTACCGGAGATCTTCCGGAGGAGAAAGAGAGGGAATTGCTGCAGAATCTGCCTGCCTGCGAGATCCTGCAGGTAGGACATCACGGTTCAGCTACATCCACCTGCCGGGAGTTTCTGGAACAGGTACAACCGTCGTTAGCGGTAATTTCCTGTGCAATGAAAAACAGGTACGGACATCCGTCACCGGATACGGTAGATCGGTTAAAAAAAACCGGATGTGAGATCCGGTATACGATGAAGAGTGGTGCGATTACGATAAGGAAGAGGGGGAGGGAGGTTCTGGTAACAGAATATCTAGAGCATGTTGCAGGGCACGGAGTGAACAGTAACTGAGCAGTAACCATTCCGGAGTTTTACTGATGATGCCGGTTGCTGAAACAGGAAAAAAACAGTATAATAAATCCAGATGAGGAAAATTGGGTGAAAGGTTAGAAGATTTGATGAAAAGTGTATTGGAAGATATAAAAAATCAGGAGTATAAGCAGGCATATCTCTTTTTCGGGGAAGAAGGTTATCTGAAAAAACAGTATCGCAACAAGTTGCTTCAGGCATGGAATCCGGATGGAGATACGATGAATGAATCCAGATTCGAAGGAAAGGGAATTGATGTGAAAGAAGTAATCTCACTTGGAGAAACCATGCCGTTTTTTTCTGATCGACGGATCATTTTGCTGGAGAATACCGGATTTTTCAAAAATCAGTGCCCGGAACTGGCAGAATATCTGAACAATCTTCCGGATTATCTGTATCTTCTGTTTGTGGAAGAAGAGGTGGATAAGCGAAGCAAAATGTTTAAAACAGTCAAGCAGATCGGCAGGGTGGTGGATTTTGCGGTGCAGGATGAGAAAACACTGATGCGCTGGGTGCTTGGTATCATGAAACGGGAGGGAAAACAGATCACTCAGAGAAATATGGAGCATTTTCTGTCGAAAACCGGTACAGATATGAGTAATATCGAAAAAGAACTGGAAAAACTGTTATGTTATACCATGGATCGATCTGTGATCACAGGGGAAGATATCGATGCGGTATGTACTACGCAGATCAATAACCGGATCTTTGCGATGGTACAGGCGGTGGCAGAGCAGAACCAGAAGAAAGCGTTGGATCTGTATTATGATCTTCTGGCGCTGAAGGAGCCGCCGATGAGGATTCTTTTTTTGCTGGCAAGACAGTTTAATCTTCTGTTACAGGTAAAAGAACTGCAGCGGCTTGGATGCGATCAGAAAACGATTGCATCAAGGACCGGACTGCAGAGTTTCGTGGTTCGAAATTATACCGGCTGTACCGGAAGATACACAACAGCTCAGCTTCGTCAGGCGGTGGAAGATTTTACTCAGACAGAGGAAGAGGTGAAAACCGGAAGGCTGAGCGATGTGCTGAGTGTGGAACTTCTAATTGTAAAATATGCGCGGAAGAATCCGGCGTGATCAAAAATCCCGGGAGCTGTCTGAAATGGACAGTTTCCGGGATTTTCGAATACCTGCAGAAGTTACCACTGGCAGTTTCCTCCGGATACAGAGCAA
>ENA-ORTU01003719-ORTU01003719.1-human-gut-metagenome-genome-assembly--contig:-NODE-3719-length-12284-cov-2.436340_pt1 | contig 12284 bp, 9 predicted proteins | sample MGYA00241910_ERZ509184 | MGnify/ENA primary metagenome ERZ509184 (study PRJEB26280, sample SAMEA2338847) | human gut metagenome | biome: human gut; feature: human-associated habitat; material: faeces... | reverse complement strand
CTGTCCGCCGGATAACTGATATGGATAGGCATCTGCCTTATCTTCCAGCCCCATCTTTTTCAGCAGTTCCATCGCCTCTTTGTATACTTCGCCTTTGTCCCGTTTCTGTACATGGATCGGCGCATCTGCTATATTCTTCAATACTGAATAATGTGGAAACAGATTAAAGTTCTGGAAAACCAGCCCGAAACAGGAACGGATCTCTTTCACCTCTTTTTTATCCGGATGCATCACTTTGCCGTTTTCTACCCAGGCAGCTTTTTTCCCCATGTACAGGATCTCTCCGCCGTCAATCTCCTCAAGCATCGTCGCGCAGCGAAGCATCGTGGATTTGCCGGAACCGGAAGGACCGATAATAGAAACGATTTCTCCTTCTTCCACCGACAGAGAGATATCTTTTAAGACACCCAGTCCGTCAAATTCTTTTTTGATATGATTCATTTCCAACAGTTTCATGTCGACCCTCCTAGCGATAATAGTTCAGTTTCTTCTCAAACAGTTCCATCATCCAGGCTACCACATAGTTAAATACATAGTAGAAAATACCTGCGATAAAGAACGGTACTACAGTAGTCTGTGCAGCAGCAATCTGTTTTGCAACGGCAAACATCTCGATATAAGATACGGAATATACCAGAGAGGTATCTTTGACCAGTGTGATGACCTCGTTGGTGACAGATGGCAAAACGATTTTTACCACCTGTGGCAGAACGATCTTGAAGAAGGTCTGTACTCTGGTGTAGCCGAGCAGCTGTGCTGCCTCATACTGTCCGGTCGGGATCGATTCGATACCGGAACGGTAGATTTCCGCAAAATATGCCGCATAGTTCAGAGAACATCCCAGAATGATGGCTGTAAACTTATAACCGCCGATATTCATGCCCCACAGATAAAACGGTCCGAAATACCAGATCAGTAGCTGCAGCATCAGTGGGGTTCCACGCATGATGGAAATATAGATCTTCACCAGCCAGCTTAGTGGCTTAAACCGGCATACGCGTCCAAAATATACGATCATTCCCAGTGGAAGGGAAAAGATCAGTGTCAGAAAAAAGATCAGACAGGTCTGTCCAAAACCCGCCGTCATCTGTCGTACCATTACCTCAATACTCATTGCTTATCCTCCGTGTTATAAATACTGAAATATAGCTTTGCATTTGCCCCTTTACAGCAAACATGCCCCCCGGAAAGCCTAACGCCTCCCGAGGGGTTACATTTTTTCTTATCCGACGTTTCCGTCTTCTTATTCAGCTTTTAAAGTCACCATATCGGCGATTTCATATTTTTCTGCCAGTTCTGCAACTTTTCCTTCGTTTGCCAGTTCCTGCAGATCTTTGTTTACGATGTCACACAGTTCCTGGTTTCCTTTTTTGAATCCGATTGCATACTGTTCGGTATTCAGTGTCTCATCGAGGATCTTGAAGCCCTCTCCTCTGGAGTTTAACTGATATTTGGCAACTCCGACATCAATGGCCAGTGCATCCAGCGCGCCTGCCTGCAACTCGGTAAATGCGGTGTTGTAATCTGCGAATTCATTCAGAGATCCGAAGGTATCTGCCAGTGCTTTCTGTCCGCCTTCATCCTCACTCTGTAACAGATCCAGTGCTGCGGAAGCTGCCTGTACACCAACAGTCTTTCCTGCCAGATCGCTCAGCTGTTCGATACCGGAATTCTCTGCAACTACGATCACCTGACTGTTATCCACATACGGAACAGAAAAGGTATACTCATCTTCTCTTCCGTTCATGGTAAATCCATTCCAGATACAGTCGATGGATCCTGAATTCAGTTCCATATCTTTGGAATCCCAGTTGATCGGCTTTTTCACCAGTTCCCAGCCTTCTTTGTCACATACCGCCTGTGCCAGTTCCAGATCAAATCCGGTGTATTCTCCGTCGTCATCCATATAACCGTATGGCGGATATTCTGCATCAAAACCTACTGTGAACGTTGTTCTGCTGCTTTCATCCGTTGTTTCTGCGGAAGCATTCTCGCTGCTCTCATCCGTTGTTTCTGTGCTCTCAGTCTTGCCTGTGTCCTCGGTCGCTGTATCTTTACTGGAACCACATCCTGCAAACAGGGACAGTGCCATTGTTGCTGCTAACATGATACTTACTGTTTTCTTTTTCATAATAATTAGCCTCCGGTTTTTCATATGCTAACACTCTATCATAGTAAAGTATCAATGTCAAGACATTTTTCGAAAATTGTCTTTGTACTATGGACACGCCGGGGATTTCTCATCTGCAGCATATTTTTCCGAAAATTCGTTTTTATCAGAACTGATCCCCGGAACCAATGATTGATATGCAATGCAACCAAAGAAAAAGCAGTGCGACCGGTTTTATTCACCGCCTTACTCTGCTTTTTCCTGTTTAACCTGATATTCAATCATTTTTATTGATAATTTTTATCAGTATCCCGTACTCTTATGGTACTCCGCAGTCAGCTGTTCCAGCAGATGCTCCATCCCCTGCTGATAATCCTCTTCTCTGCCCTGCTGTTTTTCTTCCAGTAACTTTTTATATTCCTGGCCTTCCGGTGTGTCATAGAGGTCTTCCACAGCTTCTTCCACTTCTACATAGATTTCTTCCTGGCGTTCTTCATCGACTTCCAGCTGTTTCGCCTTTTCCACAAAAGCGTCCACACCATGTTCCATATACACGGCATACAGAAGGCTCTTTACCGCTCCCATCGTGTGCAGTTTGCCGTAGGCGATCTCAAAGCAACGAATCGCTTCTTCCATCTGAAACAGCCTTGCATAGGCGCAGCCCATATTGTGGTAGATTTCTCCGATAAACTGTTTTCCGAGAAGGATCTCCTGGCGGGGAAGTTCCTGGTCTGGGGTCACTTCTTCCTGTTTCTCCTCCCGGGAAGAAGAACTATCCGTCTCCGCTGCATCTGTTTCCGGGTTCTCCGGTGTACGGTCGGTCTCTTCCTCTGCTCCACCCTGTGGATCTTCCATCATATCGATGGTGATCGCAACCGGTAACTCTGCTTCTGCGCCTGCAGGGTTTTCTGTTGCTTCCTGCACTCCTACAGTATGGTCCGCTGCTACTTCGGTCGCTTCCGGTTTTCTGATATCCGTCACTTCGGTGTCATCTTCCGCTTCCCGGCGAAGCGCCCTTTGATAAACCTTGATGGCGTTCACATATTTTCCGTGTTCCATCAGATAATCACCTTTTCGTTTCTGACGCAACACTTCCGGTTCATTTGCCAGCTGTCGGATCTGCTGATTCAATCTGCGGAACTCTTCCAGAGACAGATAACTGATCTCCTTGAACACCGGAAGGATAAAATCTCCCACCTTCATCTCATCGTCATCCAGATGTTTATACAGATTTTCTGCCAATTTCTTCAATCCCAGCTGATCCCGGATCCAGAAACACAATTCCTCGTTCAGGATCGTACTGTCCAGCAGATATATATTATGATAAAAATAAAAGCACAGTTCTTCGATGGAATAGATATTGGTACTGATGTTTTCAATATAATAAGGCAGTTTTGCCCGTTTTACCTGACACAAAATATATCCGCTCATTCTTCTGCCCCCCGACTCTTCATCGTCTCATGCCATGTAAGGTTGCTCGACGGATAAAGATCTCCAAATCCCATATCCGTCACATCAATCCTGCACTCGTCTGCCGCAGTAAATTCCAGATGTATATGCAGTCTAGTCGCTTTTGCCGGACGGTCCGGAAGACCGGGCAAAGGCATACTGTAGCGCACTTTACCGGTATTTTCCATATCAGACACAACAAATTCCAGTTCCCTGGTATCATCCAGAATAATTTCACAGTCTCCCATTGCTTCGTACCAGTTGACACCGGATACGATCAGGGGATGATAGGCCGGTGTTCCGAACACAGTCATCTCCATGCCCACATTTTCCCGTACCAGATCATTGCCCACATACAGATACCCCTTCAGATTCCGTTCCTCTGTCTTTTCTTTCGCAGCATAGCAGGCACCCTTGGAAAACAGATTATTTCCGTAAAATACCCGGCGCTGGTGTTTACAAAGCTCAGCCACAGATTTTTCTGCCCAGTCTCGCTCGAACCCTTCCCCCACCAGGTAAATACTTGAATAAACCTCACTTCCCACTGATTCTGTCACAAACTGGCAAAAATCCACATCACGCTGCATATATTCTGTGTGTAGTGTGATATGACCACCCCGTCTGACTCCGACATGTACCGGACGGGTACTGCGGTTCATCTCCAGTTTTGCATAAGAAACTTCATCCTTGTCAAATACAAACAAGCCTACACTTCTGCTCCAGATCTCCGGTTTCTGATATAACGTATGATAATAAAAGCTTTCTTCATAATCCTGCAGAAAACAACGGTTTCTCGGAAATCCCATCTCCCGGCATGCCACCCGGATGTTCTCCACCATCGGGCGTGTCAGTACCGGCGTAGTGATCATCAGTCCGTTGATACTCTTCACCAGATCCGGCACACCAAGGATACGAAGTGCATTACCGATAAATTTTCCGAGAAGTTCTCCAACCTTCCATGTAGCCCCGTCCACTTCCACTGTCTCCTGTTTCAGACACAGTGTATACAGGTTTTCCACAGGAATCTCATCCTGCTGTTCCACAAAGTACTCTACTTCCAGGCCGAAGTGCCATTCCTCTTCTCCCGGTTTCTTGCTGAGCACATTGGGGAAGGTATACTGACCGGTTCCCACCTTCACCGGCAGAGAAACGGGTTCTCCCTCACGCCGGTCATAATAACACAGCTGCGAGACCTTCTCCCCAAAATCAAATCCTACCAATATATTTCTGACTTCGTTCATTTTTCTGCCTCCATCTGTGTATTACGCATGGAGTACCGGAAACATTTTTCTTGCAAAATGTTCTCTCTGTAGGTACTGTTCCATGGCTTTTTCTGTCTGCTCTCTCCGTCCCAGTTTCCTGCCTGCCAGCATCTGATTGATCAGCTGATATTTTGTGTTTCCTTCCTGTAAAGACTCTTCCATCGTCAGAAGTTTCTTTTCCGTCTGTCGGGTATCATCCGGCAGTTCCACTGTCAGGTAATATTCCAGTATCTCATCATAAAACAGCAGGAATTCCTTTACAAAAATGCCCTGGTACATATTTTTCATCGGTTCACTTTTAAAGTTTTCACCGGTATCTTTGTCACGGATCAGTCGATAATGAATTGTCACCCGCGCTCCGGCCGGGTACTGAACCTGGATAAACTGTTTGTCATCCATCTGGTATGGTTTTGTGAATCTTGCCGGGAACTTCCGGTAAAATGCAAACCGCAGGCTGTTTTCCGTACATTCTTCGAGAATCTCATCGATCAGTTTTTCCTGCTCTTCTGTATAAGTATCCAGTTCTGCATAATATTTCAGGAGTGCCAGGTGACAGATCCGGTCTACCTCCTGCTTCCTCCTGCAACATTGTTCCAGGCACTGGAAAATATATGGATCTGTTTCTTTTTTGCCCAGAAAATATCCGTATGCCCAGAAAGAAATGTATGCCAGGATCACAGGTTCTTTTCCCTTCTGTGCCACATACTGTTCCAGCATCGCAGCTCCCTGCCTCAGATAGACACGTCCGAACATGGAGAGTAGAAGAATCTCTTCCTCCAGCGCATACGTATCCAGCTGGAATCCGCGCATCCGTTCCCATAAAAGTGCCATCTGTTCCACAGATCCAAGCAGATTATCGCTCAGGTAAATCAGAATCACTTCATTGTAGAGTCCCTGTTCAAATACATACTGCGCCAGATACACCAGTTCTTCCTGTTCCACAAAATCATAATCCAGAATCAGATAGCTGGTCAGTTTCATCAGACTTTCCGTTTTTATGCCTTCATAGCCATAACGGCTGATCATGTCCAATGCCGTGGCATACATCCCTTTTTCAATCAGGATCTCGCAGAGTAATACCTTATCTACTTTTGCAAATGTCACCAGATCCATTTTTTTCAGATAACTATCCAGCGTATCATCGCCTGCGTGTTCTGCATAATATTCCAGAATTTTTCTGCATACCATATGGCGGTATGGCTCTTGGAATTCTGACATTTCCACCACATGCTGGTAACAGCCAAGGGTGGAAAGCCCGATCTGTCTGCGGCTGTCATTGCCACATACGGCAAGTAACAATCCGGGTGTTGCGATATCCAGATTCATGCACGACTGCAGATATGGTTTTTCATCCATCAGTTTCTGTATATTGTAATCTACCGTTGTCGCATAACGCCGCCGTTTCTCATCCTCAAAAAGGATTCTCGCATCCGGTGTATACAGCTGAATATAGGCAGCACCGTCTGTGCACGGATAGCTTTGTTCTTCTTTCAGTTCTCCATGACACACGATGACGCTGCGAATCTTCGGATCATCACAGTACACCCGATAAGAAAACATAACTTTCGCCATCGCTTCTCCAAGAGCCGGCGTTGCAATGTCTTCGATGCATTCCTGATAGATGGTAGCATAATCTTCACTGATTCTTCCCTCCATCAATGCTTCCTGCGCGAATGCTTCCATCGCCTTACGATAATTCTGATATGTTGTCTTATCTGCCTCTTTATTGCGTATTACATTGGCATACACAGATGCCCGTTTTCTGCTGCTCAGTGTATTGTTATATACAAAATACATACGGATCACCTGCGGCAGTACACTCTGGAAGCCCTGAGGCATAGTTTCAATATAATATTCATATAAGCGAGTGATCCGGATATCTGCCTCCACTGCCAGCTGATACCAGCGGAAATACTCGCTCTTCGCCGGCTGTCCCTTCATAATGTATTTGCAGATATGATCCACCAGATCATTGCCAGGATAAGCCTCGTAACATTTTACCAGCAGACGGTAGATCACCGGCTGGAAATTCTTCACATATTCTGAGAGATGCCCGATCCGCATGGTCAGTTCTTCATTCAGTTTTCCATAACGTGCTGCATAGTGAAGAACCTGTACCATAAACGGTGACAGTTTTTTCAGATAGCCTGCTTCTGTTTCCATTTTCTCATAAGCTGCCAGATACAGAAACGGGCTTCTGCATCCCAGATCAAACAGTTCTTCCAACATATACATCTGTCTGCCCGGTGCCTGCTTATATTCTTCCGAAGTTTCCATCAACACTTTCAGGATTGGATAACTGCCCGGATTCATACGATAGAGATTTTCGATCCTGGCCTGTGCTGTCATCTTCTGTTCTTCAGTAGCCACAGAGGTCTTCACTGCCAGCGCCAGATACCAAGCTTCTTCCTCCATCTGTTCCCTGGTAAATTTCAGTTCCCTGAGAGGCCACAGCACAGACATGGCATTTGCCACATCTCCGGTCTGTTCATAGATGTATGCCTCTGTCAGCTGTTGTTTCGGATAATAACATCCGAGATTCCGGAGATTTTCCAGTTCTTTCAAGGATGCTTCTTTCCATTCCTGCTGTTTTATCTCGCCCAGCAGATATTTTTCATACAGTGTTGCCAGTGCCGCCTGTCCTTTTTTCTCATAAGTTCTTGTGCTCAGTTCATAGGAAGCATTGCCCGAAGCCTTCACCTCATAGATATACGTTCCATATACGGTTTTGATCCGGATCTGTCCGTATTTTCTTCCGCTTCCCAGTTTTTCTTTGCGGATCAGATATTCCAGCCCATAAACACTTCCGATGAAATCCTCACTGGTGATCACTTTCTTTTCCACTTCCAGGAAATCTCCGGTAACCTCCACTTCCATCCGGGTATACCCCCAGGTGCTCTTATACAGATTCAGACAGTCTTTGACTGTAGTATCCAGATGATCCCAGGTCTGTTCTGTCTTTTCCAGACGCAGAGTCACCGGCTCTTTTTTTCCGGTTCCGATCAGAAACTCTTCCATATGCTGATAGGTCACCGGGTTTCTGGACATCCCCCGGTACAGGCTTTCGTATCCCGGATCTTCTCCCTGCAACACTTTCAGAAAGCTCTCGCTTGTATAAAGACGAAATGCCTCCCGATAATCACTCTCCGCCAGTTTGATAAATGCTTCCAGATTATCCACTGCTCCGCGGGATGTCTGAATCCCGTCGTCTGTGATCTCTGCGTGTACCGGCACCTGGTATTCTCCCAGGTTACTGTTGATCGTAATCACTGCATCTACAGTCTCACCTGCGGACAGTCCCTTCACATCCAGCCCGTAAGGAATACATACGGTTGTTCCCGAAAATTTTTCTTTTGCCAGCAGTACCCGGCGATTGGATGACATGGTCATTCCCTTGATCCTGCGGTTATCTTCTGCCGCCACATATAATTCTCCCCGAACATTCTCCCCTTCATTGGTCGTAAGGTTAATCTGTGTATCGGAAAGAGTCAGCTTTGGTACTTCATATTCAAATCTTCCGTTTAGTAACTGTTCCATTCTTCTTTTCAAAGTATCCACCTGCGCTTCTTCTTTTATCGACCTTGACTATTTTTTTCTTATCATTATAATGAAACTAACATGATTGCTCATTTCATATGGTGTTGGGGCAAAAGGCATTTTGCCCACTTTCTTATCATTTTGCAAAGCAATCTGCAAAAATACTCATAATTATTTTTATTATACACTACGCAAAAGTTTGTTGCAAGAAAAGAGGAGACATTATGATTAAACACAAGGATCATTTCCACGGCAGTGACCTGGAAGCTATTGAGAAATGTTATCATATTAAGAAGGAGGATATCATCAGTTTCAGTGCAAATGTCAATCCGCTGGGAATTTCTTATCAGCTACGTTCCACACTGGCCGATAATCTGGATGCGATCACTACGTATCCTGACCGGGAGTATACAGCTCTTCGCACCTGTATTGCCACGTATGCGGGAACGCAGCCGGAAAATGTGATTGTCGGAAATGGTTCCACAGAACTGATTTCTCTGTTTATTCAGACGAAGCACCCGAAAAAAGCACTGGTACTTGGTCCTACGTATTCGGAGTATGAACGGGAAATCGCACTGGGCGGCGGTACAACACTGTATTATCCTTTGAAAGAAGAACATGGGTTTCATATGGATGTGGAAGATTTCTGCAGCCATCTTTCCGATCAGCTGGAGCTTCTGGTACTCTGTAATCCGAATAATCCTACTTCTACCGCAATCACCTGCAGTCAGATGCGCCGGATCCTGGATGCCTGCCTGCAGTATGGAATTTTCGTGATGGTGGATGAAACATATGTGGAATTTGCACCGGAAGAGAAAGATGTGACCAGTATTCCTCTGACAAATTATTATACAAATCTGATCATTCTGCGTGGCACTTCAAAGTTTTTCGCAGCTCCAGGACTGCGGCTTGGCTATGCGGTGACAGGAAATCAGGATCTGATCAAGGCAATCAATACAAGAAAAAATCCCTGGACGATCAATTCGCTGGCAGAGATTGCCGGACGGCTGATGTTTCCGGATGAGGAATATATTCGTCATACGAGAGAACTGATCTGCAGGGAGAGAGACCGTTTGTATAACGAGTTGTCGACCTGGGACAGTGTGACGGTGTATGAAGCTTCGGCGAATTTTATCCTGATGAAGATCCGGAAACCCGGAATTACTTCCCAGGATCTGTTCGATCATTGTATCCGGAAGGGACTGATGATCCGGGATTGTTCCACGTTTCCGTTTTTGGATGATCATTTTGTGAGATTTTGCGTGATGCTGCCGGAGCAGAATGATCGGCTTTTGGAAGCGTTCAAAGAGGTGTTACTGTAAAACTTTACTTTTATGCTTCCTGACAGTTTACATCATATACTGCTCAAGTTCTGCCGGATTGTTCGTATATTCTCTGGCACGTTCTTTCGTGATATAGCCCTGTCGCATCAGTCGGGACAGATCCATATTCAGGGTATGCATACCGGCGTTTCCACCCGCCTGCATCATTGCAGAAATCTGGTGCGTCTTCCCCTCCCGAATCAGGTTCAGGATCGCATCGGTAGCCACCAGAAGTTCTGTTCCTGCTATCCGGGCTGCTCCTTTCACTTCTCCACAGGGGATCAGACACTGGCTGACAATTCCTTTCAGAGCAGCAGCCAGCTGGATTCTGATCTGATTCTGACTGCCGGTCGGGCAGGCATCAATAATACGTTCCACTGTCTGTGCCGCCCCTGTGGTATGCAAAGTGGACAGCACCAGATGACCGGTCTCAGCCGCAAGAAGGGCGGCAGAGATGGTCTCATAATCCCGCATCTCTCCTACCAGGATCACATCCGGGTCCTCACGGAGAGCGGCTCTCAGCGCATCCGCAAAGCTTCCCACATCTTCCCCCACTTCTCTCTGGTGAATCAAAGATTTCTTACATTGATATTTGTACTCGATCGTAATAATATGCCGGTCGCTGTTCTGGTTCACATGTTCGATCATCGCCGCAAGTGTCGTGGACTTTCCGCTTCCGGTCGGTCCGGTCACAAGAATCAGCTGTTCTATTTTTGCATCCATTCGCTATCCTCCTGTACTTTTTTTATGATTTCTGTCGATATATTCTTCCTTTTTCAAACTTTCCTGATACAATCTTCTTTATACACAAATATCTGCTTTTCGCAGCTATCTGGGCCGTTACAATATCGGTCAAGTTCTATATACTATGTTGTCCCTAAATCTCATAACTGATCTTCATCATCTCTTCCGGCGTGGTCACTCCCTGTTCCACCAACTGAAGTGCACTCTCTCTCAGAGTACGCATCTTACGCACTTCCCGCGCGTACTTTTTAATATCTTCCACCGGAGCATGCTCGATGATCATCCGGCGGACATGGTTATCCACCACTAGGATCTCATGGATAGCAATTCGTCCACGATACCCTGTATTATTGCACTTCTGGCATCCCATACCACGTTTTACCCTGCGGATATCTGCCCCGATCAGGATACGCTCCCGCTCAGTGGTCTCCACTTCTTTTTCGCCAAAAAGTCCAAGATAGTTTGCCGCATCTATCTCCAGTGTATCTGCACTGTTGTCTTTTACAACAGAGTTCTCTCCCAGTGACAGATTGCTGATTTTTGTATTTTTCCCTTTTCCTGTCAGTGTAATCTCTTTTTTCGTATCTTCCTCTTCATAACGGATGTTGGACCGATGCCGAAAATACGCTACTTTGATTTTATTCTCTGTCGAATCATCTCCGTACAATGTATTGGAACTATTGGAAGTTACTTTTTCACTGGAACGATACTCATTTGTGGACTGACTTCCCCGCTGATAATAGGGGACTGCCTGGATGCATGCATAGATGGTCTGCTGTTCTTTCAGACTTTCTGCTACTTTTGCCAGACGCAGAATACTTGTACTTGTTGTTGCATCCAGTTCTCCGTCTTTATTCTGTGAAGAAGAAAGCACTCCCAGTATCTCCGCAGACATCATTGCATCCAGCGTCAGCACATATTTCCCGTCCTGTAAAGTAACCGGAAAATACCAGGTACCCGCACTTTTTCCATCCGCATCTTTCAATTCCACCGGAACCATATTTCTGGCTTTTGAACTGTCCGTATCCCATCCTGCGCTTCGAAGCTATGCCGGGGCTACCGCCATGGAAAATAGCAGACTGTCTTCCTTATCTTTTCCATTTTTGATAAAACTGAATATCATATTCCACATCCAGACGGTTTCCTACATTACTTAACCAGTTCAAAGAAAGGACTTCACCGTTCAGCAGAGAAATCGTATTCATCTTCAGCCTCGTCGGTTTCAATGCCACAACATTGACTGTATCTTCCACGGAATAATATCCGAGTACCCTGTCTTTGCGGCTCTTGTATTCACGGTCTGCCATAGTCAGATAACCGTTGCCATCCTGACTTGCATAGTTCAGTCCCCTGCATCGGGTTCCATAAAACGCAGAGTAAACCTCTCCCGACTCAATATCAATCTCGATGGCAATCGATGCATCCAGCATGCTTTTGTCATAGGTATATCCGTCGAGAAGACCCAGAACTGCATTATTTGACGCCGATGCCCCGTCATGTTCTTTATCCAGCGTGATTCCATAGATTTTTCCCTTCCGTTTACTATCTGTAAACGGTGCTTCTTTTCCTTGGCTCATCACTTCTTTTTTGAACTCTTCCCACTGTCCGGAACTGCGATAATAAGTCAGCTTCGACTCTGCAGCCAGATACACCGTCTTCGCATTCTCCTCATTTTTTCGGAATTCTGCCATTTTCATATAGTGCAAAACCGATGGAATTGCGATACCAAGGATGACCGTCATGCTCACCAATACCACCACAAGTTCTACAAGAGTAAATCCTTTTTTCTTTTGTCCGCTCATTTTCTGTCACTTTTTACTGTTTCTTTGTAACTGTTCGGCACCTCGCAGTATATTATCT
>ENA-ORTU01003699-ORTU01003699.1-human-gut-metagenome-genome-assembly--contig:-NODE-3699-length-12312-cov-5.915966_pt1 | contig 12312 bp, 9 predicted proteins | sample MGYA00241910_ERZ509184 | MGnify/ENA primary metagenome ERZ509184 (study PRJEB26280, sample SAMEA2338847) | human gut metagenome | biome: human gut; feature: human-associated habitat; material: faeces... | reverse complement strand
GTCCCGTTACTATTGTCTCATGCCTGTCCATGCGCGGGGTGGTTTGACGCTTACGGGGTCGTGATCGTGAATACCTCCAGAGGGGCATTGATCGGCACGGAGGCGCTCATTGACGGCCTCAAGCGCCGCAGGATCGGTGCTGCGTGTCTGGACGTTTACAAGGAAGAGAGCGACCTGTTCTACGAGGATCGTTCGGACAGCATTGTTGAGGACGATGTGCTGGTGCGGCTGATTGCCATGCCGAATGTGATCGTCACGTCTCATCAGGCGGTTTTGACCCGCGAGGCGTTAAACAACATTGCAGCGGCCACGGTGGTGAATCTTCTGAAATTCAAGCGCGGCGAAGCCGCGCCGGATACGGAGGTCTGCTACCGCTGCGCACAGTAAGGCTTCCACGATATGCAGAAACCGCGCTGGCGCTGCCAGCGCGGTCATTTTAATTTTCCCGGATTTCGAGCATTGCCCATGCGATCACGAAAAACGGCGTTGACAGGCACATGGAGATCCCGAAGAACGCCTGCACGCAGTACCCGAGCACTGCGCTGCCGCAGATGAGAGCTGCGGGCCGTTCCCCTGCCCTGCGTACAAAGCGGACAGCGGAGCAGCCAAGCGCGCCCAGCCAGCAGAGCAGGGCGAAAAGGCCCTGATTTGCAAGGATATTCAGATACTCGTTGTGCGCCGTATCGATCCCAGTACGGCGTACAATGTGTCCGGCTTCGTCGTACCGCTCAAAATACGCCGTAATACGGCGGGACAGCGTATCCGGGCCGCCGCCGAACAGCGGTCGCTCCTTTACTGCCTGCCAGACGTTTTTCCAGATATAGATCCGGCCGGAGCCAAAATCGTCCTCCGCGCGGCCATGCAGAAGCGCGTGCGCTTCACCGAGCATTCCGGGCAGTCCCGGAAGCAGGAATACCGCGAGGAACGCCGCAAGCAGGACACCTCCAATGATGATTGTCGCTGCGCGGCGCTTTTTTTCGCCCAGCGCCAGCGGAAGCGGCAGAACAAGGCCGGCTGCAGTACCGAGCAGTCCGGCGGAGACATTCATCCTGACGCTGACAGTCACGCACAGCGTCAGCGGCACAAGCAGCCAGCAGCGGCGGAGCTTCCACGCGCCATAGAAAAATGCGGGTACGGCCACGCACATCACAGCCGCCAGCAGGTCTGTATTGCCGATAGTACCGAGATATGCGCCGCTGTAGGCGGTTCCGGCATCGGAATAGGCCAGCCCCTTCGGGTACAGGCCAAGCGGGTTTCCGCCCGCCAGCTGCCAGAGCGCCAGCAGGCAGCATAGACTCATGGCCGCGCCGAAGACGTCAAGCAGCCATGCTTTCGGGCGCGCAAGCCGCCCCAGCAGCAGGAAGACCGCGCCATACAGCGCAAGCGTCAAAAGTCCCTCGCGCCGTGAAAGACCAAGCCATGCGTCAGCGCGCCACGGTGAAAGGAACGTCGAGAGCAGGCTGCACAGCACATAACCCAGCATCAGCCATTCAGCCGGGCGGACGGCACGCAGCAGCTTGCAGAAGCAGACCGTTCTGATCTGCCGCAGTGCAGACAGCGCCGCAGCGGCGCAATAGACGATCGTCAGAAGCAAAAACAGCCGGTATTTGGCCTCCAGAATCTTGGTGTAGCCGTCCGGCCCCGTCCAAAGGAGAAATGCGCTCAGCATCAGCGCAAGGTACACATCGGAGATGGTTTCCGCCGTCCGCGCGCTGCGGTTCATCTGCGTTCCAGCGCGGCCTGCAGTGCGCCGCAGAGCGGAAGGCCGGCGGACGCGTCTGAAAGAAGAAAGACTTTAGCATATGCGGGTGTCTTGGACGCGCTGGCTGTCAGCGTCAGCTCGTTTACACCGGTATCCGACGCGGCGATTTTCTGAACGGACAGGCCTTCCATCAGACCGTCGCTGTCATACAGCGCCAGCAGGCAGGTAAACTCCGTTCGCGCCTCCGGGGTCCCGGCGCGCATATCGCTCACGTCCACGTCCAGCAGATATTGCGTCTGACCGGCAGACGTGTCGGCGCGCAGCGTTCCGGCGAAGGCCGCAGCGGAAGTGGTGTAACTCAGCGTCGTGGGCCGCACGTCCGCGGCGGCGATGCGGCTGCCGCTGTCGTCGCGGAAGATCGCGTTTGACAGGTCAATTGCGCCGGGAACGGCGTTCTGAATCGTGAGTTTCAGCAGGCTGACTTGATCGGCGACGGGCGTAGCCGAGGCGAAGCTGGCGCGGAGCTTGCCGGGCTCAGCGTTGATCTGACAAGTACCGGAAGGCTCGGCCTGCACGGAAAGCGACTGGTCGTAGGTCAGGGTGAAGCTTCCGCCGCAGACGATGCCGCGCCCCTGTAAAACAACGGATACGACCGCAGAGCCGTCCGGCTGGATCGCACCGCCGACAGCCCAGAGCTTTGGCGCACGGTCGGATGGGAGCACCACATCGACGCTGCCGTCTTCGGCGGACGCGTCAATCGATTTCCCGTCTGTGTCGTACATACGCACGTCCGTCAGCGTGACGGCGGACGTATCCCCCGCCGTTCCGACGGTGCGGAACATGGCGGCGCAAAGCTCTCCTGTAGAGAGCGGCTGCGTGCCGCTGAAGCTGACGTGCACCATACCGGGCTGCGGCTCGTTCCATGTCAGAAGCTCGACGGCTGGGTGCAGCTTCAGAACCGAGGTCAGCTGCAGGCAGTCCGGGTCATATTGCAGGGTGAAATTTCCGCCTGCCGGGGATAACTTCCCTTCCAGCCTGACCGTCATGCGGACAGAGCGGCTCTCCACTGTCTGTTCGCGGCTGAGGGTCAGGCGGGCGGTGCTGCGGGAAATGCTTCCCTTTTCGGCAGTTGCCGGGACGGACGTGCCGGTTTCGTCATACAGGCGGATGCTTTTCAGCGTGAGGGCGCTTCCAGTTTCCGGCGTCGCCGCAGAAACTCGGAATTGCAGCGTGCAAAGGCTGGTGTTTTCCAGTGCAGTCGTCGACACGAATGTCACGAGCAGCAGACCGGGCTGTTCGTGGTTGAAGACGCACATTGCGCCGTCTGCGCCGCTCCATTGGAGCAGCTCAATCTCATCTGCGTCATACGCAAGCTCGAATCTGCCGCTATACACGCTGCCGGTCAGGCGCACCTGCACCGAGACTGTCTCGCCTGCGCGGCCGCTGGCCGAGGTGATCGAGAGTGCGCGGCCCTCGGCCTGTGCGAAGGGTGTGCAGAGGGTGAGCAGGAGCGTCAGGACGAGGAGCAGTGGGAAAAGTCTTTTTTTCATGGCGCGGCCCCCGTCAGTTGAGGCTCGGGATGAGTCTTGCATCGTAGCGCAGGATCAGGATCGCGTCGCCCGCGTCGATCAGACCGTCGTGGTTGACGTCCGCAGCGGCTTCCTGCTCCGGCGTGAGCGTAATGAGACCCACGGAGGCGCGCAGGCAGAGCAGTGCGTCGGCCGAGTCGATATAGCCGTCGCCGTTTACGTCGCCCAGCTGGGCGGCAGCGGTGACGATGATCTTGATCTCGGCGGAATAGCCGCCGTCGACCGTTGTAGCGGTGATGGTCGTTTCGCCGACGGACAGAGCCGTTACGATACCCGTGCGGGAGACGGTCGCGGTCTGCTCGTCGCTGCTGACCCAGGTCAGGTTTTTGACGGTCGCGTCGTCCGGGGCGATGATGGGCTGGAGTGTGACGGTGCTGCCCATCATGAGCGTATGCGTCTGCTCGTCAAACCGGATGCCGGTCACGCGGACGCGTTTTGGCTGGACAGTCACGATGCAGCTGGCGCGGTAGTCCCCCGCTGCCGCCGTTACGACGGTAACGCCCGCAGAAAGCGGCGTGACCTTGCCGTCCTGACTGACGGTGGCGGCAGTTTGGTTGCTGGACGTCCAGCGGATGGTCGCTTCTGTGCCCTCGGGCTTCAGCGTCGCGGTCAGCTGTTCGGCCTCTTCTCCGGCGTAGAGCGTCAGCGTATAGCGGTCGAGCGAGACGCCGGTCAGGCCGGACTCGCCGGGCTGTTCGCCGGTGACGGTGATGGTGACGGACGAAGTGGCTTCGCCGATGCTCGCCGTGATCACCGCTTCACCCTGTCCAACAGCGACGACCTTGCCGTTGGAGAGCACGCGCAGGACGGAGGTGTCGGAGCTTTCCCAGGAAACATACTTGACGTAACTGTCAGAGTCTACATTTGCTTCCAGCATTGCCGAGCTGCCGACGGTAAGGGACTGCGGCGCATTGGAAATTGAAATGTCTGACAGCAGCTTTTCCGACCAGCTGATATGGACAACTGCTTCGGCCCGGTATTGACTGCCCTCCGAGTATCCGTTGGAGAAGACAATGTCTGCGCTCCCTTCCGGAGTGTTGGGTGCAGTCAGGTATCCCGTTTCTAAATCGTATGTCAGTGCTTCATCTTCGGATTCGGCTTTCAAACTATTGCGAATCTCCGGGCTGAACCACAGGTCAAGGAATACAGATTCATTCGGGCGCATGGCTATGCTTTCCGCTGCTCCAATTTTATCGTTGTGGGTATAGTACCGAACGCGCGTTGTGCGTGTGGGTTCATTTTCAGAGAATTTTACAGACGCAGGTACTTTAAGATAGTAGACTCCGTCTGTTGGAATCCGGAAGCTGTAACTGCCATTATCGGTGCTTGCAATGGATTGACCATCGGCATTATAAATCACAGTATATTTACCCAGTCTGTCACCGCCCTCGTCATGCTGAATCTGGACGACTTCCCCGGCCTTGCGTGCACCGATGGAGAAATAACCATCCTGCCACACGTCCTGCCATTCTCTTTCTTTTAGAGGTGAAGCTGTTGCTATCGTGTTGTTATTCAGATGAGACACCAGCTTGTAGCAAATGTTCAATTTTTTTACGCGTGTAAAATATTGAGATAAATTGCATTTAGCCAGCAGATAATAGGTACCCGGTTCCAAATCCCAAGCATAATTCTCTGTAGTTTTCGAAGTTGAACTTTCTATATCGAATTCATAGAGACTGCCATCATCCTGATTGTCGAAATATGCTTCCCGGTAGAGTTTGAAATACACAGGGTCGCCTTTTTTGCCCGTGTCTGTTTTAGAGACATTCAGCAGCAATACCTTCTGGTCACCCTCCGGCACAGTAAACCGGAACCAATCCATGTCATTCAGCGCAGAAATATCAAATGCTTGCGTAAAATCCTCATAAAGCGGCGTAGCATGGTACCATACATCGTTATCCTCGATTTCTTCTGGGGGGATCAGTGAAATCGTCGTTGAGCAGATTCTTTCACTGGAGCCGCCGGTCAATTCGATATAATAAAGTCCTTTTTCTTCAAATTTCCAATACAAATTAGAAGCCGATTTCCTTCCGAACGAATCTTCATGCCAAACTGACTTTGCCTTATCTCCGTATTCCACAAGGGCCTGCCCGGTATAAACCATGGCCTGTATTCCCGCGCAGTCGGAACTGACGTGCAGCGTCATGTGATCCTCCGGAACAGTAAAGCAGTACCAATCCGTGTCGCCGCTGTTTAGGACATGGGAAATCAGCTGGCCCGGCTCGATATAGGCTGCGTTGAGCCAGGTATCGTTGCTTTCATAGGGATCGTCACCGCCCTCCTCCACGCGGATGCGGAGCGGCACACGCTGGATGTTACTGCCTTTCGCAGACAGTTTAATTGTGTACTGCCCCTGTTGGCTGCAGGAAAGAATGCGTGAATGTCGAGGAGATATAACTTTCGACGCTACAACAGTTCCATCCGGCGCGTAAACCTCATAGGTTATTTCCTCCGTTTTTCCCGGTTCAACATTCAATAAACGGAGCGTATGGAACTTTGATTGTCCTTCCTCCGGCACTGCTTCAAAGCTGAACCAGTCCGCATCGCCGATTCCACCAATGCTGAACGCCGCGTCTGTGCCGATTGGCAGCGGAGTCGCAGTCTCTTTCGTGTCGTTCAGCTCGTGTTCATCGCCGTCCAGCAGATGAATCTCCATGGAACGCGATATTTCTCCGCTTCCCGACTTGTAAAGAGAAAATTGATATGTCCCCGGCTTGCCTGCATGCAGAAAAACAGTTCCATTCTTTTTAATTTCCCAATCTCTGTTCCAGATCAGCGAGAATGCCGTTCTATCCGCATAATTAAACCCGCTGAAGGTCAGGGCGATATCCTGTCCGGGCTTCTCTGTTGTGATCGTAAAGCGATCCGTATCATCGTTGTCCAGCACGAACTTCACGCTGTCGCCGTCGTGCAGCTCAGTCGGGATCACATCATTGGGTTCTTGCTCGTCATTTTTGTGTTCATGCAGAGCAAAGCGAACCGTCAGCGGAATCAAATCCGACGACGCTGGATACACTTTGACTGTATTTTCTTTATTTAAAGTGTAGAATCCCCCTGTCGTAGAGACTTGTTCCCCATTCATATACAGTCGGACAAGATGCTTGTTGTCGCTCAGCCATTCGACTTTTACACGCGTGCCATCGATTGGCGCTGTGAGTGTATACTGGAACGTATCATAACTTTCAAGCGCAACCTCTACCGGCTGCTCAAGTTCGATGCTGCCGCACTCGATCGTTTTTGCAAACGCTGTGGTGCACAGCAGCAGAAGCAGCGTCAGCAGCATCCATGTCCATCTTCCGACTCTTTTCATGGTTCAGACTCCTTTTCTTGTATCTGTCTGCTTACAGTATAGCGCGCTTTTCTCCGGAGTTCAACCGTATTTCGCTGCAAAACCGGGCAAAAACCGCCTCCGCAGCCGGGAAAGCTGCGGAGGCGGGGCGCGTTTCTAAAACGCGCAGAATCTCTGTAGGGGCCAACGACTCTGTCGGCCCGCAGAAAGCAGAGGATCTACAGAAATCTTCGGCGAATTCAGGTGCACCTCCGCGCTGGATCGTAGGGGCCGGCGGGAGGCATACTGTAAAAAAGGGAGGGCGGACAGAGTCGTCCGCCCCTACGGTGTAATATTCAGGACAGCAGCATTTTGTCGTTGGCTTCGTCGCTGCCGCTGGCGCGGGAGAACATGGCGAGAAGATCCGGGACGGTCAGCTTTTTCTTTTCTTCGCCGGACACGTCCACGACGATCTGACCGGCGTCCATCATGATGAGGCGGTTGCCATGGGCAATGGCGTCTTTCATGTTATGCGTGATCATCAGCGTGGTCAGCCCGTGCTCCTGCACGATGCGGTCAGACAGGTCAAGCACCTTGGCTGCCGTGCGCGGGTCGAGCGCGGCGGTGTGCTCGTCGAGAAGCAGCAGCTTCGGCTGCTGCAGCGCCGCCATCAGGAGCGTCAGCGCCTGCCGCTGGCCGCCGGAGAGCAGACCGACCTTCGCGGTCATGCGCTCCTCAAGGCCGAGATTGAGCGCATGCAGGCGCTTCTGGTACTCGGCGCGCTCCGCCTTTGTGATGCCCCATTTCAGGCCCCGGTGCTGCCCGCGGCGGGCGGCGAGGGCGAGGTTTTCTTCGATCTGCATGGTGGGCGCGGTGCCCATCATGGGATCCTGAAACACGCGGCCGAGAAGCGCGGCACGCTTATGCTCCGGCAGGCCGGTGACGTCCGTGCCGTCAATGACGATTTTGCCGCTGTCGATCTGGAACGAGCCCGCAATGGCGTTCAGCATAGTCGACTTCCCTGCCCCGTTGCCGCCGATGACAGTGACGAAATCGCCGTCGTTCAGGGTCAGATTCAGGTCATTCAGCGCCGTTTTGGCGTTGACCGTACCGGGGTTGAAGGTTTTGCAGACATTGATAAGCTCAAGCATGGCGCGATTCCTCCTTTTTGGCTTTTCCATGGAACATTTTTCCCTTCCAATACGGAATGGCGAGGAAGAGCGCGACGATCAGCGCCGTGATGAGCTTGAGGTCGTTCGTATTCAGGCCGAGCTGCAGCACGATCTGGAGCACAAAGTAATAGATCACAGCGCCGATGGACACGGCCAGAAGCTTGAGGCCGAAATTCGTGAACAGCTTGCCGAAAATGACCTCGCCGATGATAACGGCAGCAAGGCCGATGACAATCGCGCCGCGGCCCATGTTGACATCCGCCGCGCCCTGAAACTGTGCGAGCAGCGCGCCGGAGAGGGCGACAAGACCGTTCGAAAGCATGAGGCCAAATACAACGTTCGCGTTCGTATTGATGCCCTGTGCACGGGCCATGTTCTGATTCGCGCCGGTGGCGCGGATGGCGCAGCCGCGCTCCGTGCCGAAGAACCAGTACAGAAGCGCGATCACGCCGAATGTGAAAAGAAGCAGCACTGGCAGCGGATTTTTCAGACTCAGGTCACGCACAAAGCGCTGCGACACCATCAAGGGGTATTTATCCACGCCGACGGCCTGATTGGCCTTGCTGTCCATGATGCGAAGATTGATAGAGTAAAGCGCAAGCTGCGTCAGAATGCCGGACAGGATCGCGGGAATGCCGCATTTGGTGTGGAACATCCCCGTGACAAAGCCTGCCAGCATCCCACAGACAAACGCACACAGCAGTGCCAGCCACGGGTTCATGCCCGCGCGGATCAGCATGACAGCTGCCGCACCGCCGGTGGCGATGGAGCCGTCGACGGTCAGGTCGGCCACATCGAGAATGCGGAAGGTAATGTAGACGCCGATGGCCATCAGACCCCAGATGAGGCCCTGCGCCGCTGCACCGGGCAGCGAGTTTAGTAGCGCGGAAAGGAAATTCATAGTCATTCTCCTTCTTGGTCTGCGCCTGCAATCGACCGGCAAAGAAAACCGGTTATCGGCCGATTGCAGGGGCAAACAGTGTTTCATACAGGGCCGGTCATGGGCATATGTCCATGACCGGCCGGCTGAAATCAGCCGTCAATGGCCTCATAGCCGTCCAGCGGGGTAATGCCGAGCTGGTCGCAGATGGAGGCGTTGTACTTCGGGGTCGCGTCGGTGTATTCGACGGGCATTTCGGAGATATTGGCCTCGCCCTTCAGGATCTTCGCGGCCATCTTGCCGGTGGTCACGCCGAGATCATAGTAGCTGATGGACAGCGTCGCCACGCCGCAGCCGCGGCAGAGGCCCTCTTCGCCGCAGATCGCGGGAACACCGGCGGGAATCAGAACGTTTGCGATCGCCTCGGTGTTGGAAGCGGCGGTGTTGTCGGTCGGGATGTAGACGACGTCGGAGAAATCAGCAGCCTTCTGGGTGACGGAGGAAACGTCGTTGCTGTCGGTGAAGGCGAATTCCTCGCAGGTCACGCCCTGGGCCTCGAGCGCCTTGCGCACCTCGTCGATCTGGTAGCGGGAGTTCGGCTCGGCGGAGCAGAACAGCAGGCCGACCGTCTTTGTCTCGGGGAACCAGTCGAGGATCATCTGGGCCTGTTTTTGCAGGTCGGCCAGATCGGACGTGCCGGAGACGTTGCCGCCGACCGTGCCGCTAAAATCGTCGATGTCGAGCGCAACGCCGTAGGCCGTGATGGACGTGCCGAGGATGGGAATATCAGCTGTGGCGGAGACGGCAGCGGTCAGGGCCGGAGTGGCGTTCGCCATGATGAGGTCGACGCCCTTGGAGACAAAGCCGTTGACGATAGTGCCGCAGTTGACGGAATCGCCGGAGGCATTCTGCACGTCGATGGTCACGGCGTCGCCGAGCGCTTCTTTCAGTGCGTCGACGAAGCCCTGCGTTGCGGCATCGAGCGCCTCATGCTGCACGAGCTGGCAGACGCCGACGGTGTAGGTCTTTCCGCTCTCGGCGGGTGCGTCGGAGGAGGCCGCAGGCTCAGCTGCGGGCTGTGTGGAGGCGCAGGCGGCCAGGCTCAGGACCATCACGAGCGCCAGAAGCATTGCAAGAATCTTTTTCATGATAAATTGCTCCTTTTCTCTGATAACAGTTGATTGTTTAAAACAAAAAGGAGGCTCTGTCCGCGGAACAGAGCCTCCTTCTTACTTACGAAGAAAACACCGGTCTTATACGGACAGCTTCTCATTTTGGGTACGGTAATAGAGGCCCGCAAACAGCTCGCGGGCCATGGTAAAGCGGAAGCTCATATTCATAATGAAATCGTTGGAACGGATCTGCATCATAATGAACTCCCTTCTGCCGTACTGTCCGGCTTTTTATGTTTGCTACTATACTGCTTTAAATGCGCAAAGTCAACTGTGAAAGCGACAAAATCCTGCGGCGTTTTTGAATTTGCTTTGTGCATACCGCCCGGAACGCTCCGGGCGGTTGACATAAGTTTTATTTTACAAGCGCCTTGTGGAAGACCTTCTTGCCCTTGCGGATGATCGCGCCGTCGCCTGCAAAGACTGCCTTTTCAAACGCAGTCGCGAAATCCGTGACCTTCTCGTCGTTGACGCTGATGCCGCCCTGCTGCACGAGACGGCGGCCCTCGCCCTTGGATGCGGCAAGGCCGCACTTGACGAGCAGCGTCAGGGTGTCGATTTTGCCGTCAGTGAAGTCATCGTCCGCCAGCTCGGTCGACGGCATATTCTCGCTGCTGCCGCTGCCGCCGAAGAGGGCCTTTGCGCTGGCCTCCGCCTTCTTCGCCTCTTCCTCGCCGTGGACCATCTGCGTCAGCTCGTAGGCAAGAATCTCCTTGGCCTTATTGAGCTGGCTGCCCTCCCACTTGTCCATCTCATCGATCTGCTCAAGCGGCAGGAAGGTCAGCATACGGATGCACTTCATGACGTCGGCATCATCGACGTTGCGCCAGTACTGATAGAAGTCAAAGGGGCTGGTCTTGTTCGGATCGAGCCAGACGGCGTTGCCCGCAGTCTTGCCCATCTTTTTGCCCTGCGAATCGGTCAGGAGCGTGATGGTCATGGCATGCGCGTCCTTTCCGAGCTTGCGGCGGATCAGCTCCGTGCCGCCGAGCATATTCGACCACTGGTCGTCGCCGCCGAACTGCATATTGCAGCCGTAGTGCTGGAACAGATGATAGAAGTCGTAGGACTGCATAATCATATAGTTGAACTCCAGGAAGGACAAGCCCTTTTCCATGCGCTGCTTGTAGCACTCAGCACGGAGCATGTTATTGACAGAGAAGCAGGCGCCGACCTCCCGCAGGAGTTCGATATAATTGAGGTTCAGCAGCCAGTCGGCATTGTTGACCATGATGGCTTTACCTTCGCCGAAATCAATGAATCGCTCCATCTGACGCTTGAAGCACTCGGCGTTGTGGTCGATATCCTCCTTGGTCAGCATTTTGCGCATATCGGTGCGGCCGGACGGATCGCCGATCATGGTCGTGCCGCCGCCGATGAGCGCGACGGGCTGGTTGCCCGCCATCTGCAGACGCTTCATGAGCGTCAGCGCCATGAAATGACCGGCAGTCAGAGAATCTGCCGTGCAGTCGAAGCCAATGTAGAATTTGGCCTTGCCCGCGTTGACCATTTCGCGGATCTCCGGCTCGTTCGTGACCTGCTTGACAAGGCCTCTGGCCTGCAGTTCTTCATAAATACCCATTGTGATTACTCCTTCTATGTTTGAAAAATTTTTATCAATTATCGGATGCTGTTTCCGGCAGCGTCCAGAAAATCGCAGCCTGTTGTGCCATACGGCGGTGCATATGGAATAACATACGGAATGTCTTCAGCCGAAAGCTCTGTCTTCTCGTCGCCGTAAGAGGTATGATACACGATCGAGCGGCAGTCGGAATTGTTGATGAGAACAATATCGCGTGCATACCGCCATACAACGTGCACGATGTCCCGCGCGTATGCGCTGGGCGTGTATGTCTTTTTCATCCAATAGCTGCCGTTATTCAGCACATGGCAGTCCACAGCCCGATAAAGCGTCATGTCCTGATTCTGTATGATAAACCAGAGCAGTGTATACGCATCCGCCGTATAATCTCCGGCGCAGATGATGACGGCGTCCTGCGGGAGGTCAAGCTTCTTCCGAAGCAGCTCCCCCACCGCCTCCTGCGTTTTGGCTATGGGCAGATTTGATATCACGATCACAGCTGCGGCTGCGGCTGCGGCCAAAAGAGCAAGTGCCAGCAGGATTTTGTGTGATTTTTTCATGGCTCCCTCCTTTTCACGCACCGCAAAACCGTCTCTGTAGGGGCGGACGACTCTGTCCGCCCGCAGAATGCAGCGTTTTTTGCGAAAAGCTGCGGCAAACACGAATGCATCTTCCCATTTCAGTGTAGGGGCCGATGCCTACATCGGCCCGTTGGGAAGCTGCGACTTCGCCGAAAATCTTCGTGAAAATGGTGCATTCTGTCGGGACGATGTGGGCATCGGCCCCTTACAAACAGGTGGGCAGCTGCGGGACGAATTCGCATTGGGCTTTCGCATCTTGCAACTGCCTGCTGCGAACCACTCAGTCAGCTTCGCTGACAGCTCCCCTTTCAGGGTAATGTCATCAACTTAAGGCGGTTCAACATCTCTTAACGTTGCTTGGGAATT
>ENA-ORTU01003692-ORTU01003692.1-human-gut-metagenome-genome-assembly--contig:-NODE-3692-length-12328-cov-2.397539_pt1 | contig 12328 bp, 13 predicted proteins | sample MGYA00241910_ERZ509184 | MGnify/ENA primary metagenome ERZ509184 (study PRJEB26280, sample SAMEA2338847) | human gut metagenome | biome: human gut; feature: human-associated habitat; material: faeces... | reverse complement strand
GAACACTCCGTCATCGGAGGACTCGGTTCCGCCGTATGCGAGACACTTTCGAAAAAGGCACCGACACCGGTAAAGAACATCGGTGTACAGGACTGCTTCGGCGAGTCCGGTCCGGCAGTGGCACTGCTTGAGAAGTATGGTCTGAATGCAGAAGGCATCTATGCTTCCGTAAAAGAGTTTGTTTAGAGAATGCGTTTTCCGTCTGCAAACTCCATTTTAACTTCGTTAGTCATTGTTTTCCACTGGAAACGGCCATTTTCCATAATCATGTAGCCGTGCCAGCTTCCGGCTTTTGGAATAGCAACAGATCCGGGATTCATGCAGGTATATGTGTCGTGTGGGACGCATGCCGGGACGTGGGTATGTCCGTGCAGCAGAATGTCCCCGCGATGCAGTGGAGGCAGGTTCTGTTCATTATACGTGTGACCGTGGGTGGCATAAATCAGCGTATCACCGTCTGCAATGGTGCAGTAATCTGCCATAATGGGAAATTGGAGTACCATCTGGTCGACTTCGGCATCGCAGTTGCCCCGGACACAGAGAATATGTTGTTTTTTTGCGTTGAGCAGTTCAATCACCTGTTTTGGATCATATTCTTCCGGCAGATCATTGCGCGGACCGTGGTATAAAAGATCACCAAGGAGCAGCAGACGGTCGGCCTGTTCCCGGTTGTATGCATTTAACAGCTGTCTGCAGTAGTATGCAGAGCCGTGGATATCAGATGCTATCATCCATTTCATGTTTATCAATGTTCATCCCATCCAGTCAGACTGGATGGGATGTTTCCTTTCTCCCGGATTCACCTTATTGTTTTATAATGGATTATAATGAACATTTTCTTCTGTCTCAATACCTTTTTGAAAAAGGTTTCTTAATTTTTTATAAATCCCTTAGTTCTGGCCGATGCCGTTTTCTAAAATTTTTTTCAGTTCTGCCTGTGCGCTTTCTTTCAGGCTCGACGGGTAACCGATGTGAATGCCATATAAAATCGTGTCTTCGGTTCGGTAAGCGTCTATGGAATCATTGAAATCATCACCCTGAGAGATGGTCGTAATCAGTTGCCAGGTATCGCCGGAAACCGTGGTGTACAGTTCGTTGGTGGATACGGCATCCGGCGTTTCCTCATACGATGGATAGTCCATATCGATATAGGAACCGATGTTGGATGATTCTGTATAGAGATCGGCGGCGGCCGTCACATTGATCTGTCCGTCTGCACAACTGTATAGTTCGGAAAGCGAGATGTAGCAGATGTTTCCTTTTTTATCCGCGGTTGCGTTGACGGAAATGCTGTCTGCTTTCTGTGGGAGGGCAAATGACCGCAGATTTTTGTATCCGATATAAGCGAGTGCATCTTTTTCGGAAGAAAATGATTTGTTGATTGATCCCGGCGACCAGCTGTTGGTCGGCAGATAACTTTCATATTGCTTAATAATATTTTGTTTTTCGTTTTGAATCGTCCCGGTAATTTCCGCATCCGGAACATTGTTGAGCTGCTCCGTCAGGCGGTATCCCTGGTTTCCGGACAGTCTGGAAAAGACGGGATCGCTTAAGATGCCGGTTTTTGCAAGCAGTGTCTGAAACTCTGTGGCAGAACTGCGGAAGTAGTTACAGGTGCCAAGAAATTCATTTTCTCCCTGTTCTTTCGTATAAGTAAAATCTGTCGTTTTTCCATCCAATGTGTAGGAAAACGTTACACTTCCCAGATTTTTGGTGCAGGCGAGAATGACCATGGCATAGTTTTTCATGGTTTTTTCAACTGTGGTCTGCTGTTTTTTTGTAAATGCGTCATCCAGATATATGGTCCAGCCGTAAGGGGTTTCCGTGGTCTGCAGTTTGAAGTTTGCAATCGAAAATACATTGGAGATGCCAAGTGCCGCAAGTGTTTTTTCATTGGCAGACATATCACCGATGTATGGATGGATCGTGGCATAAATCTGTGCTGCTTTCGGCAGAATAGAGGTGCCGTCTTCCCATGCAATCTGATCGTTCACATATACTTTTTTTACGGCATGGGTTTCTGTCTTTTTATCGGAAAATGTATTGTGCCCGGCTGCCGATATGCGGTTGGTTCTGACATTGATTGTGACGGTTTCCGGGTGATCCGGATCACAGGAGTAGTCGATTCCGGCAACACCAAGTGTCTGATCGGTTAAAGATCCTTTAATCTGAATGGTTTTATTGTCTTTTACGGTAACCGCATAGTCGATCAGTGCGGTATTTTTCAGCGGTGCAGGGTAGAAATACGTCCGATATCCCCAGATGCTGCCGAGCAACAGTGTCACGATCAGGATGGCGGCAAGAATCCGGCGTTTGTTCCTTTTGTTGCTCTTTTTTAAAAAGTCGATAGTTGAAGCATCCGTTGCCGTTTCTGCCGGCACGGGTTCCGGAGTCTGCATATCGGAAAGTATCCGGCGACAGTCGGCACACTCCCGGATATGTGTTTCGATCGCCGTATTTGTGACGTCACTCGTCAGGTGATCGACATAGCTTGGCAGCAGATCCTGTACGACTTCACAGGTCAAATCATTTTTCATGTTTGTTCAGCTCCTTTCGCAGGCGCTCCTTGCCGCGATAAAACATCACGCGCGCCCAGTTTTCACTCTGTCCCATAATTTGTCCGATTTCCCGGAACGAGAGATTTCCAAATACCCGCAGATAGATCACTTCCCGGTAGGGTTCCTGGAACTGGTGCAGGCATTGCAGCAATTCCATTTTTCCGGCGGAGGAAAGCGCCTCCTGCTCTGCAGACGGTGTGTGCGGAAGTTCCGCTTCGGTGTCTGTCAGATCCTCGTGCAGTGGGTGCTTTCGCAGATAGGACAGATATTGATTTTTGGCAATGGCACAAAGCCATGTGGTGATCTTGCAGCTTCCGTCATAGCGGTGGATACTGCTGACAGCCTGGCAGAAAGTTTCCTGTGCCAGTTCTTCCGCAACATCCGGCTGGTGCGTCAGTGACATCAGGTACTGATACACCATGCGAAAATGCTGACGGTAGACTGCGTCCATATCCTGCATGTGCGACCTCCTTTTTTCTGGAATTTATATGGGTTACATTTATTGATGTAAAAATACGGTGTTTCGTTACAGCATTTTTATTTTTTTCATATATTTATATAATGTAACATAAATGCAGCATATTTTACATGAAAATGAGCTATGAAAACGATGGCTCTTTCTGCTAAAATAATACAATTTTCAGAATAATTTAGAAAATTCACAAAATCTTCACAAAAATTGTTAGCAGTCTTACTTGACGAGTGCTAAAAACGGTGGTATAACATATCATGAACAAAGGGAAAAGAGGTTGAGAGAAATAAATAATCTCTTGAAACTTTGATAATAAAATAGATGATTAAGATTTGGAAGGAGAGATGACTTATGTTAATGCCTAGTATTTTTGGTAACGATTTTATGAATGATTTCTTTGGTGGTTTCCCATACAAATCAAACGGAACAATGCAGACGGATGTGTCTGAGACAGATAAAGGATACAAAGTAACAATGAATCTTCCGGGATACCAGAAGGAAGATATCAAAGGTGAGGTAAAGGATGGTTATTTAACCGTAACCGCAACCACCAGTAAGAATAACGATGAGAAGGATAAGGATGGCAAGTACATCCGCAAGGAACGTTACAGCGGAAGCTGTAGCCGAAGCCTTTATGTCGGCGATGCAGTAACGCAGGATGACGTGAAGGCAAAATTTGAAAACGGTGTTCTGACACTGGAAGTTCCAAAGAAAGAGGAAGCACCGAAGGTAGAAGAAAAGAAGTATATTTCTATTGAAGGCTAATTATTCAGAAGGGGGACAGTCGAGAGGCTGTCCCCTTTTTCTTATAATATATCGCAGGCGATTGCAAAGCATGCGCATGTGCCACACGTGTTTTGCAATCGCCTGTGAAAAAGGGAGGATGAAAGTTTGAAAAACCGAAACATGATCTTTGATTTTACACAATGTTATCCAAAGCGAAAAGAATCGGGACTGGAGTGGCATGACTGCAGTGCGATCGGAGGCAGCCGTCTGTATTGCAGCAGAGATGCGGAAGAAAAAATAAAAGCGCTGATTGCGCCGGCCGGAGTATCCGGAATTCATTTTATAGATTCGGGGGATTATCATTATATTTCCAAAATTATGACGGATTTTATCAAGGAGCCGTTTACGCTGGTGTTAATTGACCATCACACGGATATGCAGGATGCAAGTCTGGGCGGAGATATCTTAAGTTGCGGAAACTGGGCGAAAAAGGTATTGCAGGAAAATCCGTATCTGCAAAGGCTGGTTTTGATCGGGCAGGAGAAGAAAATGCTTGATAAGTTACAGTCCGGAGCCAGACAGCAGGAGACAGATGGAAAGCTTGTTGAAATCAGTTACGAGGAATTAAAAAACGGAAAAGCACATGAAAAAATAAAAGAATTGCCGGATGAAGTTCCTGTTTATATTTCCATCGACAAGGATGTGCTGGACGAAAAATATGCAGTGACAAACTGGGATCAGGGAAAAATGTCAATGGGAATGCTGGAACAGATATTAAAAACGCTGGTTACGGAATATGATGTGATCGGAGTGGATATTTGTGGGATGTATCCGGAGGAAAACAGTCTGCCGGAGTATCTGCGGGCAGAACGGGTAAATATACGGAGCGATGAGGAACTGTATCGGTTTTTGCAAAAAAATCTTTTTTGCTGGGCTTCACATAAATAGGGGGGTTCATATTTTTTTGTAAAGATTAAAAGTGTTTTTTCTATATGATTGGGACAACAGTATAAATATATAGATCAAAGTATGTAGGATGATTGATAATATATAGAGAGTGTGTATAATAAGATGAGAAAGAGTGAATAAGTGTGGTTATCAAAGCCGGGTTTTCAAGAATATGAGGGGTGTGGGACATATATAGGAAAAGTGGCGCGAAAAGTCCCTCGAGGTAGCAAGAGCAGGACATATGCAGAAAAAGTGTTGCAAAAAGTCCCATGATACAGTGCGAGAGGGACATATGCAAGAAAAGTGGCGCGAAAAGTCCCATGAGGCAGTGTGGGTGGGACATAGTGGGCTAGAAAAAAGCTATATGTCCTATCGACCAGACTATGTGGGACATAGGAAGTCAGTAAAAAGCTATATGTCCCACCGATCAGACTATGCGGGACATAGGGAACTAGCAAAAGGCTATATGTCCCACCAGCCAGTAAAAGCAGGACGTAATCAACCAGCAAAAAACATATTTGCCATTTGCCAGCACAAACATCGTGAATTTTATAATTACAGGAAACTTATAATAGCCCAAAAGATATAGCGATAGAAAAGGTGCTGTTTTCTGAAAAATATACAGCTACTAAAAAGGCACAATAACCGGAAACACAACAGCAAAAAAGAAAGGAAATCAACAATCATGGCATACGAGAATGATATTATTATGCGGCAGGTACGTGACATGACCCGCATGCTTGCAAAAATTTTATTTGGGAAAAACACCGCGACCTATGAATATAAGGAAGAGGATCGTCATACAGCAACGGACAGTTTATATGCCCGGCTGATTGCGCTGGTCGATGCAGGAAAAATCAATGAAGCGGAAAATCGCTTGTATGAAGAATTAGAAAGAGATGAGGAGGGCACATTTGAAGTAGCACTCGGATTTTACGATTATCTGAATGAACTTCCGGAGGAATTTCTTGAAGAGCACGATTATTCGAAGGAGGAAGTCAAAGAAGGCGCACAGAGTCTTGCGGACCGCAAGGGGCTGGGACTTCTTGGGGAAGGACTTGATTAGGAATAACTGTTCGAAGGAGAAATGATGAACCGTAGTAGATTAAGTGAAAAAGATATATAAGACAGAGAATAACTCTTGACAATACAACATATATGCTGTATTTTGTAATTACAAAACAAAAGTGGAGACAGCATATGATATTACACAATTATCTTTCGAATTCGGGAAGAGATTTAATATATGAATACATTAATAGTCTTCCGGAAGCTGAAAAAATTGATGGTTATACCGTACTGCAGCATATGGAAAAAGGAGAATTTGATAAAATTCTTTTTAAAAGATGGGAAAAGAAAGTGTATGAGGTATATTTTCAGAAAAATAACCGTGTATTCTATATTACAGTAGATAAGGAAAATATATATCTGCTCCATTCCTGTCGAAAACAGAAAAATAAAACAGAAAAAAGGATGCAAATATAGTACGGAAGCGGGCAAAAGAATTAGGAAATATGTTAGGCAGGAAGTTTATTTAGAGGGAGTGGTCAATATGCCTTTTTTGCAAGTAAATGTAGAGCAGGAAATTCAAAAGCAAAGAGAGAACGATCCGGAGTTTAAAAAAATATGGGATGAGTCCCGTGCAGAGTATAGATTGATTGGTGAAATGATTTCTTTACGTAAAAAGAAAAAAATTACACAAAAGGAATTAGCTTTGCTGACAGGGAATAAACAACAGGTTATATCAAGGATTGAAAGGAAAGAAAGTATCCCGACAATTCGGGCATTTAGTCGTATCTTAGATGCTCTCGGGTATGAATTACAGATTGTAAAAAAGAAGTCAGTGTAATATATAATTTAAATTGGTGTCCAAATAGCATTTAACAGAAATGTTAGATGCTATTTTTTTTACAAAAACACATCTGCCCGTCACATCCCGCCAGAAACCGGTAGTATACAGATAAGAGATGCTCCAGTCCCAGCCGCAGGTGGCTTTAAAAGGACTGGCATCCAACAGAAGGGAGGAATCATCATGGAAGATACTGCAATCATCCGCTTATTTCAGGAGCGGTCACAGCAGGCAATTGCCGAATTGTCGCAGAAATACGGAAAACTCTGTCAGAGCCTGTCCCGCCGGATCTTAAATAACGAAGAGGATGCAAAAGAATGTGTTAATGATACGTGGCTTGGTGTGTGGAACAGCATCCCACCGCAGACCCCGAATCCGCTGGTCTCCTATGTCTGCAGGATTACCCGCAATCTGTCCGTCAAAAGGCTGCGGCATAACATGGCGGCAAAGCGCAACAGCTATTACGATGTATCGCTTGCGGAACTGGAAGAATGCATTCCGGCAGCGCAGGAGCAGGAGCCGTGGGAAGAACAGGAGGTGACGAAAGTCCTGGAACGCTTTTTACGGGAACTGGATACCGGCAGCCGCGTGATGTTCGTCAAACGGTACTGGTATGCGGAGTCTGTCGCACAGATTGCGGAAACGTTTGGGATGAAAGAAAACAGTGTGTCCGTAAAACTGATGCGTCTGCGCAAAAAGCTGAGAAAGAAACTGGAGAAGGAGGGTGTAGTGTTATGAGAAAATCCGAAAAATTATCCGATGCAATCGGTGAAATCAGTGATGACATTATAGAGGAAGCGTATACATATAAGCCAAAACATGACATGCACCAAAGAAAGGCTTCTTTTAAATGGAGAGCAGCTGCAGCAGTTCTTGCCATGTTTGTTCTGGCGGGAGTCGGTGTGTCCGTAGGGGGAGGAACTTCCTTTTTCCGGCTTGGAACAATTGTTTCCAGATTTACGGGGAAGGCTGCAAAGGTGGTTTACCGTATCCAGGGAATTCCGGTAACACAGCAGGAAATCCAGGCAGGAGTGGCATTGCGTGTGGAAAACGGAGAAACGGTAAAAACCGCAAAAAAAGAGGTTATAAAAGATATTATTACAAAAAAGACGTTGTATGCACTTGCAAAAAAGAACGGATGTACTGTGTCGGATCAGGAATATGATGATTATGCAAAACTGCTGAAGACACAGATGAACAAAGCGGAGAACCGGAAAGAAATCCGCGATTTTTATGCGGGATTCGGTGGAGAGAGTGCTTACTGGAAGAATATGGAGCCGGTTATTCGTCAGAATCTTGTGGTGCGCAAGTATATAGACAGCCAGACAGGAACGCAGACGGAGGAAGAAATCAAACAGGAGGCATATGAAAGCGGTGCAAAGCAGACGGATCTGGATGCATTTGAACAGGTGGTGGAAGATGTCTGTGAAGAGATTGGCGATTATCTGAAAACACTGCAGAAGTCGGATGCTTCGGTATATTATTTTGCGTCTTCCGACAAAGAGCGTGTGACAAAGAGTATCGACAAAGAGGAAATCTGTGCCATTGGAAATCATACGATTGTAACCCGGGAACAGGTACAGATGTATACGAAGTTTTATGAAATTACATATGATAAGACATTGTCGGAAAAGAAAGCAATTGCTTATGCCAAGGAACGCAACGCACTGTATGTTGCGGCAATGCAGAATGGATATCAGGTAACCGATGGACAGGTAAAAGCATATGTAGAGGAATTAAAACAGAATCTGGATGGTATCTGGACAAAGGAGCAAAAAGAAAAACTGCTCTCGGGTTTTGCTTCGGAGGACGATTACTGGGCGTTTGAACAAAAGGTTTACCGGATCGATCTGCCGATACAAAACTATGTCAGGGATAAAGAAAACGAATTTAACAGAAAAAATGAATCAGGGCAGACCTGGGATGAGGCATTTAAGACATTAAAACAGAATCTGGTGGATGAGCAGCAGTATAAAGACAGCAGTTCCTATTAACAATATTTTGCCGGATATATGGAGAAATTCCAGAAAATGTTCGATATATAAAATGATATTATGAAAAATAAAGGGGGAATTATCATATGTCATTGACGATTCAGGCACCACATGCTAACATGAATGCATACGAAATCGGAGACGATGAAACGTGCAAAAACAAAGTATCCGACAAAGGAACCATATATGCCGGAGATCTGCAGTTTGCCCAGACCACAGGCAATGCTGCAAGCGACAAGAAACAAAGTGCCAGGAAACAGGCGATGAAGCTGATCCGGGATGCATGGGACAGTGATAACAAGGCGGTAAGCCAGCGGGATCAGATAGCACAGCAGAAAGAGGAAAAACTCAAAGAAGTCCGTGAGTGTAACGAGGAATTGAAACAGATTCGCGAGAGTAAAGAAATCGCGCGGCAGAGTTATGGGGTGGATCCGGATTCCCAGGAGCAGAAAGACTTAGAACTGCTGGAAAAATATCAGGATTATCAGAAAGGTGTGCAGACGGATGACTTTTCCAAGGAAGAGATAGACCGTTTGAAAGAACTTCAGAATACCCCTCTGACCGATTATCAGACCAGGGCATTACAGCTGAATGCACAAAGGGATGTCATTCTGAACAAGAAAGACCGGGCGCAGCGTAACGTGACTTCTCTGACTGAGGCAGCGGCAGATGCAAAGCTCGACCAGCTGAAATCACAGGATATGCAAAAAGCGCAGGATGCAGCGGATGAACTGCTGGATGCTTCCGATAAAGATGCTTTTGGCATGCTGATACAGGATGCGGTAGATCACATCGACGAGAAACAGGAAGAAGAGAAAGAGAAAGCAGAGGAAGCGCAGGAGAAGCGCGACGAGCAGCAGGAAAAGATTGACGAAAAGAAAGAGGAAAAACAGCAGCAGGAGAAGATGATTGAGGGTTCTGTCGAGGCAGACAGGCTGGAGGCAGATGTAACGGTGGATCAGACGGGTACGAGTAAGCTGGAGGAGGCGCAGCAGCACATCCAGACGATTCTAAAAAAGAACAATCTCGTAAACGAGGATCTGAAGGGGATTAAAATTGACTTGAATTTCTAATGCCAGGAGGATGAGGTGTAATGCAATCCGGTAACGGGATGACCATGCAGGAAGCAGAGCAGGAAATCAAATATTATCAGAAGATTTTTCAGGTAGTACGTCTGTTAAAAGGAGAAGATGTTGAGCGGACATTTTACCAGCAAGGGAAAGGAACGTGCGAAAATGTGCAGGATGGATGTCCGTGCTACAGTCTCTGGAAGAAAAACGGTAAGTGCGAAAACTGCAGTTCCTATAAAGCGTTGCGGGAAAAGAAGCAGATGATTAAGCTGGAATTCCTGGAATCAGAAGTCTATCAGGTAATCTCCCGGTATATGGAAATTGATGGACAGCCATACGTCATGGAATTGATCAATCATCTGGAGGACGACACCTTAATCGACATATCCTGTAGAGAAAAGCTGATCAATAAACTGACCGGATATAATGAAAAATTATATAAGGATGTCCTGACCGGAGTTTATAATCGTCTGTATTTTGAGGAAGAGATAAAAATGTGGACGGGAAATGCCGGAATTGTTGTGATTGATGTGGATGATTTCAAGCTTTGCAATGATACATACGGACATCTGACCGGAGATATGGCACTTGCGGCGGTTGCTGGTGTGATCTGGCGTTGTATCCGCAGAGAGGATACGCTTGTGCGCTATGGTGGAGATGAATTTGTTCTTGTGCTGCCGGAGATAAAGGAAGATGGGCTGGTAGAAAAACTGCAGGAGATTCAGGAAAAGATCCAGAATGCAGTGATTCCGGGGTATTCCAATATTCAGCTTTCTGTCAGTATGGGTGCCGTGATTTCGCAGAACGAATCTGTTGAGCATGCAATGCTTCGCGCACATAAACTGATGTATCAGGCAAAAAATAAGAAAAACATGGCCATCACCGAGAATAACATGATTGATCATGAGGGAAAGATACACGCACAGAAGCAACCGGAAAAGATGATTCCGGAGATCCTTGTAGTGGATGATGAGGAGGTCAACCGGACGCTTCTGGATATGATTTTTTCCAAGGATTACCATGTCCTGCAGGCGGAGAGCGGAGAAAAATGCATAGAAATACTGGAACAGCAGGTCAATAGTATTTCTTTGGTTCTGTTGGATGTGGTATTGCCGGAGATGGATGGATTTGATGTCCTGACATATATGAATAAAAATCACTGGATTGAGGATATTCCGGTTATTATGATGTCCGGAGCCGATGCCCCGGAGGCTGTGAAGCGGGCATATGCACTTGGTGCAGTGGATTTTGTCAGCAAGCCATGCGATGCACAGATCGTTTATCAGCGTGTGACGAACACCATGAAATTATATGCGAAGCAGCGTCGGCTGACTTCCCTGATTACCGCGCAGATCAACGAAAAAGAGAAAAACAGCGAGATGCTGATTCATATTCTCAGTCATATTGTGGAGTTTCGAAACGGAGAGAGCGGAAGCCATGTGCTTCACATTCACAAACTTACGGAGATGCTTCTGGAGAGACTGGCGCAGAAAACCGAAAAGTATCATCTGGATGGGGATACCAGAGCCATGATCGCACTTGCTTCTTCTTTGCATGATATCGGAAAAATCGGTGTGGATGAAAAAATCCTGAATAAACCGGGAAAACTGACAAAAGAAGAATTTGAGATTATGAAAACGCATACCGTCATCGGTGCAGAAATGCTGGAACAGCTTGGTATTTATCAGGACGAGCCACTGGTAAAGATCGCACACCAGATCTGCCGCTGGCATCATGAGCGCTACGATGGAAAAGGCTATCCGGATGGACTTGTGGGAGATGAAATCCCGATTTCCGCACAGGTAGTTTCTGTAGCGGATGTGTACGATGCGCTGGCGAGTGAGCGTGTTTATAAGAAAGCAGTACCGCATGAAAAGGTACTGGAAATGATCCTGCATGGGGAATGCGGACAGTTTAATCCGATCCTCATAGAATGTCTGCAGGAGATCAGTTCGCGGATCAGAAGCGAATGTTATGATGAGGAACAGGAGACCTGATATGTTAGACCAGAATACATTTACAGAAACCATACGTGCGGTACAGGATATTATCCGCACTTCGGCGGAGCCGATGACGAGAGAGGAGATCCTTTCCTATTTTAAGGATATGGATTTGAATGCACAGCAGGAAGAGATGGTGTTAGAGTTTCTGTCAACACCACATGATGATCCGCAGCCGGAAGAGAACGAACCGGAAACAAAGGAAGCGGAATATGAGGAGACCGCAGAGAAAGAAGAAACCAAAGAATCTTCTGCGAAAAAGGAATCCGCAAAAGATTCCGTCACAGACAACATTTCCACTTCTCCCATGTTTCAGATGTATTTGGAGGAACTGAAAGATATTCCGGAGTATACCAAGGAGCAGCAGATTGATATGTATAAGAAGCTGCTGGCAGGGGAAGAGAGCATGGTACACGCGCTCTCCAATGCATGGCTGCGCAACGTACTGGAAGTAGCAAAGAAACTGGCGGTTTCCACGGAAGGATTTGAGGATATTGTGCAGGAAGGAAATATGGCACTTTTCCTGCGCCTGAGCGAGCTGTGCGGCAGCCACGAAAAAGTGGATGTGGAAGAGGAACTTCTTACCGCGGTGGAAGAAGCGATGAAATCCTGCATCCGGGATGGCGCGCGCTGCTGGAGAAAGCCTGGACGCCCGGCACGACCAGGGCGGCGTACCGCTACACCTGGAACTTCAATCCGGACGGCAGCGAG
>ENA-ORTU01003687-ORTU01003687.1-human-gut-metagenome-genome-assembly--contig:-NODE-3687-length-12345-cov-3.709601_pt1 | contig 12345 bp, 10 predicted proteins | sample MGYA00241910_ERZ509184 | MGnify/ENA primary metagenome ERZ509184 (study PRJEB26280, sample SAMEA2338847) | human gut metagenome | biome: human gut; feature: human-associated habitat; material: faeces... | reverse complement strand
AGGCGGAGGTCACGGGTTCGATTCCCGTCAGCAGCTTTTTTTGTGTCTAAAAACAGACAATTTTTTGTTTAGATACAGGTTTTGCGGGTTTCAAAAACTCCGGATTTATGATAAGATAAAACATCAGGATGATATTTAGGAGGGAAAGCAATGGAGAACGAAACAGTTTCCAAAAACTTTATTGAAAATATTATAGACAAAGATCTTGAAGAAGGCGTTTATGACACCGTGCATACACGTTTCCCACCGGAACCTAACGGCTATCTTCATATCGGACATGCGAAATCCATTCTTTTAAATTATGGACTGGCTCAGAAATACAACGGAAAATTCAATCTCCGTTTTGATGATACCAACCCTACAAAGGAGAAATCCGAATTTGTAGAGTCCATCAAGGCTGACGTGAAATGGCTTGGTGCAGACTGGGAAGACAGACTTTTCTTTGCATCTGATTATTTTGATCAGATGTATGAGGCAGCAGTGAAGCTTATTAAGAAAGGCAAGGCCTTTGTCTGCGACCTGACTGCAGACCAGATTCGTGAGTACCGAGGAACTCTTACAGAGCCAGGTAAAGAGAGCCCGTACAGAAACCGTACTGTAGAAGAGAATCTTCAGCTTTTTGAAGAGATGCGTGAGGGCAAATACGGAGATGGCGAGAAGGTTCTCCGCGCCAAGATCGATATGGCATCACCGAATATGAACATGCGTGACCCGGTCATTTACCGTGTAGCCCGCATGACACATCACAATACAGGAGATAAATGGTGCATCTATCCGATGTACGACTTCGCTCATCCGATCGAGGATGCCATTGAGGGTGTGACACATTCTATCTGTACTCTGGAGTTTGAGGACCACAGACCGCTTTATGACTGGGTGGTAAAGGAACTGGAATATCCGCACCCACCGAAGCAGATCGAGTTTGCAAAGCTGTACCTGACCAACGTTGTTACAGGTAAACGTTATATCAAGAAGCTTGTTGAGGACGGCATCGTAGATGGATGGGATGATCCGAGACTAGTATCCATCGCCGCACTTCGCCGCCGTGGATTTACACCGGAGTCTATCCGTAAATTTGTAGAACTCTGTGGCGTTTCAAAGGCGAACAGTTCTGTAGATTATGCAATGCTCGAGTACTGCATCCGTGAGGACCTGAAGCTGAAACGTCCGCGTATGATGGCGATCCTTGATCCGATCAAGCTCGTGATCGATAACTATCCGGAAGGACAGGTTGAGTATCTTGAAGCTCCGAATAATATGGAGAATGAGGAGCTTGGAACCAGAAAGATTCCGTTCAGTGGAGAACTTTATATTGAACGTGATGATTTTATGGCAGAGCCTCCTAAGAAATACAAACGTCTCTATATTGGAAATGAAGTTCGTCTTATGAATGCATATTTTGTAACCTGCACAGGTTATGAGGCAGATGACGACGGAACGATCCGTGTAGTCCACTGTACCTATGACCCGGAGACCAAGGGCGGAAATGCACCGGACGGACGTAAGGTAAAAGGAACGATCCACTGGGTGGAAGCATCCAATGCAGGTAAAGTTGAGGTAAGACTTTACGAGAATATCGTAGATGAAGAAAAAGGTGTTTACAATAAAGAAGATGGTTCTCTTAATGTAAATCCGAATTCTCTTACAGTAACAAGTGCTTATGTAGAGCCGGAGCTTCTGAAAGCAAAAGGTTATGACAGCTATCAGTTTGTACGTAACGGTTTCTTCTGCGCAGATATCCATGACTCCAGGGAGGGAGCACCGGTATTTAACCGCATTGTATCTCTGAAGAGCTCTTTCAAATTACCGAAAGCATAAAAACTGTCAAAAAGAATACGAAACATATGACAGCAGTACACCGTGAACAGGTATCAGGGTGTACTGCTTGTTTTGTTTTATCGTCATCAGGAATAAATGGATAAGTACAAAATGCTCCTGCAACGATTTCGGTTGCGCCCATTTACAGAAACGGTTATACTGATAACACAGGAAAGAGAGGAATTACACATGAAGAAAATCGTGCTTGCTTCCGCATCTCCCAGGAGGCGGGAACTTTTAAGCCAGGTAGGAGTCGCCTTTGAAGTGAAGCCTGCCAGCGGGGAAGAACGGATCACCAGTGCAGAGCCTGCGAAAGTGGTGGAGGAACTTTCTCGTCAGAAAGCTATGTTTACGGCATACGCGCTGGAGGAAGAGGAGAACCGAGATCTGAGAGATGTGGTTGTGATCGGTGCAGATACCGTTGTATCTTATGAGGGTAAGATTTTAGGTAAACCGGCAGATGAGACAGCTGCAATAGAGATGCTCGCTATGCTGCAGGGGAATACACATCAGGTATATACCGGTGTAACTTTGTTGATAAGAGAAAAAGGGAGATGGAAAGCTCATACCTTCCATGAGTGCACAGATGTGAGCTTTTATCCGGTGACAGAGGAAGAAATAAAGGAATATGTAAACAGCAAAGACCCAATGGACAAAGCCGGAAGCTATGGGATCCAGGGCGCCTGGGGAGCCTATGTGAAGGGAATCCGTGGTGATTATAACAACGTGGTGGGACTGCCTGTGGCAAGACTGATCTATGAGACAAAAAAACTGGGAATGAACCTGAGAGGATGAAAGACAAAATGATAAAAGCTTGTATATTTGATCTGGATGGAACAATTGCGGATACACTGGAATCTATGGCATATGTGGCGAATGAGATCATGGAAAAGTTTTCCCTGAAACCACAGCCGGCAGATAATTTTCGTTATTACAGCGGTGAAGGTGCAGATATGCTGATCAGAAGATGCCTGATCGATGCAGGAGATCCGGAGCTGGTACACTACGAAGAAGTCAGGGAACTTTATCGCAGGAAATTTGATGAAGATCCGTTGTATAAAGTTGTGCCATATAAAGATATGCCGGAAACCCTTCAGAAGCTGAAACATACAGGCCTTAAGATGGCTGTATGCTCCAATAAGCCTCATGTTGCGGCGCAGAAAGTGGTAAAGGCGATCTATGGCGATCTGTTTGATGAGGTGATGGGACAGCAGGAAGGGATCCGCAGAAAGCCGGCGCCGGATGGTCCGCTGAAGATTGCAGAAGATTTCGGCGTAAAGCCGGAAGAATGTATGTATATCGGAGATACAAAGACAGATATGCAGACAGGAAGTGCTGCCGGAATGTATACCGTTGGTGCACTATGGGGATTCCGTGACAGAGAAGAGCTTGAAAATAACGGTGCAGATATTGTAGCAGCTGTACCTGGTGATCTGTTTACTATCTATGAGGAGAAGCAGCATGATTAAGATGGTTGCCAGTGATCTGGATGGAACGCTGCTTATCGGTGGAAGACAGACGCTGCCGGAAGAGATTTTTCCGCTGGTAAAGGAACTGAAAAAAATGGGAATCCTCTTTGTGGCAGCCAGTGGCAGACAGTATGCCAATATGAGGAATCTTTTTGCGCCGGTAAAGGACGAGATGGCATTTATCAGTGAAAATGGCGGGCTTGCTGTCCAGAATGAGAAGCTTCTGTACTGCGACAGCTTTGACAAAGAACTGGTCAGAGAGATCATTCAGGCAATATGGGAAAAGCCCGGAGCGGAATTTTCCTGTTCTACAAAGGATTTTTATTATATCATGCCCAAGACAGAACATTATCGCCATCTGATGATCGAAGAAGTAAAAAATCAGTGTAAGATCATAAAGAGTTTTGATGAGATCACAGAGCCTTGTATGAAGGTTGCAGTTTATGAGAGAGAAGGAATGACGGAGGAATCCATCCGGTACTGGAGAGAACGGTTCAAAGACAGATGTACTGTTGTGACATCCGGATTTGCGTGGGTGGATTTTGTTCCATTTACCACGAACAAAGCAAAAGGGATCCGTAAATACCAGGAACTTTTGGGAATCGGACCGGATGAATGCATAGCATTCGGGGATGAATACAATGATATTGAAATGATGAAATCTGTAAAATACAGCTTTGCCATGAAGCATGCGAAGCCAGGGGTAAAGGCGGCGGCTTTCTACGAGACAGAGAAGGTGGAACCAGTACTTCGCAGACTGATCGCGGCGGGCGGAGATATAAAGGAGGTACTTTAATATGTACAAGAAAGAATATGTCCAGACATTTCTGGAAAAACAGGGTCAGCTTTTTGATGAGCCGGTAGCAGAGGATTTTGAGGAGGCAGAGGAATTTCTCGAGGATTGCATGGCAGTTGTGCTGGATTCCCTGAAGGATGTTAAAAAATATCTGGATGGAATGGGCGCAGATGTGGAGGGGATTTCCCTGAAGGAGCTGGAAGAAGAAAGCGAAGTATTTAAACTCCCGGACGGAAAATATATGATCGTAGAAGGCTGACGGAAAGCAGGGATTACACCTCTGAAAATTAAATATGATAAACTTGCATCAGCAAAAAGAAAGCCCTGCGTAGAAAGGGTAAATGTGGGGAAAATAAAATGATGTAAAGGAGGATGGGATATGAAAAAAAGCAGAGTGCTGGCAGTCGTCATGGCTGTGCTTATGATGGTAACGCTGCTTCCATCGATGGTATTTGCCACTGCAGCTCCATCTGGAAATCTTGATGGAAAGCTGAAGGTCAAAGGAACACTTGCGATCGGGTCTACCTTAAGTGCAGATTACTCAAAGGTCAAGCCGGAGGGGATCACAGATGATAATGTGAGTTTTTCCTGGTCATTAAAAGACGGAGACCTTCTTACAGAGGTAGGAACTGACAAGACTTATAAAATCGATGAAAAAGATCTGGGTATTCCGATCGTTCTGAAGATCACCGGAAAAGAAGAGACGGGAGTCAGTGGTGAGCTTACGGTGACGACCCAGGAGGTTTCCGAAACAGAGGAGGAAGCCAAAGCACTGGCAGAAAAGAAAAAGGAAGAAGCCAAAGCAGCAGGAGAAGATCCGGATGCGGAGGAAAGTGAAGCTTCGGCAGATTCGGAGTCTGCTGAGAATGTAGCGAATGCAGCAGAAGATACTTCCCAGGCTCCGGACAGTACTCAGCCTGAGGAAAACACAGAGCCGGCAGAAGAAACGGAGTCTGCGGATGTGCAGGAGAATACAGATGTACAGGAATCTACGGACGCACAGGAATCAGCAGATACCCAGGAATCTACAGATACTCAGGAGCCTGCAGAAAACTCTGTTATAGAAGTGAACGGAGAACAGTCAGGGTCTCAGAATACCGATGAGACAGATGCATCCGGAGACAGTCAGACAGAGACACCGGCTTCCGCGGAGACAGCAGCAGACGCTTCCGAAAAAAATGAGGAACCGACATATTCTGCATCTGCATCTACGGAAGATGGAAGTGGGATCCTGGATTTTGGTTCCGTGGAAGAAGGATATACGGAAATTCCGGAAGCACAGAATGTTACTATCACAAATAACGGAACCGGAGATCTTAATTTTAAAGAGATCGCCCCGGAGAATTTCATGGCTGCGGATATTAATGATGCGCCATTAAAGAGAGGCGAAAGTGTTACTGTGTGGGTAAAACCACGAGAAGGTCTGAAGGCTGGAGAATACAAAGATCTGATCACGTATCAGACAGAAGAAGGTGCCGATGTCTTCTTTGAAGCGGACTTTACAGTAAAAGAACCGGAAAATAAAAAAGCCGAAGATCATGAAAATAATGAGCAGACAGATCCCGGGGAAACATCGGACCCTGCAGCGGAAAAAATATACAAGCTAACTGCGGATCCGACAGAACTGCCTTTTGATGATCTGACTGCCGGTTATGAAAAGGTAGAAACAACAAGTACAGTCACGATCAAAAACGAAGGTACAGAAGCTGTGACGTTAGTACAGCCTGAGTCGGAGTTTTTTGATATTGCGCCGGTCAGTGAAGTGGAGAGTAGCGGAAATATCCAGTTGGCGCAGGGAGGAGAGCAGACCTTTACCGTACAGCCTAAGCTTGGACTCTCTGCAAAAGATGATCCATACGTGGAAGAGCTTGTATTTGCTTCTGATGAAAGCACGGAAGCATCTGCTACAGTGACGGCTTCGGTTATGGTAAAGACAGAAACACCAAAAACAGTTACTGCAACAGTGAAACCGGAAGGTCCTCTGAAGTTTGGAACACTGGAACAGGGCTATGAGACTGCGCCGGATGCACAGCCTGTAACCGTAGAGAATACAGGTACAGAGGCTATCCGGATCCAGCTTTCTGCTCCGGAGGATTATGAGGTGGGAGAGCCTTCTGCGGAAGTGCTCAATCCCGGAGATAAGGCGGCAACCTTTACCGTACAGCCCAAGACCGGTCTTCAGGTCGGAGATCACAGCGATACGATTTCTGTGACAGATCAGAATACCGGAAACACACTGGCTGAAGTCCGGCTGGAATTTACAGTTTCGGAGCCGGAACCGGAACCGGAACCCAATCCCGGTCTTTCGGTAACAGATAGTCTGGAGTTTGGAACCAAAGAGGAAGGCTATAAGGAACTTCCTGATGCGAAGAAAGTTACAGTTACCAACACCGGAAATACAAAGATCGTTCTGAAACAGCCTTCATCAAATGCATATACAATTGGTACACTTTCCGCCACAGAGCTGGAAGCAGGAGATAATGCAACCTTTAGCGTACAGCCGGTCAGCGGACTTTCACAGGGGGAATATCTGGAAGACATTGTGATCGCCAATGATGCAAATGTGGAAGCTTATGTAAATGTCCATTTCAGCGTTACAAAGAAAAAAACAGATAACGGTAAGAAGGCGAATAACCTTACAGGCATCAAAAAGCCATCCGATATCAAAGATCTACCCAATGGAACCCAGAAAACCCAGAAAGCCCTGAAGCTTCCGGGAACAGTAAAGATCACTACAACAAAGGGAGAGCAGAAGGCATCTGTTAAATGGGATGTTAAGGGATCTTCTTATGATCCGTCTTCTGCAGAACGTCAGATATTTAATGTAAAAGGTACCGTCATTCTTCCGGAGGGGGTTAAGAATCCCAACAAGATCAGTACAGTGATCGCAGTAAGTATTACAGTAAATGGATATCAGGGCACGGAAGCCGCTGCATCGGACAATAAGATCACAGGCATTGATTCCAATGGCAAGTATGATACCAATACAAAGATCACCTTTACAGCAGCTGGTGCAGGAATGGATAATACAAACCCGCGTAAGGGAGATACCAGATATCAGCCGAAGAGCTGGAAGATCACAGAGACCCGTACCTGGGATGGAGAGCCTTATACTGCAACATTCCGTGTCAGCAAGCCGGGAAAATATACTCTGAAAGTTACCTTTGGACAGCAGAAATACGACGGCTCCAGCTGGAAGGATACCGGTACACAGTCAGAAAGTACGGTTACTTTTACGGTATCACAGGCAGCAGTTCTTACTGCGACTCCGAGTCCGGCAGTGACACAGACAAATCAGAAATCTGCAGTGCAGACGGGAGACAGTACACCGATCATGACATTTGTGATCATTTTGATCGTGGCTGTGGTATGTATTGGAGGAATCCTTGTATATCGTAGAAAGAAAAAATAAGAACAGAATGTAGAAGATAGTTTTACAGCACCCTCCGTACAAAAAATGTACGGAGGGATTTTTTTGCACATAGAGATCCGTTTTATATGCTGTTACTAGCACTCTATAATGATGAGTGCTAAATTTTTCTTGACTTTTGTAAAAAGTCGTATTAGTATATATTTATTGAAAAAAACAACAGGTTTCCGGGTTTACCGGAACATAGGAAATAAAAAACAAAAGGAGAGTGACATATATGTCAGCAAAACATGGAAGTTTATCAATCAACAGTGAAAATATTTTTCCGATTATCAAGAAATGGTTATATTCCGACCATGATATTTTTGTAAGAGAGATGATCTCCAACGGATGCGATGCGATCACCAAACTGAGAAAGCTGGAAGTTATGGGAGATTATACATTCCCGGAAGGTTACAAACCGGCTGTAAATGTTATCGTTGATCCGGATCAGAAAACTTTGAAGTTTATCGATAACGGTATTGGTATGACAGCAGATGAAGTAGAGGAATATATCACACAGATCGCTTTTTCCGGTGCCACAGAGTTTCTTGAGAAATATAAGGATAAAACAACGGATGATCAGATGATCGGTCATTTCGGACTTGGATTTTATTCTGCATTTATGGTTGCAGATGAAGTTCATATTGATACTCTCTCTTACAAGGAGGGTTCCACACCGGTACATTGGACCTGTGACGGTGGTACGGAGTATGAGATGGCAGACGGAAACAAAACAGAACCGGGAACAGAGATCACTCTTTTCCTCAATGAGGAAAGCCTGGAGTTTGCCAATGAATATCGTATGAGAGAGGTTATCGAGAAATACTGTTCTTTCATGCCGGTAAATATCTATCTTTCCAAAGCAAATGCTGAACAGGAGTATGAAACGATCGATGAGGCAGATCTCCGTGAAGATGATGTGGTAGTTGAGCATATCCATGAGGATGCCAAGACAGAGGAAAAGGAGAATGATAAAGGCGAGAAAGAAGTTGTGGAAGTTTCTCCTGCCAAAGATAAAGTAAAGATCAATAAACGGCCGGTATCCTTAAGCGATACACAGCCGCTCTGGATGAAACACCCAAATGAGTGCACGGATGAAGAGTATAAAGAATTTTACCGTAAGGTATTTATGGATTATAAGGAGCCGCTGTTCTGGATCCATCTGAACATGGACTATCCGTTCAATCTGAAGGGTATCCTGTATTTCCCGAAGATCAGGACAGAGTATGATTCCATTGAGGGAACCATCAAGCTTTATAATAATCAGGTATTTATTGCAGATAACATCAAAGAGGTGATCCCGGAATTCCTTCTTCTTCTGAAAGGTGTGATCGACTGCCCGGATCTTCCGCTGAATGTTTCCCGTTCTGCACTGCAGAATGATGGTTTTGTGAAAAAGATTTCTGAATACATCACCAAGAAAGTAGCAGATAAGCTCACCGGAATGTGCAAGACAGACAGAGAGTCTTATGAGAAGTACTGGGATGATATCAGCCCGTTTATCAAATTTGGATGCATCAAGGATGCGAAATTTGGTGAGAAGATGAACGATTATATCCTCTTTAAGAATTTGGACGGCAAATATCTTACCCTGAAAGACTGCATTGAGGAAAATAAAAAAGAAGAAACAAAAGCAGCTGAAGAGGAGAAGGCAGAGGAGAAAGCTTCTGAAGGCTCCCAGAATGAGGAACCGGAAAAAACGGTGATCTATTATGTGACCGATGAGGTACAGCAGAGCCAGTACATTAATATGTTCCGTGAAGCGGGTAAAGATGCTGTACTGCTGAAGCATGTGATCGATTCACAGTTTATTTCCCATCTTGAACAGCAGGATCAGACGATCCAGTTCAAGAGAATTGATGCAGATCTGACAGAAGAGCTTCGTGAAGACGGAGAAGCGGATGAAACAACAGTCAAGACACTTACTGAGGTGTTCCGTAAGAATCTTGGCAAGGATAAACTTGAAGTAAAAGTAGAGAAGCTGAAAAATGAGGGAACTGCAGCGATGATCACTCTTCCTGAGGAGAGCCGCCGTATGCAGGATATGATGAAAATGTACAATATGTACGGAATGGATCCGAATATGTTCGGTGGTCAGGAAGTACTTGTACTGAACGCAAATCATCCTCTTGTAAGATTTATAGCAGAAAATCAGGGATCAGAGTATGTTCCGGTGATCTGTGAACAGCTTTATGATCTTGCAATGATGAGCCATAAACAGCTTTCTCCTGAAGAAATGACAAAATTTGTAAAGAGAAGCAACGATATCCTTATGGTCCTTACAAAATAAAACGACATATAAAATGATCGAAAGGCTTTGCCCGTAATGGGGCGAAGCCTTTGCTTTTTTTATAACAATATGTGTATCTTTAACACAATTATAGGAATTTTAAATAAAATAATAGATATTAAATAAAAATAACCTGTAAAATATGACTAAAAATTTAAATTAGTATCTAATATGTATAAAATAAATTTTCAGAAGAAAGCGAAAAATATAGATAACTGTCGTATTATACATAAGGGAGTGCTTTTAAAAAGAGAAAAAAATGAAATGGAGGAACAAATGTATGAAAAAGGTGTATGGATTGATCAGAAGACTTGGTGCAAATTCGAAATACAAAGGATATTTTTTCGTTGCGGAAGCGGTAAAGATTTCCATGGGGTATCAGTATAAACCATTGCGGATCACAAAGGACATTTATCCATGCCTGGCGCGGAAGTACAGATCAACACCTACCAATATTGAGCATGATATCAGAACAATGGTAAATGTGTGTTGGGAAGGAAATAAAAAACTGCTGGATGAGATTGCAGGATATCCTCTGGAATACAAGCCTACCAACAGTGAATTTATTGATATGCTTGCGTATTACCTGAGGGAAATAGAAGAAGAGAATTGACTATAGCCTTTCAAAAAGAATCTGATTCCTGGACAGAAAGCTCAGGATCATATCATCCCAGAGCTGCTCCGGGCGTTTATCCATAGAGAATGTTTTGAGAGAGGTTCCGGTAGTACAAAGAAGCGCGTTATTTTTAAATTGGAGATTTAAGTAGAATCCGTCAATCTGCTCGGAAGAAATTCCCAAATCTGTATTTCTCATAGCAGCCTCAATTCCATTACGGCTTAAGTGCAACACAATCTTAAAGCTTAAGGGAGTGCGTTTTCCACGTATTACGGACCAGCAGAAAGGTCTGATTTCTTTCCACAGAGAATGGGTCCGTCCATGTTCCGTAAGTTTATTCAGGCTGTCTGTGTCAAAAAAGTCTCTTTGAAGTCTGCCGTCGATCGTAAATGTGTTGAAGGTTGTTATCGATGCTTCAGACAGGCAGAATTTATCAAATACTTCTCCTATAAAAAGCTTGTTTGTAAAATCCCGGATATCTGTGATTTTTAATGCCAGCATGTTACACTTCCTTTCTTGCTTGATTATGTGTAGACATTATAGCGCAGATAACGAAAAAAGGACAGACTTTTTAAAAAACTCTTTTCAAATACGTGTTTATGTGATACCATAAATGTGGTATTGAATACTACATATAATGGAAAAGAGGACGATATAATTGAGTTATAAGATTGCGATAGATAGCTGCGGAGAACTGCTGAATGAATGGAAAGATGATGAGAGAATTGAAGCTGTTCCGTTAACACTGATGGTTGGTGGCGAGAGCATTATAGATGATGAAACTTTTGATCAGAAGGACTTTCTGAAAAAAGTTGCTGCATGCCCGGAGTGTCCGAAATCCGCATGCCCGTCTCCGGAGCGTTATATGAAAGCTTATGAGTGTGAAGCAGATCACATTTATGCTGTGACACTTTCTTCTGAGCTGAGCGGTTCCTACAACAGTGCGGTTCTTGGAAAGAGTCTGTTTCTGGAGGATAACCCCGGGAAAAAAATCCATGTATTTAATTCCAGGTCTGCATCCGGTGGAGAAAGCCTGATTGCCATGAAGATCGTGGAATGCGAAGAAAAGGGACTTTCTTTTGAGAAAATTATAGAGACTGTAGATAAGTATATTGAAGAAATGAGTACATTTTTCGTACTGGAGAATCTGGAAACTCTGCGTAAGAATGGACGTCTGAGCAGAGTAAAGGCTCTGGTGGCCAGTGCACTGAAGATCAAACCGGTTATGGGATCTACTCCGGAGGGAAGTATCTGTCAGCTTGATCAGGCCAGAGGAATGAACAAGGCAATTGTGAAGATGGTGGAACATGTTGGAGAAAAAGGAATCAATATCCATGAAAAGACGGTTGCCATCACACACTGTAACTGTCCGGAAAGAGCGAAGATGCTGGAAGAAGCTATCCGGGAGAGACTGAATCCTGCGAAGATCGTTGTTATGGATACTGCAGGGGTCAGCAGCATGTATGCAAACGATGGAGGCGTTATTGTGGCTGTCTGATCTTATTACAGCAGAAGCTTTTGGTCTGCAGTTCAGAAAATTATCACATTTCTTTCTGGAGTTGCTGCTTTCCTTTTGAAAACAGATGTGCTATAATAAACGAAGTATTTGAATCGGCAAAGGAGAACAACAATGAGCCAGAAGAAAGTTGACAAATATAAAAACAACAAATTTGGACGAAGCAGTGCTCAGAAGAAAGAATGGGTGGAATTTGTTCTTGAGATGGCGGCGTGGATTCTGATCGCAGCACTGTTTGTAGGCTGGATCGGCTATTCCGCTTACACGAAGATTCAGGCGAAAGAGGCCAGTGTGAAAGTAGATACAGTAATGGATACATCAGCACTGACAGATTATATTTCAGGATTATCATCAGACAGCGCCGAGTAAGGGATTATTTGACCGGATCAGGCAGCGAAGGCAGATTACAGATATTTGTTTGACGACAG
>ENA-ORTU01003656-ORTU01003656.1-human-gut-metagenome-genome-assembly--contig:-NODE-3656-length-12427-cov-3.508729_pt1 | contig 12427 bp, 7 predicted proteins | sample MGYA00241910_ERZ509184 | MGnify/ENA primary metagenome ERZ509184 (study PRJEB26280, sample SAMEA2338847) | human gut metagenome | biome: human gut; feature: human-associated habitat; material: faeces... | reverse complement strand
CATAACAGCTGTTTGGTCCGCCTGTGAGAATGATTCCTTTCGGATTCATTGCTTTGATCTTTTCAATATCTGTCTTATAAGAATAAATCTCGCAATATACATTACATTCCCTGACACGTCTGGCAACCAGCTGATTATACTGTCCACCAAAGTCAAGGACAATCACTAATTCTTTCTTCAAATCTTTCCTCCTGTCAAATCCAATCAAAACTATTTGCTTTATCTATATATTTTTTTCTGTTCTTCATTATAGTAGAGGAATCCTTGATTTACAAGTATTTGTTTATGTAAAATAAAATCTTATCCACAATTTCTATTACTATACACGGTAATTATTCCCCTTCTGATCTATCCAGAACAAAGAATGTGCCTCGGCACCCTCTTACGCCTGCGGTGGTCGCTTGCGACACCTACATTGTACACCGCAGTGCGCATTCTATGTATCCACTGTTATGGGTATAATATATCAAAAAAGATGCCGAACAAATGCCCGACATCCCATTTTTATGTTCCATTTTATGCTGCAAATCTTTCTAGCTGTCTTTCAAGTTCTGTGCAATCGTCTGCATACATCTGCAGTTCAATCACGTTATTCAATCCCAGATTCATGATTCCAAGTAATGACTTCGCATCTACTACTGCCCGTCCTCTTCTCATGTCCATGTTAAAGTCAAATTTACATACTGTTTTCAAGAAATCAATGATCTCATCCGGGTGTTTGAAAGTAATGTTCATTGTGCTCATTCTTTTCACCTCTTTCTGCCTTAACGGCTATGAAATCCTTTTCACTTTTCACATATATCATAGCACATTTTTTATATTTAAAAGGGTGAAATTTTTTATAAAAGTGTATTTTTTTAATTAAATATGCCTCTTATTCTCTACTTTTTTCTATAAGCAATATGAAATTACTCCTGATTATGAAATCCCAGTGGAGTTACGTCTGTATTCCGTCGGTAAAATCCCTTCCTCCTCTTTAAACACCTTACTCATATATTTGGGATCAGAGTAACCGACAAGCCCCGCAATCTGATTCATCTTATATTTTGTTGTCCTGAGAAGCTCCTTTATTTTTTCTATCCTGTATTTCCTCACAGTTTCTGTAAAATTATATCCTGTCTCCTTCTTAAACTGAGAACTCAGGTATTCTTCTGATACATAAAGCTGGCTCGCTGCTTCTTCCAATGTAATACCTCTGTCATATTCTTTTCTTACAATTTCCATTGCTTTTTGAATAAGCGTACTGTATCGCTCAAATTTATGTTCATATGATAGCATCCGTTCCAATCCTTGAATCGCTTTCTCTATCTGTTTCCAGCTGATAGCATATGTAATCTGCTGCATAAGACTCAGGATTTCTGTTTCGTCAATCTCCCCGCCATAATTTCTATAATTTAATCCAGCTGCCATGCAAAAACGAATGATACTGTATTTTATTTCTTTTGGAAAATATTTTTCTCTTTTCATTTCCTCACAAACAAGTTGAAATTGTCTGGCAATTCCTTTCTTGTTTTCATCGAAAATCATTTCCCGCATTCGTTGTTCTAATTCTACCGGATAACGCACCGGAACAACTTCAAATTTCTCAACTGTCTGCTGACAGATCAAAACTCCTCGTGGCTGAAGAAGATTCCATTCCATAAGGCTCCCTGTCTGAATCATTGCCTCTTCCAGCTTTGTCAGCTGTTTTGTCTCTATCCATACACAAATAATTGTCCCCGGAAACTTCCTACATAACCCTGTAACCACATTTTTTTGAAAATATTCTTTCCAGTTCCTAGCTTCATATACCCGGTAAATGATCAGGTACACCTTTTTCCATTGATCCGAACATATAACAGATGCCGAAAATCCACACTCATGTCTACAGATTTCTTCGAGAAATCCACGTACATTCTCCTTCTGCTCCTCGTATTCGTCTGCCATTGAAACCGTAAATAAATATCCCGGATCATCCACTGTAAAACCAAATCTCCGAATGGTCATTTCATTTAACTTCTGATTCGATATAATTTCTCCATCTCTGCAGCTCAACAGAACATTTTCAACAGTAAAAGAAGCCTGCATCCAATACTCATTCCTGATTTTTTCATGAATACGGCTTAATGCCTTCTTAAGCTCCATCGGCTGAAACGGCTGTACTAAATATCCGTCCACCCCCAGATCGATTGCCTGCTTTGCCTGTTGAAAATCTTCATCCTTTGTTATAATAATCACACGAAACTCGCGTCCTTCCGTGCGTAATTTTCTCAAAAGATTTAATCCATTCATCCGTGGAAGCCCAATATCCATAATAACAAGGTTTGGCTGCATAACTGTTATCATCTCATATGCAGACTGTCCGTTCCCTGCAATCCCCGCCAATTCGTAATTCGGATCTACACGTTTCAAACCTTTTTTCAGTTCTTCTAATACTTTTTCATCCCTTTCAATGATTGCCACCCGCATTTGAACAGTCTCCTCTCAATGTCCGTGTTTCCGATTGGATATCCTTTTTTATTGTAACATTAACTTCAATAATTGGAAGTATGCAAGTGTAAATATTTTTCTCTGGTGGCGAGCCCTCCCCGGATGTGACGTTCTGATTTGTTGGTGTCTAAAACCTTACGCGTTTCATGAGCCAATGATGGGTTGATCTGAAGCAGACGTTCTGTAACATCCTTATGCACCGTACTCTTACTAATCCGAAACTGTTTCGCTGTCTGTCTCACTGTCGCATTATTTTCTATAATATAATTTGCAATTTCTACTGCACGCTCCTCAATATATTCTCTCATAGAAAAGCCCCTGCATAGTTTGTTTTTTACAATCTATGCAGGGGCAAATCAATGTATGTCTAATTCCTGTTCCATCTATTCGTGGAAAACATTATACTATACAACTTAATACTCAAATACTGCCACACCATATCCCGGAAGAGGATATGCAAAGGAATATTTCTGACCATCACATTCCTGTTTCTCTGGCTTGTAAACCAATGGGCGTTCTTCTCCTGATCCGCCGTATTTTGTCTCATCACTGTTAAGAACAAGCTTACACTGCTTTCTTCTCGGAACACCAACACGGTAATCTGGTCTGTCTACCGGTGTAAAATTGCATACAAAGAGCAGATTTTTCTTACCATCTTTTGAATGTCTTGTGAAACTGAAAATACTCCGGAAGATATCATCCTTATTGATCCAGTCAAATCCCTTCGGATCATTATCCAACTCATACAATGCCTTATTCTTCTTATAAAGATGAAGCAAATCTTTATACCAGTTCTGAATCTGCTGATGCGGTTCTTCTGCAAGAAGGAACCAATCCAGTTCTCTCTCTTCACTCCACTCACGAAGCTGTGCGAACTCCTGTCCCATAAAGAGAAGTTTCTTTCCAGGATGTCCCATCATAAATGCATATGCCACCTTCAAGTTGCGGAACTTATCCCATCCTTCTCCCGGCATCTTATTCAACATGGAGCATTTCAGATGAACAACCTCATCATGAGAAAGTACAAGAATATAGTTCTCTGAATATGCATATTCCATAGAAAATGTCATCATATGATGTGCATTTTTTCTGAAATAAGGATCCAGTTTCATATATTCTGTAAAGTCATGCATCCATCCCATATTCCACTTCAAAGTAAATCCAAGTCCGTCATCCTCAGGAGATCCTGTCACCTTCGGCCATGCTGTAGACTCTTCTGCAATCATCATAACGCCTTTATTTCTTCCGCAAACTACAGAATTCAAATGTTTAAAGAATGCAATCGCCTCAAGATTCTCATTTCCGCCAAATTTATTCGGAATCCACTGTCCATCTTCTCTTCCGTAGTCCAGATACAGCATAGATGCCACTGCATCTACACGAAGTCCGTCTACATGATAATGTTCAACCCAGAACAATGCATTCGCCAGAAGGAAGTTAGAAACTTCCGGTTTTTCATAATTGAAAACCTTCGTTCCCCAATCAGGATGCTCGCCCTTTCTCGGATCTGGATATTCGAATGTCGGTGTTCCATCAAAATCTGCCAGACCATGTGCATCTTTCGGGAAATGCGCCGGTACCCAGTCAAGAATAACACCGATATTATTCTTATGAAGATAATTTACCATATATGCAAAATCTTCCGGTGTTCCATAGCGTGAAGTTGGTGCATAATATCCGGTTACCTGATATCCCCAGGAACCGTCAAACGGATGCTCTGCGATTCCCATCAACTCAACATGAGTATATCCCATCTCTTTTACATACTTTGTAATTGCTTCTGCAAACTCACGATATGTATAGAATCCTTCATCTTCTCTTCCAGGATGTCTCATCCAGGAACCCATATGCACTTCGTAAATAGACACTGGTTCTTCTTTGTTATCCCACTTCTCACGAGCTGTCATCCACTTACTGTCTGACCAGTTCAGATTAGAAATGTCTGTAATTCTGGATGCTGTTCCCGGTCGGAGCTCTGCATAATTAGCAAATGGATCTGCTTTGTAAATCTTCTCCCCCGCCTGTGTCTCTATACAGAACTTATACAAATCCCCTTTCTTCGCCTCCGGAACGAAGCATGTGTATATTCCGAGAGGCTCTCCTCTCTTCATCTTATCTTTCGTCTCATCCCAGTCATTAAACTCTCCGATTACAGAAACGTTTACTGCATGAGGAGCCCATACCGCAAAATATACTCCTCTTTTTCCGTTCTTTGTCACCTCATGGGCACCCATCTTTTTATAAATCTCATAATGATTTCCCTGCCCAAAAAGATAATGGTCAAGTTCTCCGATCTCATAAGGCTGCACTTTCGTCTTCGTGCTGTTTTTCTTAACCATAAAGCCACCTCACTGCTCAAATATATTCCTGATTGTAATGATTTAAAAACCATACAATTTCTTATAGATCAAGGCACATTACCGAATCTTTCAATTGGTAACAAAGTTTCATTCTCCCCTTGAACACTATAGTTTTATTATACTTGATACTGTATAAAAAAGAAAGAGAAAATGTATTATTGCACAAAAATAGACAGTCGTTTTACTGACTGTCTATTAATTCTTAACAAATATATGTCATTAAATGTTGAAATCTTTCTCTGAAAGCAGAATTCTGTCGGAAGAATCTGTATTCTTTCCAAATACTCTCTTCACAAGTTTCTTTGCGGAAGCTTTCTGTGAATGAGCAATCGCATCATCCATCACTTCTTTCACTTCTGCTACTGTCACTGCATGATCTTCTCGCTGTAAAGAATCAATCTTACTGTACAGTGCAAGAATTCCCATCTCATCGATTCTGTAACCATTCTCCTGAGCATAAGTCTGTCCAAATGTTACAAGCTCATCATTGATAAAGATCGGCACTTCAAGTCTGGAAGTAAATTTTCTTCTGAATTCTCTGTTGGAAGAAAGAAGTCTGTCCAGTGGTTTTCTCTGCTCTTCAAGAACTACCAGAAGTTCTCCTGTATCCTGCTCCATTGCTTTGTTCAGCTTGGCGAGTGTTTTTTCGTTCATCTGTCCGGCTTTTTCAATGATCAGTGCACCGCCGTACAATTTACGGAAAATGTCTCCGATTCTCTTCTTATTCAGTGACTCACCTGTCACAATTGCAACCTTACCCTGACGGATATCACGCTGCTTCTGAATTGCCTTTACAACATCAACAGCGAGGACTGTCTTTCCATTTCCTTTGTTTCCAATGATCAAAAGGTTTCCTGTTCTGGAAGTTCCTTTGCGGTTTGTACAGTTCTTATCCTGCTCAAGTACATCTACCAGCTGCTCACTCATACCACGCACAGGTACAAAATAAGAGAAGAGTTTTTTCTGTTCCTCTGTAAGCCCTGCTCTTGTACCGATTCCACTCTGTGTTTCAAGATCATAACGACCATGTACGATAAATCCTGTATCAGACATTGCATCTGCAATCTCATCTAACGGTAATGGTGATGTCTTACCTGTTGCGATCAATTTTGCAGTCTCTTTACGGCTCAATGGTGTCGTCGCAGACATGATATCAATTCCGTCATCTTCATCCGGAATCTCTCTGTCATCCGGTTCCTCACTATGCGCTGGATTCACGCTGAATTCATCTTCAAAATTTGGCACTTCTTCATAAGAATTCAGACCAAGAAGATCATCATCTGAAACCTTATCTTCCGCTGTGAAAAGATCTCTTGGATTGATTACTTCATCATCCTCATCGTCTTCTTCATAACCATAAGCATCCAGATCATCATATCCTTCTTCCTCACCGAACAGATCATCATCAGACTCTTCATAATCATCCGGCAGATCGTCATCAGACTCTTCATAATCATCCAACAAATCGTCATCAGACTCTTCATAATCATCTAAAATATCGTCTTCGTCAAACTCTTCTGCATCATCCCAGTCATACGCATCATAATCTTCGTACTCGTCCTCACCGAGTCTGAGATCATCCGCAAGCTCTCCCATATTTTCATGTGGTTCTTCTTCTACCTCAAGAACTTCTTCTGAACTTACTGTTGCATCTACTTCTTCCTCTTCCGGAATAACACCTTCAATCTCATCAATCAGTTTCTGTATCTCTGGTGATAAAATTGGTTCTTCATTATTTTTATTGTCCATAGTCTTTCTTACTGCTGCTCCTTCTGAATCATCTTCATCATTGACAACTTCAGTTTCTGAGATCAGTTCCTCCACCTCAGACAAATCTTCTGATTCATCTGTCAGATCTTCTGACTCAGCTTCATCTATTTCAAGGATTTCTTCCTCTTCCGGTTCTGCCTCTTCTACTTCAAGAACTTCTTCCGGTTCTGCTTCTCCTGCTTCTATAGCAACTGCATCTTCTGGGACATCTTCTGAAGTCTCCTCCACTGCCTGTTCTATAAGCTCTTCTTCTGTCTCCGGTTCCGGTATCAGTTCTTTCATCCCTGATGGAACTACTCGTTCTTTACTGGCTTCCTCAGCTTTCTTCTCTTCTGTCAGTTGATTCACGATCTCAAGATCTTCTACATCCTCAATTGCTGCAATATCCTCTTCCAGATCTGTCATATCCGGTTCAACTTCTTCTCCCGGTTCTGCCTGAACTTCCGGTTTCGGATTGAGTAATTGCTGTAGAGCTTCATCTAACCGCATCGTATCTCCAAGTTTCTTCTTGACTGGTTTTACCGGATTCTTACTGACAATCGGTATGGAAGCTGTATCTTTGCTAAGTGTTCTCTTATCTCCACTTGTCTCTACCGTTGCCGGCTGAACTTCTGACTCATCCTCGGAAGCTTCTATAACTTCTGCTGTTTCTACTCCTGCTTCTTCCGGACTTTCTACTTCGGCATCCGGCTCTTCTGCCGTTTCCAAAGTAACCGCATCCGTATCAATCACATCGGAAGTACTGTCGTTCTCCATCACCGGCTGCTCTGTCAGCCCGATTGATCTTGTATCTCCAAGTGCTTCGGCTCCTTCTAACGCAGAATCTTTTTCCTCGTCTTCTCCTAAATAGGAAGCCAGATCCGGTATTTCTTCTGTCTCTGAAGAAAGCTTCTCATATCTGTGATCATATTTCTGCTGCTGCGATGGTGACAATGGCTTATACTGCATCTTCAGTTCCATTGCCTTATAAACATACTTACCCTCGCTGAACCAAAGGATCAAATCATCACACTCTTCCAGACATTCTGTCATCATACCTGCTTCGCGATAAAGCTTCGCCAGTTCATAAGCCCACTCTTCAATATATTCTGCCTTCTTAAATTCCTCCAGAGCCTCAATCTGCTGTTCGATCGGCGCTCTCTGCGCTCTTAAGATCTGATATCTAAGGATATGCCTGTTCGGATCTTTCGGTGCAATCTGGATAAATTCGTCATAATAGTCAATTGCTTCATCTATATTCTTTGTCTTAATTGCAAGAGAACATAACTTATAGATTACCTTGCGGCTTCCTTCGGAACGGCGATATGCAAGATTCATCACATCGTAGCTCTTCTGATACTCTTTTGTTTTCTCATAAATATCACTGACATTCATCAGCATCCCTGCGTTACGGACACGCTTCCAGTCAATCAGATCTGCTGCTGCCGCTGCTTTTCTGTATTCTCCATCTTCCATAAGTTCCAGCATCTCTTCTGTCTTTAACTTATATTCATACTTATCCACTGTACTCACCTCATTGTCATTGAAATATTAGTTTTGGTCTGAATGTGTCCATTAGGCACTAGCCGATACTCTTTCATTATTCTACCATATGAGGTCTGTAATGTCAAAAAAATGCACCTTCAATTCCTTTTGAAAGTGCATTTTTAGTGTTATTTAATTGTATTATTATTATAATTTTATATTTTGTATCGGAGATTATTCGCGATTCTACGTTCCTGTGAGACCTTTGTCGTCTGTTATTTTATCACTTGAATGATTTTCATATCCATTCAATACTTTATGTATTAAATCTTCTGTCAAGTCATTCCTGCTTTTATAACAAATCTGAGATTATAACATATCCTTTCAATGTTTCTTTACACATTTTTCATTCTATGTTATATGCGGTATTTTTATTCAATACATCTATGAGTGATTCATCTTTTTCTCTTTGCTTCCAGTTTCCGTACTCTCCGATCTTTGATCTTCTTTTCTTTCTACTGGACTTTTACGCTTGGCAAAGGTCTCTTTCTTCACAGGAACCTTCACTCATCATACCACTGACATATTGATAAAAATCTGAAACTATACTGTCCATGGGACTGACCTCCTGTTGAACTTGTATTTTTAATCTAATCAGGCATCTGTTACTTTTGCCTTCTTAGTTAAATATCTTTGGGAGATTTCTTTCTCTCTTTGATGGTTATATAATAACATTCGGCGTCTAATTTGTCAATATATTCATTTGATTTTTTTATATTTTTTATTTATTATCTGCTTTGGTTATAATTATCTGAATTTTCAAACATTTCAATTAACAGATTTCTGCTCCAGCCGGCATTTCTTTTTCCGGTGTCATCAGTGCAAGGTTACCTTCTGCATCTTCTGCACAAAGTAGCATCCCCTCTGAAAGTACGCCTGCCAGCTTCGCAGGTTTCAGGTTTACAAGAACCATAACTTTCTTACCAACCATTTCTTCCGGTGTGTAATGTGCTTTGATTCCGGATACGATCTGTTTTACCTGGCTTCCAACTTTTACCTGAGAGCAGAGAAGCTTTTTGGATTTCTTTACAGCCTCACATGCAATGATCTCTCCAACCTGGAACTGCATTGCTCCGAACTGCTCAAATGTGATCTCATCTTTCGGCTCAATGTCGATAACAGCTTCTTCCTCTTTCTTTTCTTCTACCTTCGGATGAAGTTCTTCAACTTTCTTCATAACCTCTTCGAGATCCATTCGCTGGAACAGGATCTCCGGTTTCTCTGTTACATGTCCGTTACCAAGCTGCTCAAGGATCTTCTTACTTGTAGAAGGCATAAAAGATTCAAGAAGTCTTGCCCCTTCAGAAATGCTCTGGATCAGATTCCAAAGTACTGTAGAAAGGCGATCCTTCTTGGATTCATCTTTTCCGAGTACCCAAGGAGTTGTCTCATCAATATATTTATTGCAGCGTTTGAACAGATTGAAGATTTCTGTAATCGCATCGGCAACGCGGAGGTCTGCCATCTTAGCATCAACTGCTTTAGAAGCATTCTCTACAACTGCTTTCAGTTCTGCATCTACATCTTCTACAACACCCTTATCTTCTACTGTTCCGCCGAAATATTTGTTTGTCATAGAAACAGTTCTGTTTACAAGGTTTCCAAGTGTATTTGCAAGATCAGAGTTCAGACGCTCTACCATCAGCTCCCAGGAAATAACACCGTCATTCTCGAATGGCATCTCATGAAGTACGAAGTAGCGAACTGCATCTACGCCAAAGAAATCAACGAGTTCATCTGCATAGAGAACATTTCCTTTAGACTTACTCATCTTACCGTCTCCCTGAAGCAGCCACGGATGTCCAAACACCTGTTTCGGAAGTGGAAGATCAAGTGCCATAAGGAAGATTGGCCAGTAAATTGTATGGAAACGGATGATATCTTTTCCGATCAGATGAAGGTCTGCCGGCCACAGCTTGTTGAACTGCTCTGTACTGTTTCCGTCTGCATCATATCCGATTCCTGTGATATAGTTTGTAAGAGCATCAAGCCATACATATACAACGTGCTTTGGATCGAAATCTACCGGAATCCCCCACTTGAAGGATGTTCTGGATACACACAGATCCTGAAGTCCCGGAAGAAGGAAGTTGTTCATCATCTCGTTCTTACGGGCAACCGGCTGGATGAACTCCGGATGTGTATTGATATGCTCGATCAGACGATCCGCATACTTGCTCATTTTGAAGAAATATGCCTCTTCCTTTGCCGGCTGAACCGGGCGTCCACAGTCCGGACATTTTCCATCTACAAGCTGAGACTCTGTGAAGAAAGACTCACACGGTGTACAGTACATTCCTTCATAATGTCCCTTGTAAATATCTCCCTTGTCGTAAAGTTTCTTGAAAATCTTCTTAACCTGTTTCTCATGATCTTCATCTGTTGTACGGATGAATTTGTCATAAGATGTATCCATCAGATCCCAGATTCTTTTGATTTCTGTTGATACATTATCTACGAATTCCTTTGGTGTGATTCCAGCCTCCTCGGCTTTGAGCTCGATCTTCTGTCCGTGCTCATCTGTTCCTGTCTGGAAGAATACATCATATCCCTGGCTTCTCTTGTAACGTGCGATTGCATCTGCAAGCACGATCTCATATGTGTTTCCGATATGCGGTTTACCTGATGTATAGGCAATCGCTGTTGTTATATAATATTTTGGTTTTTCTGACATTTGTCTGCCTCCTTTTCCCACAATGTGGGATTCTTTTCTCAACTTTCAGTGATTACTAATACGATTTTTTCTGAATTTTCCGGAACATCCCTAGCGGAGCGTTTTTAATATATTAGGAAAGAACCTAATACATTAAAAAACGCCCTCCCAGAGACTTGCATCCCTGAGAAGACGAATCCTACTTTCGTGTTACCACTTCTCTTCGTTCCTTCCTCGCGGAAAGAAACCTCTATGAGTATCTGCACTTTCGTTAGTAAAAACTGCTTTGTTAATCAAAACCACTTTGAACATTACGGCATTTCTCACTGTCGATACTCTTCGCTATAAAGGGCGAATCCCTTCACAGACTAACCCGGATCTTTTTATTCAAGATTGCCGCTTAAACAACTCACTTGCTCACTCTGTTCAGGCTCATCTGCGCTGCTCAGAAGCCATCTTCATCTGTCTTCCATCCATCCCTCTCAACATCCGGCCTGACAGCCTTCAGGACTTTTCTGTAGAATCTGTTACAGACTACTCTCTTCCTCATCGCGTTTCGCTTATCACTGCTTTTCATTCCTTAAAAAGGTTAGCATAACGCGAATAGAATGTCAAGATACACCGCTTGATGATTTCTTTTTCGATTCCTCTGTTGCCCCGGCAGCATTTCCTTTTGCTTTCACTCTTGGAAATGTAATATCTACCCGGAACAAATCTCCGTCCAGATACAGATCAAATGTGCCGCCCTGCATCGTTGTAAGGCTCTTCGCAATGGAAAGTCCCAATCCACTTCCCTCCGTACTTCTGGAAATATCTCCGCGGATAAAACGTTCTGTCAGTTCGTCAGCCTGAATATTCAACTGATGCTCGGAAACATTTTTCAATGAAAATTTCACCTTTGTATCATCTGTTTTCAGAGTCGCATAGACTCTTGTTCCAGGCATTGCGTACTTGGCTGCATTTCCGTAAATATTTTCCAGGACACGCCACATTCTTCTTCCATCGACATGCACAACAGCCGGTTCTGCCGGAAGATCTGTGACGATTGCCAGATTTCTCGCCTCGAATTTTTCTTCGAGTTCACCCTGCGTCTGCTGGATCATTTCTGACAGATCAAGATCCATATATTCCAGGGAAATATTCCCGCTGCTGACTTTCGATGCTTCTACTACATCTTCTGTCAATGTCTTCAGTCTCTGAGCTTTCTCTTCCAGAATATTCAGATAATCCTGAACTTTCGGATCCGCCGGATCTGTCTGTCTTAAGATGCCGACATAATTCAAAATGGACGTCAGTGGTGTCTTAATATCATGAGAAACATTTGTGATCAAATCTGTCTTGAGACGTTCGTTTTTCATTGCCTCAGCAACTGCTTTATTAAGTCCGGTTCCGATTCCGTTGATCATCAATGCAATGGTTTTATTCTCTCCATGCAGTCCGTCAATTGGAATCTGATAACTCATATTTCCGGCAGCAATCTCCTGGATTCCTTTTCTCAGTCGGTTCTTCTCCATCACATCTGCAACCATGTAATAGAATAGCACTGCGTCAGCGATCAGCAGCAGAAGCACCAGGAAGAAATCTCTATCCAAAAGTACGAAAAGCTGAAACAGGAAATAAAGAATCAAAAGTCCTGCTGTTTTCTTTGTAA
>ENA-ORTU01003649-ORTU01003649.1-human-gut-metagenome-genome-assembly--contig:-NODE-3649-length-12448-cov-4.762447_pt1 | contig 12448 bp, 7 predicted proteins | sample MGYA00241910_ERZ509184 | MGnify/ENA primary metagenome ERZ509184 (study PRJEB26280, sample SAMEA2338847) | human gut metagenome | biome: human gut; feature: human-associated habitat; material: faeces... | reverse complement strand
AGGCCCAGGTCGAGGCCCGACCAGCCGCTGATATCGCCGCGCGCAGCCCTGGCGCGCTCGCGCTGCTCCTGCATGAGGGCGTTGAAGCCCTCGGTATCCGCGGTCATGCCGGACTCGCTCAGCACATCCTCGGTGAGGTCCAGCGGGAAACCGTAGGTGTCGTAGAGTTTGAAGGCGTCCGCGCCGGAGAGCACGGTCTCGCCCTTGGCTTTCAGCTCGTCCATTAGCTCCGCGAGGATGCGCATGCCGCCGTCTATCGTGCGGGCAAAGCTCTCCTCCTCCGTGCGGATGACGCGGGTGATGAAGCTCTGCTTCTCCACGAGGTCGGGGTAGGCGCTGCGGTTTTCGTTTATGACGGTCTCGCAGACCTTATAGAGGAAGGGCTCGTTCACGCCGAGGAACTTGCCGTGCCGCGCGGCGCGGCGCAGCAGGCGGCGCAGGACGTAGCCGCGGCCCTCGTTCGAGGGCAGCACGCCGTCGCCTATCATGAATGTGGCGGAGCGGATATGGTCCGTGATAACGCGCAGGGAAACGTCGTTCCTGTGGCTCTCGCCGTAGTGCGCGCCGGTCAGCTCCGAGACCTTGTGCGTGATATTCATGACGGTATCAACGTCGAAGAGGCTGTCCACGCCCTGGCAGACGCAGGCCAGGCGCTCAAGGCCCATGCCGGTGTCGATATTCTTCTGCGCAAGCTCGGTATAGTTGCCCTGGCCGTCAGAGTTGAACTGGGAAAAGACGTTGTTCCAGACCTCGATATACCTGTCGCAGTCGCAGCCGACGGTACAGTCGGGCTTGCCGCAGCCGTATTTCTCGCCGCGGTCATAGTATATCTCGGAGCAGGGGCCGCAGGCGCCGGTGCCGTGCTCCCAGAAGTTATCCTCCTTGCCGAAGCGGAATATGCGCTCCGGGGCGATGCCTATCTCGTCGCGCCAGATGTTGAAAGCCTCGTCGTCGTCCTCGTAGACGGAGGGGTAGAGCCGGTCCGGGTCGATGCCAACCCACTCAGGGCTCGTCAGGAACTCCCAGCTCCAGGCGATGGCCTCGTGCTTGAAGTAGTCGCCGAAGGAGAAGTTGCCCAGCATCTCGAAATAGGTGCCGTGGCGCGCCGTGTGGCCGATGTTGTCGATATCGCCGGTACGGATGCACTTCTGGCAGGTGCAGACACGGCGGCGGGGCGGCGTGACCTCGCCCTTGAAATAGGGCTTCATCGGCGCCATGCCGGAGTTGATCAGCAGCAGAGACGCATCGTTCTGCGGGATCAGAGAAAAGCTGGGCAGGCGCAGATGGCCCTTGCTCTCGAAGAACGAGAGGAACATCTCGCGCAGCTCATTGACGCCATACTTTTTTGTGGCCATGGGAATCATCCTCCTGAAAATACTCGGAATAAAAAGCAGACCCCACCCCCGGATATAGGGGCGAGGCTTCTCGCGGTACCACCCTAATTACCGCAGCGCGGCATCTTAGTCATCGGATAACGGGGATGGGCCGTCCCGCTCGTCGCGGGCCGCTCGGAAGTGGCGGTCTGCAGCATCGGCCGCAGGGCTTGCACTCTCCCCTGCTCGCTGACGGTTCTGCCGCAGATTGGCTTCTTCAACGCGAATTTTCACGATTCTTGCACTATTCTATCAGCGGACGCGTGATTTGTCAACCATTTTTCGCGCCGGTACGGCCGCCCGCTTAATACAAACTTAATTTCTTCTGGCTTATATTTTTAATATCTCCGGGGTACAATAATACCAGAAGCGTTGAGTTAATCTTTTTCATTTTCCCCCTCTTACTTTAAACCGGGAGTTGCAGGTAAGCCAGCCACTTGCCTGCAATTCTTTTTGGGATTCTTCCCCAAAAATCCCAGGCTAAACCGGGCCGGATGCCCCGTCCTGGGCGTGGGAGCCGTCAACTTCAAATAAACTTAATATTTTCTTGGTTTTCTTCTTAATAATTCCCGGATATAATATGGATAGTAAGTGTGATGCATTTTCTTTTCTTTCTTTTTTCATTTTTCCCTCCTTTTTCAAACCGCCCGCAGCAGGAAGCCCCTGCTGCGGGCGGTTTGCATTTGACAGAGAACTCCCAGTCGTGTCATTCCGAGGAGCGAAGCGACGTGGGAATCTCAGGGAAAATGCTTCACAGGCATTCCGGACTGTTGAAAAACCAGTCCAGCCCCAAATTTCGGAGGGAAGGATGCTGAGATCGCCCGTCTTTGACGGGCGATTCGTGCGCGCAGCGGACTGAGATCCCATTGTTGAAAAAGTCCTTTGGACTTTTTCAACAGCTCAATAGGCAACGCCCCAGTAGATCATCTTCTTGGCAGGCTTGCCGCAGATGGCGCAGGTGTCGGCGAGGTGCTGCTGCGCAAACGGGATGCAGCGGCTCGTCATACCGGCCTCCTCCTTCATGCGGATCTCGCAGGCCTCGTCGCCGCACCACATCGTGCGGATGAAGCCGCCGTGCTCCTGCTGCAGGCGCTTGGCCTCCTCGAGCGTGAAGGCATCGTAGATATTCTCGTCAAGGTTGCGCTTTGCCTTGGCATACATGCCGTCGTGCACGGCATCCATGAGCGTGTTGGCGGATTCGACCAGGGAGTCGAGCGAGACGAAGCTCTTTTCGCCGTTGTCGCGGCGGACGAGCACGCACTGGTTCTGCTCGATGTCCTTCGGGCCGAGCTCCAGGCGGAGCGGCACGCCCTTCATCTCATATTCCGCGAACTTCCAGCCGGGGCTCTGCTCGGACTCGTCGAGCTTCACGCGAAGGCCGGCCGCGCGCAGCGTCTCGGCGACGGCGCGTGCCTTCTCGAGCACGCCCTCCTTGTGCATGGCGATCGGGATGATGACGATCTGCACCGGCGCGATCTTCGGCGGCAGGACGAGGCCGCTGTTGTCGCCGTGGGTCATGATGATGCCGCCGATCAGGCGCGTGGAGACGCCCCAGGACGTCTGGAAGGGGTTGACCTTCTGGTTGTTCTTATCCGTATAGAAAATGTCGAACGCCTTGGCAAAGCCGTCGCCGAAGAAGTGGGACGTGCCCGCCTGCAGGGCCTTGCGGTCGTGCATCATGCACTCGATCGTATAGGTCGCCTCGGCGCCGTTGAACTTTTCCTTGTCGGTCTTCTGGCCGCGCGTAACCGGCATGGCCAGCACGTTCTCGCAGAAGTCGGCATATACATTGAGCATGCGCTCTGTCTCCTCGCGGGCCTCCTCGGCCGTGGCGTGCATGGTGTGTCCCTCCTGCCAGAGGAACTCGCGGTGGCGCAGGAACGGACGGCTCGTCTTTTCCCAGCGCAGCACGCTGCACCACTGGTTATACATCTTCGGCAGGTCGCGCCAGGAGTGGATGATGTCGTGGAAGTGCTCGCAGAACAGCGTCTCGGACGTCGGGCGGATACAGTAGCGCTCCTCGAGCTTCTCACTGCCGCCCATCGTGACCCACGCGCACTCCGGCGCGAAGCCCTCGACGTGGTCCTTTTCCTTCTGCAGCAGGGATTCCGGGATCAGCATCGGCATATAGACGTTCTCTGCGCCGGTCTTCTTGAATTCCGCATCCATCAGACGCTGAATATTTTCCCAAATGGCGTAACCGTACGGGCGGTAGATAAACATGCCCTTGATCGAGGAATAGTCGATCAGCTCTGCCTTTTTGCAGACATCCGTGTACCACTGGGCAAAATCGACCTCCATATCGGTGATCTGTTCAACTTTCTTTTCTTTGGCCATAGCCTGCCTCATCCTTTCGAAGCTGCCGCAGCGCGCCGGAAGACGCCGTTGCGCAGCGATACCAATATACCATAATAATTTAACCCATTTTCACACGCCTGTCAAGCCTCAGCATACTATGGAGCAGGATTCTTTCCCCGAAGGAGGCCGTTTCCCTTGCGACTCACCATTGACCTTGACGCGGCGGCCGCCGCCTTCTATACCCGCGTGGCGGAGAGCGCCCGGCTCCCGCTGGAGACCGTTGTGGCAGACGCCCTGTTCAAGCTGGCGGGCGAGCTTTCCCTCGAAGCGCTCCGCAAGCCCTGACCGCCGTCCCGTTCCCGGATATCACGATTCGGGAACGGGGCATTTTTTCCACCTTTTGAGGCGGTTTTTCGCGGTTTTTGTTCCCTTGCCGGATATGGCCGGGATTGTTTTTTCCACGGCAGAATGCTATAATATCCAGGATCACAGAAATATGGAGGGATCCCGGATGAAATCGATCCGCGACGTTTATAAGATCGGCAAGGGGCCATCCAGCTCCCACACCATGGGGCCGGAGCGCGCCGCCAGACTTTTCCTGAGCAAATATCCCGACGCGGAGACCTACCGTGTCGTGCTTTACGGTTCGCTGTCCAAGACGGGCCGCGGCCACGGCACGGACCGCGTGCTGTATGAAGTGCTGGGCCGCGAACGGACGGAGGTCGTCTTCTCGGAGGAGACGCCGCACAGCCTGCCGCACCCGAACACGCTGGACTTCTTTGCCTGCCGCGAAGGCAAGCCCTACGCCACCATGCGCGTGGCCTCCATCGGCGGCGGCGACATCCGCATCGAGGGGCAGGATGCGCCGCAGGAGCAGGATGAGGTCTATCCCGAAAATTCCTTTGCGGAGATCGCGCAGTTCTGCCGCTGGCGCTACATCTCGCTGAGCGAATATGTGGAGCTGAACGAGGGCCCCGGCATCTGGGACTTTCTCGCGGAGGTCTGGCAGACGATGAAGCAGGCCATTGCCGACGGTCTGGCCGCCGAGGGCACGCTGCCGGGCGGCCTGAACGTGGAGCGCAAGGCCAAGCGCCTCTATGCGCAGAGTAAGGAAAATGAGCGCCCGCAGGTGCGCGAGCTGCGCATCGTGTGTGCCTATGCCTTTGCCGTTTCGGAGCAGAACGCCGACAACGGCACCATCGTCACCGCGCCGACCTGCGGCTCCGCAGGCGTGCTGCCCGCCGTGCTGCTGTACATGCAGAGAACGCACAATATCCCAGATGCGCAGGTCCTGCGCGCGCTGGCCGTCGCCGGCCTGTTCGGCGCTCTCGTCAAGCGCAACGGCTCCATCTCCGGCGCGGAATGCGGCTGTCAGGCAGAGATCGGCACAGCCTGCTCCATGGCCGCCGCCGCGCTGTGCGCTCTGATGGGTCTGAGCATCGAGGAGACGGAATACGCCGCCGAGATCGCCATGGAGCACCACCTCGGCCTGACGTGCGACCCGATCTGCGGCCTTGTCCAGATCCCGTGTATCGAGCGCAACGCCGTGGCTGCCAAGCGCGCCATGGATGCCTTCAACCTGTCCGGCCTGCTGTGCGGCTCGCGCAACATCAGCTTCGACATGGTCGTGCGCACGATGAAGGAGACCGGCCTGCACATCAGCGCAAAATACCGCGAGACCTCCGAAGGCGGCCTTGCAAAGCTCTATGACCGCCGCGCCGCAAACTGATATTTTGGGCTTGTGAGAGCCGCGCGTCTCTGCTATAATAGATATACTCGAAATAAGAGGAGAGATCAGCATCCATGAAACTTGGTATCGGAGGACCGCTACCTGATTTTATATCTCAATAATCCTCAATAAATACGAATATTACTTGATTTGAAGCGGATTTTGGAACAAACCAACCATATATAACTTCATGTTTTCCTATGCTACTCTATACGAAAATGGCGTAAAAATGGCGTAGAGAAAACTTACACGAGGGATATAGGTACGCCGCTGCTACAAATCAGTTTTCCAACAGGTGTGGGACGCTAACAACTCCCACGCCTGTTTTTTTGTTGTCCTTCGGGGCAAATATCGGGGATATTATCGCTTGTGCGCCGTTTATTTTTCTCTGCCATATTACCACCCTACATTTCACTTATCTGCCCCTTGTGCGTTACAATCCGCAAATACCCGCCTTTATTTAAGCAAGGGGCAAGCCCATAATGAGCTTGCCCCACTGTCATTCGGAAGTTCAGACGGTGAACAATCCGTTCACCGATTTATTCCTCGCTTGCATTATCGCTGGTGGCATTTCTATAATCCTCCTGCACACCCTCGGAGAGGTCAAAACACATCGTTTTTGCGTCTGCGACCCAAAAGCCACGCACACGATAGCGTTTATCGCTTTGCCAAACGCCCTCCATAGCGGCACGAATGGGGTCAACCAGATTCTTGTTGGTGATGCTGACCGTGGCCTTCTGCTCACCCTTCGGCTTGGAGAACTTGTAGCCCCTCTGCTCACTACTCTTACACATACGAACCGCAAAAACCTTGTTTTTTGCGTCAAGCTGGCACAGGACAAAAGCAGGATAGTTCAGGTCATCAAGTACCTTTTTCGTAAAGGTGACACCGTTCTGGTTAATGAAAATGTCGGGGTATGCGTTGGTGTTCGCATCAAGGATCTCAAAGTTCAGTGCGTTAAAATCAAATTTCATAATGGATTTTCCTTTCGGTATTAGAGATTTTTCAGCTCTTTCAGCAGTTCGCGGCGTTCCGAAGCTGTCCAGCGCGGGTCTAAAATGATATACCCTCTGAAATACTTGTCTTTAGAACGTGTGACCGTGAACCGCTTTGGCATAGCGTGTAGCCTTGCCGATTTGCCGGGTAGTGGCTTTTCATCTAAAATCTGTTGCACCTTCTGCCAATCGGATTTTTTTATGATTGCTGTGTGGTGTTCCTCTTTGAAATACTTGTTGAGCATAGTGTTTTTCACTGACTTATGCTCCCGAAAATCAATCGTACAAGTTTTCTGCATGAGTGCGTCCCCGCAATATTTCTCGTTCCGGAGAATACCGCGAATAGTAGCAGCCCGCCAAAAATCTTTCCCTTTAGGCGATTTGATGCCTTGCTCGGTCAGCGCGGCGGCAATTTCTGCGGGGGTTGCACCTTCCAAACAGCTTTCGTAGATGTACTCAACAATCTTTGCTTCTGTTGGCTCGATCAGCAATCGTCCGAAGTGGTCCCAATAGTAGCCAAGCGTGTTTATCACCGAGAATTGGTAGATACCCTCTGCCATGCGCCAGCGAATACCGTTTTTGATGGCTTCGCTCTTTTGCTGTGATTCCAATTCTGCAAGTGCTGACAAGACCGCTATCAGTAGATTGTTGCTGCCATCCCCGATAGAGGACAGCCCTTCGCTTTCAAATCGCACCGGGACAGGTGGAGTCAAGGCGTTCAGAGTACGCAAATTGTTCAAAATATCAACCGTATTTCTACCAAAGCGATTTATGCCCTTTGTCAAAATTAGGTCAATCTTGCCTGCTTTTGCGTCATCAATCATGTCCTTAAATCCCTGCCGCTTGTTCGTGGAAGTGCCGCTTACGCCGTAATCTTGATAGATTTTTACTAACTCCCAATCGGGATTGCTCTCAATTTTGGATTTGAAATAGACAATTTGCATCTCAAAACTGCCTACTTGCTGTTCTTCCTGTGTGCTGACACGGACATAAGCTGCAACACGCATTTTTCGGGGAGTCTGCCCTTGCGCTTGTACGGCTGGGGGTGGCGGTATTATAATTACACCGCCGCTTTCCCGATTCTTGCGGATTCCGTCATGTATGCGCTCCTTGCGTTCCTCCCGATTATCGGCGCGAGTCTTTTTTCGGCGGGACTGCTCTATCTCTTGAGGGTCAAGTTTCTTTGCCATATAAGCCCTCCCTTGCAGATATACGGATATTCCCGATGTGGTTCATAGGCGGCGCACCTCCTTGCTTACTGTTTTTCATTGGACAATTAACCTCCTTGCTGATTGTTATTTATGACTACCCTGCGGCGCATGAGCCAGGGGGTCACACAAAAGAAAACGAGCAGCAGAATTGCTCCTGCTGCCCGAATCGGCACTGCTTCTTATCGGGGGTAGATTTTATCGCCCCCTGCAAGTGACGGATATATGGTTATTTGATTTACAATGCCTTAACCGTGTCGATAAACTGGCTCATGCTCACCGCACCCGGCAAGAGGTTTTCCTCATTCTCAAACACCATGTAATAGCGGAAATTCTTGCCCGCTGCTGTGCGCCACGCTTGACCGAGTGCGATTTTCTCCCGGCTGTCATCATTTTTCAGATGTTCGCCCTTAGTTTCCGCACAGATGAGCTTGCCGCTCTGGGTCATAATCAGAATATCGGGGTAGTGCTTGATAAAGCCGTTAATTGCAAAGTCTTGACGTGCAATATTTCTGTGCCACCAGCGGACATTCGGCAGGGCGGTCAACTCTACAATCAACTTCTGTTCCAGTTTGTTCATGTCACCGTCCTCTGCTGCATACAGAGAACGGGCATATATGTCGGTATATGTGGCAGGATGGATAGAGGGGCGCAGACGGAAATAGGGCTTGCAGACGATGCGCTCCGTTTCCAGCCACCTTTCAAAGTTTTCTCGATAATGGGATTCCAGTAGCGTTTCAATTTTGGCGCGGATCTTTGCCGCATAGCCCAGCGGGGCTTTCTCCATAGCGGCAAGCTGCGCCTTATCCATATCGTTCACAATGCGGTCTATGTAGGCTTTCAGTTCGGCGGCGTCCACCATGTTCAGCTTGTTAAGCTGATTGAACATCATTTCCTTGCATTGACGTACCCGGCTTTCCGGCGGCAGATTGTTGAACCACTCTTTGAAGTACCGCTGTTCGGCGCTCTCCATCTTGAACACCTTTGGCAAACCGCCGTCCTGCTCCCGCACGTCGATTTCGCGGATTTCATCGTCTGCGGCGGCAAAGTCAATATCGTATGCCTTGCCCTTGAGGGTAAAGCCCTCTGCCAGCATTTCCTTGTCCAGCAGTTCAAAAGAACCGTCCGTAAACAAAGATTGCTCAACTTTCAGGAAAAACTGCGGGATTTGCAGCGTTTCAATATCCTCCCGGAACTGCGGGTTTACTTGGAATGATTTCACTTTATCCCGCACCTCCCACGGAAGATTGTCCATCATCGGGTCATTGTCTGTCTGTTGGATAGCGTCTGTATATGCCTTTTCGACCTCTGCGGCAGCGTCCAGCATGGTGTCGGCTTTCGGGGCAGTTTCAGGCGTTTGTGCCTGTTCTCTGCGCCGCTCCAACTCTGCCCCGATAGATTTCCCATCCAGCCCCGAAAAATCGTCCTCGGCGGTTTCCAAAGGGGGTTCCATTTCAGGACACCCTTGTTGATCAGGCAGCGTGATTTGTTCTGCTGGCTGTTCGGGAACCTGCGGTTTTGCGGACTCACCGATCCGATAGTCCTTATCGCTGAATCCTGCGCTGTTTAAGCCCTTGACTATATGCGCCACAGTATTGTTGAAGTCGTTGGAAGAAGTCAGCACATAGGACATATTGAGTGCGCTCTGTGTGTGCTGGCTCGTATGGGGCAGACGGAGAATCCGTCCTAAAATCTGCTCCACGTCAACCTGACTTGTCTTATTGGCAAGAGACGCAAGGATATAGGCAAAGGGGCAATCCCAGCCCTCTTTCAGCGCATTGACCGTGATAATGTATCGAATCGGACAGCTTAGGGACATCAACTCCACATTTTTCAGTTCGTTCACATCAGCGGTACGAATGGCAATTTGCTCGGCGGGAATCCCGGCGTCCACCAGTTTGTCCCGCAGTTTTTCAAAGGTGGTCGCGTCCTCCTTGCCTTTCGGCTGTGCCTGAAACAGCGCGATAGGGCGGATATATTTCCCCGTCTTGGCGTACTCCGCGCTTGCGATTTCTTCCAGTTTGTTCCGCAGGTCGATCGAGTCAATCAGTACCTCGGATTGGCTGTCCCGGTTATAGACGATCACGGGCAGCTTTACCATGTGTTCGTTTTTCAGCTGCACCGCGTCCACATAGGAGATGATATTGCTCTCCTTTTTCGGCGTGGCGGTCAAATCCAGCACAAAGCAGGGATTGAAGTTTTCCAGCATTTCAAGGCTCAATTCCGACCGGGCATGGTGGCTCTCGTCCACGATGACAAGCGGGTTAAGCTGGTTGATGATCTGGAACAGTGCGGTTTCATCCGCTTTTTCAATGGGGCTGTCGGGCTTACCCAGCACCTTTGCAAACTCGGCAAGATTGCTGTTCTCCTGATAGGCTTTCAAGACCTCCTTGCCGCGCCCACGGAACGAATCGTAGGACAGCACCATAACCGACAACTGCTCCGTTACGGCGGTGGGGTTGAAGTTCTGACCGTTCAAAAGCTCCTGCTTGGTGTAGACCTCCACACGCCCGCCGAAATCCACGTCGATTTTTTGACGGTAGGGGTGCTGCGGGTTCTTCAGTGATTTTGCCGTTTGCGTCAAAATCGCGTCCGACGGAACAAGCCACACGACCGCCTTTGTCTTGGTAGCGGGGAGCGCGTCAAAGATGGGGCGAACGGCGTTGCAGGCAATAAAGGTCTTGCCGCCGCCTGTCGGCACCTTGAAGCAGAGGTTTGGAACACCGGGTATAACGTTTTGGTATAGCCCTAAAGTCGGGGCTGATTTTTCCTGCCAAAACAGGCGAAACGCCGCTGCGTCACTCTTTGTTTCGTTCAGCAGTTCCAGATAGCGGGTCAGGTCCGCTATAACCTTTTTCTGATATGATTTCAGTTCCATACAGCGAACACCCCCTTACAGTCTGCTAATATCGCGCGGAATTTTCTTAAATGTGATGCCCATTTTTGCCAGCTTATCCTCGCTGATAGAGCAGCGGTCGGCGTAGGTCACCGTCCCATCAGCTTTTTCCGTAATGGTGGAGAGAAACGCATAATCCAGTACTGTCACGCGCTGCGGCTCGTAGTAGAAGTAATAGCCTGTGCTGTTGTGCTTGCCGAGGTAATACGGATTGTCGCCGATAGGTGGGGCGTAGGGCTGCTTGGTTTCCATGAACCAGATGTATTCCCGGATTTTCTCTGGGGCAACCGCTTCATTCAGGCAATCGCCCACAAGCAGCGGTTCGCCCAAGTCATAAAAGCTGAAATTGCCGCCCGTACCCGCCACGGCATTCTTGCCCTCGCCGTAGCCATTGATAACACGCTTGACGCGTTCGGCGGTGATGCTGTCAGCATAGTCTCCCATTTCAACAAGGATGATTCTTCTGCATCCACCATCATGCTTATTCATGTTAAGAACCGCTTGCGCTGTTGTACCAGACCCAGCGAAAGAATCAAGTACAATCGAGTCTTTTCTTGTAGCAATTTGAATTATACGCTGTATCAATCGAACAGGTTTTGGATAGTCAAAAGCTGTTGGCGTACCGAAGATTTTTCCAATCTCTTTTGTAGCTTCCTGCGAATGCCCGACGCCCTTGTTATCCCACCAAGTCCAAACGTTTTTACCCTCCCGTTCAGATAAGTAGGTCTTTCGACGCGGTATGCCCTTTCCGTCAGCTCCAAACCACATTCGTCCTTCATCACGTTGCTTGATAAACTCACTCTCCACGTTTTTCCAACAACGACCTTCTGGGGGAGTATATCTCGCTCCGCCTGGTGTAATAATTTCATACATCTGGTTCGGACGAAAACCCTGCGCTGTAAAATCGCTCGATGCCCACGGACCACGGGGGTCATTATCTGGATTTTTATAATTCTCGGCATCTTCTTCGCTTAATGCAACTTTGCTTATTGCGTTAGGGAGATAAGAGATGTCTTTACAATACGCGCATACATATTCGTGGGCGGTACTTACCAATTTACGCATATCGGGAGAGGTGCGTTTTTGCCAAACAAATTGTGCCAAGAAATTATTTTCACCAAAAATTTCGTTACATATCATCCGTAGTAATACTTGCTCTCTGTCATCAATGCTGATGAAAATAACACCATCGTCCGCCAGCAGCTTTTGCAGCAGCTTCAAGCGCGGGTACATCATGCACAGCCACTTGTCATGGCGGGTCAAGTCCTCGCCCTCTTTGCCGACAACCTCACCCAGCCACTTTTTGATTTTCGGATCGTTGACGTTGTCGTTATAAACCCAGCCCTCGTTGCCAGTGTTGTAGGGCGGATCGATGTAGATGCACTTGACGCGCCCCTCGTACCGGGGCAGCAGGGCTTTCAGGGCTTCAAGGTTGTCACCCCGGATAATCATGTTGTCGCTGCCGTTGTCCTCGCTATGCTCCCCGTTTTCGTCAAAGCTATACTTGCGCTCCAACACCCGGAACGGAACTTCCTGATGATGATTGATAACCTTGCTCTTTCCAATCCATTCAAGTGTTGGCATGGCTGATTTCCTCCATAATCGTGTTATCCTCATTTCAAATGAGGGTTTTTCTACCCTGACCCTCAGCAGTAATGAGGGTCACTCCTGTCTATGCCTGTGCAGTGGTTATTGTGGTGAAAGACCTATCCTGTCTCGGAAGGACTAAATCTTTGTCAAACACTGTCATCGTTTGTCGAATCGACGATTTAGGTAGATTCGTGACAAGGGATCAGTGCGCCCATTCGCACCCGCGAGGTGGAATAGACCCCATTATTTCGAGTTAGAGTCGCTGATATAATCTGCGGCTTATTTTTCATTTTCGGCAGTTTTTTTGATATACTTGCCGTTCTTGATTCTCGCGTCCGCTGGCTTCTCTGCGTCCTCTG
>ENA-ORTU01003648-ORTU01003648.1-human-gut-metagenome-genome-assembly--contig:-NODE-3648-length-12451-cov-3.380123_pt1 | contig 12451 bp, 8 predicted proteins | sample MGYA00241910_ERZ509184 | MGnify/ENA primary metagenome ERZ509184 (study PRJEB26280, sample SAMEA2338847) | human gut metagenome | biome: human gut; feature: human-associated habitat; material: faeces... | reverse complement strand
TTGTTTCGGTGCTGCTTTCTTGTCACTGCACCCGACAAAATACGGCGAAGAATTGGTTAAGAAAATGGAAATGACCGGTGCTAAGGCTTATTTGGTCAACACAGGTTGGAACGGTACTGGTAAACGTATCTCTATCAAGGATACAAGAGGTATCATCGATGCTATCCTGGACGGTTCTATCGACAAAGCTCCGACAAAGGTTATCCCGTACTTCGATTTCGTTGTACCGACAGAATTGCCGGGTGTTGATCCGAATATCCTGGATCCGCGCGATACTTATGCTGACGCTGCACAGTGGGACGAAAAAGCAAAAGATCTGGCTGGCCGTTTCATTAAGAACTTCGCTAAGTTCACTGGCAACGAAGCTGGTAAGAAGCTGGTTGCTGCTGGTCCGAAATTGTAATAACATACATAATGACTCTATAAAAGCGCAGGACTTCGGTTCTGCGCTTTTTTTATATATATACATTAATTTTATCATAAATGTTAGGATATTTTAAAATCTATTCCTACCTTTACCCCAAATTATCTGTTAATGTGGGATGTGAGGTATAACATGATTAGACGTTTATTACTGGTCGTTGGGATTATCGTTTCTTTGTCATCGTGTGGCGGAGATATTGCTTACCGGATAGAAGGAAAACTAACCAATCTGGAGGATCAGACCTTATATGCCGTTTTCGAAAATGAAGATATAAAGGTTGTAGATACCGTAACTTGCGGGAAGCCGGGGGAATTTTTGATCGAAAAGAAACAGGGGGATTTCCGGGAAGTGACGATTTTCTTTGCTGATAAAATGCATTGGGTTACGGCTTATCTGGAAAAGGGAGAGAAGGTGACGATCACCGGAGACGCTGATTATCCCGCCATGTTACGTGTCAAAGGAGGGCGGATCAATGACCGCCTTTCCGTTCCACCAGCCGATGCGGTACTGGATGGTGGGCGCCACCCAGTAAGGCGTTCCCTCGTCGTCGATCTCAAAGGAGGCCTCTTCAAACATTTTTGTAGGATAGAGGAAGCGGATATGGCTTCGCGCCTGGCGAATGTAAACCATCTGTTGAGCGAGGAAGCTGCTGCCGCCATCAAGAAATATCCGGATGAAGAAGCTTCCGTCGTATTGATACAGCATTATTTTAACCATCCTGACGATACCCGGCAAATGGACGAATTGTTGGCTGTGCTGAATCCGAAACTGAACGACTTTTATCTGGTGCGGAAGTTGCAGGAATACAGCACGCGGGCAAAAAGGACTGCTTTAGGCGCCGAAGCACCCGGTTTCAATGTGAAGAATATTTACGGGACTCCTGTCAGTCTGGATTCTTTTCCGAAGAAATATTTACTGCTTGCGTTTACGGCTCCTTGGTGTGATATGTGCCAGACGGAAGACCTCTATCTGGATGAAGTGGCAATGAAATATCCGAAAGAAAAGGTGGATATGTTGCTGGTCAGTCTGGATGACGATCAAGCCGAAGTGCGGAAAGTCCTTGCAAAGGATAGCATCGGCTGGAACTTGGTTACCGATTCCGCCGGACAGGCAGCCATGTTGGTTGATCTGTATAACGTAAGCGCCTTGCCCCGCTGTTTCCTGATCGATGAAGAAGGGAAGATCATCTTGAAAACGGACAATGGGGTCGAGATAAAGCAGACGTTGGAAAAGCTGATGGAGTAGGAATTTATGATTTATGCAATGTTGCTATCCATAAATCATAAATCCAGACCCATAAATTTAAATCATAAATCTTTAACTATGTTAGTCAAATCTTACGCTGCCGCCGTGCAAGGCATATCGGCAACGGTCATTACGATCGAAGTAAATTGCACGAAAGGTATCCAATTCTTTTTGGTAGGGTTGCCCGATGTGGCTGTCCGTGAAAGCCATGAACGCATTATCTCTGCTCTTCAGGTGAGTGGCTACAAGTTTCCCCGTAACCGCATTGTGATCAATATGGCGCCTGCCGATATCCGGAAGGAAGGTTCGTCGTATGATTTGCCGCTTGCGATCGGCATCCTGGCTGCAGCCGAAGAGCTGGATGCTTCCCGGCTAGGCCACTACATGATGATGGGAGAGCTTTCATTGGACGGCAGCTTGAAGCCGGTAAAGGGAATTCTGCCGATTGCGATCAAGGCGCGTGAAGAGGGATTCAAAGGTTTTATCGTTCCCAAGCAGAATGCCCGTGAGGCCGCTGTCGTCAATGACCTGGATGTGTATGGCGTTTCGACCATCAAAGAAGTGATCGAGTTCATTGCAGGAAGACGGGATTTGGAGCCGACGGTTGTCAATACCCGTGAAGAATTTTATGCCCGGCAACTTCAGTTTGAAGCGGATTTCTCGGATGTACGCGGACAGGAGAATGTGAAGCGTGCGCTGGAAGTAGCCGCCGCCGGAAGCCACAACCTGATCCTGATCGGTCCGCCGGGGAGTGGCAAATCGATGCTCGCCAAACGTCTCCCTTCCATCTTGCCACCTTTTACCTTGCAGGAGTCGCTCGAGACCACCAAGATACATTCGGTCGCCGGCAAGATCGGGCTGGACACTTCCCTGATGACGCAACGTCCGTTCCGTTCGCCCCATCACACGATTTCGAATGTGGCGATGGTCGGTGGAGGCGCTTTCCCGCAGCCGGGAGAGATCAGCTTGGCACATAACGGAATCTTGTTCTTGGATGAATTGCCCGAATTTAACCGGAGCGTGCTCGAGGTCATGCGCCAACCATTGGAAGACCGGACGATAACGGTCTCTCGTGCCCGCTTATCTGTTGATTATCCGGCCAACTTCATGTTGGTCGCTTCCATGAATCCTTGTCCTTGCGGATATTATAATCACCCCGATCGCCCTTGTCTCTGTTCTCCGGGTGCTGTCCAGAAATACATGAATCGTGTTTCCGGCCCTTTGCTCGACCGGATCGATATACAGGTAGAAGTCGTGCCGGTCCCTTTCGAGAAGATATCCGACGGACGCCTTTCCGAATGTAGCGAAGCGATACGCGAGCGCGTGATGAAAGCCCGCGCTATCCAGGAAAAACGCTTTGCCGCGCATGAGGGTATTTACAGCAATGCCCAGATGACCTCCAAACTGCTTCATGAATACGCCGTGCCTGATGCTGCCGGCCTGTCTTTACTGAAGGTCGCCATGCAGCGCCTCAATCTTTCCGCCCGCGCCTACGACCGCATCCTGAAAGTCTCCCGTACGATCGCCGACCTGGAAGCCTCTCCGAATATCGAGGCATGCCATCTGGCGGAAGCCATACAATACCGGAGCCTGGACCGGGAAACATGGGGGACGTAAGCCGGTTTCATTTATTTTAAAATTGGAGATCGGAAAAAGCATTAGGAGAAAATAAAATGAATGCCTCTGGCGTGAACCAATATCTTTCGCCTGCCCGGAGCGCGGCGACCGCCTGTGCGTATAGCTGTCCGTATTCGACAGAACGGTCTGGACGGATGTTCCCGTTTATCTCGATGCAGACGAAACGGCGGCTACCGGTCGGATCAGCCAGCAAGTCCCAGTTGTTGCGTTTTTTATTTAGGATAAAAGTACCGCCTCATTCGTGTTTATCCTATTATTATTTGTATCTTTACTGCCATGTTATTGACTATTCGACCTAGGGCGAAAAGCCTTTCGACTTAGGTCGAATACCTTTTCCACCTTGGGCAAAAACCTTTTCGACCTTCGTCAAAAACATACAAAGAAGGCAGGAAAGCGATAAAGTCTTATTATTCACCATTTAATCTATTACTAATATGACAGCACGTTACAGAATGGAGCGTAACCCGGATTCCGGGAAGAACGGCAATAAAATGCCTCTTCACCCAAGATTGATCCCCTATGAGACCGTCAGCATTAAAAAGTTGATGAAATATGCCAAATCCCGCTCCACCTATTCGGAAGCCGACATTGCCGGCGCCTTGCAGCTGATCACCGACTTGGTGACGGAACGCTTGCGCGAAGGCGATAACGTGGAGATCGAGGGCCTCGGCTTCTTCAGCGTCTCGCTCCAATCTCGCGCGGTGATGTCTAAAACGGAACTGAGGAGCGAATCTGTCCGTTTCAAGAACGTCAATTTCCGATGCTGCCAGCAGTTGAAGAAGGCCTTGAAGACGATGCCGCTCACGCGTATGAAAAGTTCAGGTCACTGTGCACCCGGTATGGCGGACCGGGAGGAACTTCTTTACCGCTATTTGGACGAGAACTCTTATATCACCGTCCGTTCCTACCGTTATCTTATCGGGCTGTCTGACTACAGTGCGCGCAAGGATTTGGCCGCATTGGTCGCTTCCGGCCGTCTGGTGAAGGGAGGCAGCCGTTTGTTTGCCATCTATACCCTTCCGAAAGAGGAAGACACGGGCATCCCTCAACCTTTGGTGGTCGATTCGAACTTGCCTGGATGAAGGCCGGATACCGGGGTTGAAGGCAATCCGGGCGGGAGCCTTCACCTGTTGAGGCTTGTTGCAAGGCGGGTTGTACAGGGTGGGTGAAGCTGAAATGACCCAGCGGCCCGGAACTTTTGTTTTTAGCTGTTCCGGTATTCCAACGGCCCCATCCCCACATGCCGCTTGAAATATTTGCCGAAGAAAGACATATTCGTGAAATTCAGCGAATAGGCGATGTCGTGGATCGATAGGTCGGTCGATTTCAACTGTGCCTTTGCATCCATGATCACCATAGAGGTGATGATCTCGACACAAGTCTTGTCGGTCGTCTGCTTGACAATCGTGCTGAGATGCGCCGGAGTTATGCCGAGTTTCTTGGCATACCACGCAACGGAACGTTGCGTGGTATAGTTCTGCATAACCAGATGATTGAAGTTTTTGCTTATTTGTTCTGCTTTGGAGAGATTCGTTTTGCTTTCCACTTTATCTTTATACATGGCACTGACTCCCATGAATACACCCGACAATAGATGATTCAAAATATGTTTGTTTAAAGCAGGCTTGCAGGTATTATATGTTTTAAGCAGAAGCGAGAAGTAATCTTCCAGCAGTTCGACAGGTTTTTCTTTCAATTCTATGATTGGGGTATCTTTGGCCGCGTAGTGCATGTCTACTGCCATTTTGTTAAGGTTCGATTGACTGATAAAATTTGAAGAAAATCCCATGAAGTAGATTTCCAAATCTCCTTCTACCCGATATATTTGCAAAATTGTCCCCGGTTGTATGGTGATAAAGCTTCCTGGCCTGACTTTGTAGCGCGTCAAGTCGATGGATGCCTCCAGATCTCCTTGCAAGCAAAGCACGAATATTTCGGCTTTCAGCCGGCATGGATAATTGGCATAGAGGTTCAGCAAGCCGATTTCGCTTTTCGTCAACTTTCCGATTATCCAGTCTTCGGGCAGGTCTATTTTGGGGATGTCATTATCTATATACATATTAGAATAAAAGATACGACAAAGATACGAAATCTTGTTTATATGTAAAGCTTATTATGAAAAATCGGACAGTTATGTGTTTGTGGATATATCATTTGTGTATCATAAATAGGAAATTAAAGAGGTGGCCTTAAATGCAAATCAAAAAAAACGGACAGCGAATAATATAAATTGACCTTGTAAGGCTTGAAGAATCGGGGTTACTTTGCGACCTTGAAAATGGAATGTTAAACGGAATAGAATCTGGATGGAGAAGAAACGTTTCTTGGAAGGAGATAACAAGCGCTTTTGTGTGGTAAGCCGCCTGTTGTGCTTTTTTTGTTTGTTTATTGGGATTTATGCTTGCCAAGTCGATGAAGATGGGGTAGTCAATAAAGGTACTCTTGCTTTTCGGATGAATGTGGACACGGCGTTGGTGGGTGTATCGACAAAAGCTTCTGACTTGGCGGACTTTAAGGATGTGAATAGCTATGCTGTGACGATCGCGCAGGATTCGGGTGTTGTGGCCGAATATTCCCGCTTCGACAAGATGCCAGCCGAACTTGAGCTGGGAGCCGGAGCATATACGATTCAGGTGTCAAAAGGAACAGAAACGGCAGCCGCTTTCGATGCACCTTACTTTTCCGGGAAAAAGGAATTTACGATTGTCAAGGATATGACTACACCGGTGGAGGTAACTGCCGCAATGGCGAACAGCCGGGTGACGATCGACTATTCGGATGATTTTCTGCAAACATATAAAGATTATACCTTGTCGTTGAAGACGAACAAGATGGAATTGCCTTTGGTGTATGAAAAAGGCGAATCCCGTCCGATGTATTTTCTGTCGGATGCTTCCGGCACGAAGCTGGAAATTGCGATGGAACTGGTCAATGTCTATGGAAAGACTGTCAATTATACGGCGACAACAACTATCAAGCCCAAGCAATGGGCGAAGCTGACCGTCCGTACGGATGAAAAAGGGGTGAACGGGATTGCTATCGATGTGACATTAAACGATGAAACAAAGGAAACGATCTATGTGAATATCGGAATTCCGGATTTCATGGAGAAGTTGAAGGGGGCGCCGTATATTGTGTGCGATTTGTTTAAGTGGGAAGATACGAATGTAAGTATGGAGGAACCTACAGAATATGCTAAAGATACAAAGGCGGCTAAAGTAGTGATTACTTCCGGAGGAAAGATTAATCAGGTATTGTTGACGATTAAAGATGGAAGTTCGACTTTGATTAATCAGTATGATTTGGCAAATCTGACAGAAGATCAGATTAAGGATTTGGCGGATAATTACGGCTTTAGTGCACCAGAGAAAATGAAAGGTGAAATGCAGGCAGAATTTGATTTGAAATCGGTTATTGCTTCTTTATTAGGTAAATCGGAAGACTCGTATTATGAGTTATCATTGACGGTTGTAGATGCTTTGCCAACTCCGAATAGGACTTCTAAATCGGTTAGAATAACTGTACCGGCTGCTGCTAAGCCTAAGGTTAGTTGGGGAATGTTCCCGAATAATAAAACTTTTGAACAAGGTACTTTGGAAATAAAATTGATTACTCCTCTTTCTGACGTACCTGTAGATATTGAGGCTCTTGCCGGAATAAAGGATGTAGCAATATCTATAGTTGGAATAGGGGTAGAAGAGCAGGATGTCTTCACATTAGATATTCCAGGAATTGCGATAGCAGAAAGTTCTGCAAGTAGAGTTAAGATGAAATATAGCGTAGATGATTGGTTTAATAAATTGTCGTGTGGCGATAATGGAACAGCTAAAACATATATGGTAAAATATAAAATTACTGATAAATTGGATAGAGTTGTTGAAGACTCTCGTTCGTTTACGGTTACACCTCCAGTATTTGAATGGGCTATGGCTGAAAACGATGGTGATATTTTTGCGAAATATGCTTATTTACGAGTGAAAGCGAATGATGCGAGCAAAGTTACATTCTATCAAGATGGGCAGCAGATAACTAATTTAATTTCATTAGGTAGAGATGAAACAACTGGAATTGCTTCATTTGTATGGACAAATTTGACTCCACAAGAATCTTATATTGTTACGGCAAAATATGATGGTACTTATGATTTGGTAGCTATTAAGTTTACAACGGAAGAGGAAAGTCAGTTACCTAATTCTGGATTTGAAGATTGGTTTTCCAATAGGATAGATGAAAAAGGAAATGATCTGACTACTATTAAATGGAAAGATTATGTTTATTGGGATAAATGGTATCCTTGGAATGAGAAAGATCTGAATACAAAGGGATGGAGTACGTTAAACCAAACAACAACTCAGTATGGAGCAGAACCATCAATGAATACATTTATTGTTACAGCACCTAAATCCCCCTATGTCGGATGTTGTTATACAACAACCTCAGGAACAAAGCCAATTAATGAGACCTCAGGAGGTAGTTTTGCTGCTTTAATTCGTACTGTAGGTTGGGGAAGTGGCAATACTGCTGCTGCTTTAAGTGGTATGGGAACTTGTGAAAAGTTGACCCCCGGTGAACTTTATTTAGGGACCTATGATGTATCAACGCATACTCCATCATATTCCGGATATGCTTTTGCTTCTCGTCCTTCTGCTATATCTTTTGCTTATAAATATCAACCAAAGAATAGTAGTGACTGGGGAGTTGTTGAAATTGAAATTAAAGATAACGAGGATCAGACTTTAGTAAAGAAAGAGGAAAAGTTATATTCTCAATCGTCTTATGTTGTAAAAGAAATCCGGTTGGATTATTCGTTAGCGTCAAAAGCTGCTAAAATTTATATGAAATTTAAATCATCCGGAAATTCTGAATGTTGGGAAATTAATTCAACCAATTTGACACCTCCACCTGCAATGAATTTGTCAGATGGCGAATATGTCGGTAGCCAACTCTATATAGATGATGTCGAACTAATATACGATTATCAAGAATAATATGAAACACTTATTATATACATTAGCCATCCTGCTTATCGCAGCCTCCTGTTCTAACGAAGAAACGGAACAGGTGATGGGACAGGGCAAAGCCCGTCTCCGATTTCATGTTTCAACCGAATCTCCGATTGTGATAACCCGTTCTACACCAGTGCCGACGGTAAATCAATTATACGTTAAGATACAGGATGGTATCGGTGCGGTTGTGAAGCAAGACTCTTTGAAGACCTTACAACAAAACAGTCCGGTCTTTTTGGAAGCGGCGGAAGGCGGTACGGAATATAAGGTAGAAGTCTTTTCCAATGAACTGAAAGATGCCATACTGGATAAACCCTGTTTTTTTGCTTCTGAAACATACTCTTTATTACCGGAAGAGACCGTTTTGGTGGAGCTGGAATGCTGTTTGCAACAATTTCAAGTTTCTTTTAATGCAAGCGATGCATTTAAGAAGGCGTTTCGGACAGATGACAAGTTGCAAACCGGAGATACAAAATTCAAATTGACTGTTTCGGATGCAAACAAACGTCAAGTGTCTTATGCTTTGGCCGATTTGAATAAATCTGCCTATTTTGATGGAGCGAAAAACTCTTCCTTTATTAAAATCCATATCGAGGGAACTACTTTGGAGGGATTTCCGGTCGACTATTCGGAGACGATTTCACCGAAAGACGGTCTGTTGGAAAAGAAAGACCATCTGATTATCGATCTGCAAGTATCGGAAACAAAATCAATGATGTTAAAAGCAACACCTGTTGAATGATGAAATATAGATATACATATTACGTATTGTTATGCCTGGCTCTTGTCGGTTTGGTTTCCTGCGAGATGAAAGACGAACTTTTAGGAAAAGGGGAACAGGGTGGTTCCGGTGAAGTCGGCGTGCTGGATTTGAAGTTGAAAGTTGTGCCTCCTTCTTATGGGAATGGCGGCGTGTCTTCCAAGTCATCAAGTACGGAACTGATTGTTCCGAAAGCGGAAGATATGATCGTGAAAGTGTTTAACGCATCGATGGAATTGCAGGATTATTTCGAGTCGTATGCCGATTATCTGAAAGAATCCCAATATGTATTGGAACAGGGCACTTATTACATCGAAGCCTATTCGGGTGATAATTATGAAGTGACATCGGAATATCCTTATTATGAGTTGTTGGATACATGTGTCATAAAAGCCAAAGAAGTGACATTAGTAGATAAGGCTTGTGAATTGCAAAGTGCTATCTTGTATTTGACTCTGTCCGAAGAGTTTTTGAATGCATGCAAGGATGATTATGCAATCACTATTACCAATGGTTCAGGAGTACTGTCTGTGGGTAAAGGAGATGCCCGGATCGTATATATCCGTCCCGGAATGAAAACGACGGTGACAATCCGTGCTACGGAAAAGATCACTGGCAAGCCGGTGATCCGGACATTCGGACTGGCCGATTCGGAGGGAAAGATTAATCCGCAGGATTTGTTTAGGATAGAGATCAAAGATTTGGAAGAAGAAATTGTACCGGATGAGCCGGAAAAACCGAATCCTGAACCTGACGATCCTGATAATCCGGAAAAACCGACAAACGGTAATTTTACCATAAAGGTAGATGTGACATTGAATGAAACTCCGATCGACATTACTGTACCGAGCGGTGGGGGAAATGGCGGCAGTACGGGAGGTGATGATAATACAGGCGGTGAGACGGATGGCGTGATCTCGATAAAAGGGGACGCGATTAATACTGACTTGGTGGTGAGTGTGCCGAACGGTATTTCCTCGTTTAGAGTAATCATTGATTCGCCATTATTACCTGAATCAGAATTGCAGGGTATCGGATTAACGTCAGATTTTGATTTGGTCAGTCCGGGTGGATATGCTGATAAGTTGAGTGGTTTAGGTTTTCCGGTTCATATTGGAGGTGAAACATCTGTATCGTTTAATATATCCCAATTTGTGCCAATGCTCCAAATATTGGGAAGCGGTACAAGTAATTTTCATTTGACCGTTACCGATTCGAAAGGAAATACAAAAACTCATACAATAACAATTACGACTTAATAGGATGAAAAAGTTGTCATATATAATAGGTTGTTTGTTTTTAATGTTGTTTGTTTGGGTATCATGTGATAATGAAGATAACCGTATGCAAACAACAGGCTATTTGGAATTAGGTGTATCGAAAAATGTGGAAGTGGTCACGCGTGGTTTCGATGTCAAGGATCAGTCTTTGGCGGTGGATATTTGTACCGGAGCGAACGATTCGGTCGTAAAACATTTTTCCGATTACAATGATATGGCCGGCGAACGTGTGTTGTTGGAGGTCGGGACTTATAAGGTGAAGGTCACATCTAATCCTTCGGACAAACTGGAGTTTGAAAAACCTACTTTTTACGGGGATAAAGATAAGATTGTCATAAAAGCGGGTGAGACAACTCAAACAGCAATCGAATGTTTTTTAACTTGTGTGAAAGTAACCAGTAAGTTTACAAAGCCTGTTCAGGATAAATTCGCATCCTGTGTGGCGAAAGTCAGTGATGCGACGGGGAGCTATTTGGAATATGATATGCAAGAGACACGCGCTGGTTATTTCCAACCCGGTTATCTGTTGGTCGATTTGACATTGACGAACAAAGAAGGGTTGACATTTCACATGTCCAAACTGATCGAGAAGACGGAGGCGAAAGACCATTATCATCTGGTATTCGATTTGGTGGATAGCGGTGAAGATAACTCAGGAATGGACTTCGATATAACGATTGATTCTGATCCGACCAATGACGAGAACCATACGGTGACGATCCCGTTGCCGGAATCGGGATATGGGCAGGAACCACCGTTGGTGAAAGTGTTGGAAGATGGCAAGGATAGTAATGGAATGGTCTCTTTGGACAAAGGAGATTCCAGAAACGTAATGTTGAATATTTCTTCTACGAATATAGGTTTAGAATCTGTTACCATGATTGCGACTTCGTCTTTGTTTGATGAACATAAAATTTCATCATCTTTGGATTTACTGAAATTGTCGGAAGAAAGTAAGAAGAAGTTAGCTGAAATAGGATTGGAAGTCCCTGCTTTGGATGATAAAAAGGCAATGTTTACATTAGTTTTCGATAATTTGATTACGCAATTGCCAGGAGGTACGCATACATTTGTTCTCTCTGCCCGTGATGAGATGGGGCATGAAACGGTGCAAACGATTTCTATTACTGTCAATTTGCAAATCATGACTCATCCGGTAGTCGAATCGGAGGTGTGGGCACATTTTGCTACATTGAGGGGATATGTAAAGAACGCGAGTGAGGAAGATAAAGCCTCTTATAAGTTCCAATATAGGAAATTCGGAACGGATGATAAGTGGAGTGATGTTGAAGGTGAGGTGACAGTTGGAAATAATGGCTCTTCTAATGTGACGCAGGTTGTGACGCATTTGGATGATGGTACAAAGTATGAATATAGATTACTGCAGAATGGTGCTGTTGCTGAATCTAAAGAATTTGTAACAGAGGAGGCGGTAATGCTGCCTTATGGTGATTTTGAAGATAAGAACAATGGACCTTGGAATGAAAAAAATTCATATTGGAGTTCGGGAAATAATACATTTACCCCTGATCTTTGTCAATCTGTTACTGAACAAAATAATACAAAGGCTTTTCTGAAATCAAGAGCAGCGGTAGGTAAATTTGCCGCCGGTAACGCTTTTACTGGTTCTTTCGCTTTGTCAGGAATGAATGGAGTTGTGACTTTAGGTAAGCCATTTACAGCTCGTCCTTCAATGTTTAAAGGTAAATATAACTATATACCTCAGACGGTCGATAAATATTCGGGACATATAGCTAAGGGGAGCTTTGATCAATGTGCCATCTATATTGTGTTGTTGAAGGAACCAATGGCTTTGAATACGGCTAATCAAGAAACGCTGAACTGGAAAGAATATTATGCTGACAGGATAATTGCTTATGCGGAACTACCCGCAAGTGAAAATATGCTAACAAATGGTTGGAGTGATTTTAACTTGAAATTGCAATACCTAAAGAAAGATGTAAAGCCTGAATATATTGGTGTTTTAGCTACATCCAGTAAATATGGGGATTATTTTCAGGGTGCAGTCGGTAGTGAATTATATATTGATGATTTTGAATTAGTCTATGATCAAACTCCAACAGAATAATATTCGGAT
>ENA-ORTU01003646-ORTU01003646.1-human-gut-metagenome-genome-assembly--contig:-NODE-3646-length-12458-cov-2.830041_pt1 | contig 12458 bp, 9 predicted proteins | sample MGYA00241910_ERZ509184 | MGnify/ENA primary metagenome ERZ509184 (study PRJEB26280, sample SAMEA2338847) | human gut metagenome | biome: human gut; feature: human-associated habitat; material: faeces... | reverse complement strand
TCTTGGATTTGCCCTTGAACTCCTTGCTCGGGAAAAGCGGGATGTGGGGAGCCGTCAGCGCCATGTAGAGGAAGAACGGCTTGTCGGAATCCTTGTTTTCGTCGAGGTATTCGAGCATCTTGTCCGCCAGGTGGGGCTGCATGCCGTCGGCGCTCCAGTCGCTGTGGCCGATGCCGCCCTTGATTTTATACAGTCCGCCGCCGGATTCTTCGAATCTCGTGTTCGGCTGTTTCTCCGCCATGTCGTTGACCATGTAGAGGTGCGGAGGTCCGGACGGCGAGGTCAGCCCGTAGAAATAGTCGAATCCCCGATCGGTGGGACCGTTGGCCACGCGCTTCGTGAAGTCGATGTTGTCGACGGTTTTCGCCTTGCCTTCCTTGTATGTCAAATCCCACCCCAGATGCCATTTGCCGATGGTCGCGGGTTCTTTCCGAAGGCCCCGTAGCACGAGGCCAGTGCCCCCAGCAGGCACGACGAGGTAATGAGCAGGTTGTTTTTTCTCATCGGACAAATGGGTTAATGGTTTGAATACCCAAAGGTAGCGATGTTTTACGGACCGGGCGGACAATATTCGACCTTAAAAGGCCATTTTTCGACCAGGATGGCCGTTGCAGGGCCTCGCTTGATCCGGTCTTTTATGCTTCGCGGCGCATCGAGAGCGCGATGCGTCCGCGAACGGCATCCACGCCCGTCACCCGCACTTCGACGTGCTGTCCCAGATGCACCACGTCGGCTGGCGAAGCCACGTAGCGGTCGGCCAGCTGCGAGATGTGCACCAGCCCGTCCTGTTTGACGCCGATGTCGACGAAGGCCCCGAAGGCCGTGATGTTGGTGACGATGCCCGGCAGAAGCATTCCCTCGCGCAGGTCGCCGATCGTGTGCACGTTGGGGTCGAATGCGAAGACCTGCAACTGCTCGCGCGGGTCAAGCCCCCGTTTGTCGAGCGCCTCGAGTATGTCCGTCACGGTCGGCAGCCCCGTTTCTCCGCTCACGTATCGTTCGGCCTTGAGACCGCTGCGCAGCTGTTTGTCGGCCAGCAGGCGTTCGACCGTCACGCCCGCGTCGGCGGCCATCCGCTCGACGACGGCGTACGATTCCGGGTGCACGGCGCTGTTGTCCAGCGGATTCGCGCCTCCCACGACCCGCAGGAACCCGGCCGCCTGCTCGAAAGCCTTGGCTCCCAGCCGCGGCACTTTGAGCAGCGCCCTGCGGCTTTTGAACTCCCCGTTCGCCGCACGGTAGGCCACGATGTTCTGCGCCAGCACGGGTCCCAGCCCCGATATGTAGGTCAGGATGTGTTTCGAGGCGGTGTTGATATTGACGCCGACGCGGTTGACGCAGCTTTCGACGACCGTCCGGAGCCGCGCCTTGAGCTTCGCCGGGTCGACGCTGTGCTGGTACTGCCCCACGCCGATCGACTTGGGGTCGATCTTGACCAGCTCCGAGAGCGGGTCGATCAGGCGGCGTCCGATACTCACGGCCCCGCGCACCGTCACGTCGTAGTCCGGGAACTCCTCGCGTGCCGCGGCCGACGCCGAGTAGACCGATGCGCCGTCCTCGCTCACCATGAATACCTCCACGCCGTCCAGCCCCAGTCCGCGGACCAGCTGTTCGGTCTCGCGGCCCGCCGTGCCGTCCCCGATGGCGAACGCCTCGGCCTTGTACCTGGCGGCCAGCGATTTCAGCGCCTCGGCCGCTTCGGCCGCCCGGCCCTGCGGCGGATGGGGGTAGACGGTCGTGTTGTGCAGCAGGTTGCCCTGCGCGTCGAGCGCCACGACCTTGCATCCCGTGCGGAATCCCGGGTCGATGGCCACGACGCGCTTCTGCCCCAGCGGCGAGGAGAGCAGCAGTTGGCGCAGGTTCTCGGCGAAAACCCGGATCGCCTCGTCGTCGGCCTTCTCCTTGGCCGCCGCGAGCTGTTCGGTCTCGATCGAGGGGCGTATCAGGCGTTTGAACGCGTCGGCCACGGCCGCTTCCATCCATTCGCGCGTCGCCGAGCCGGGCCGTACGAACAGCCGGCGGAGACTTTCGATGCAATGTTCGGCATCCACGTCGACCGCGATTTTCAGGATGCCCTCCTCCTCGCCGCGGCGCATGGCCAGGAAGCGGTGCGACGAGATGCTGCGCAGGGGCGTCTCGGCGTCGAAATAGTCGGCGTATTTCGCCCCTTCCGTCTCTTTGCCTTTGACGAGTTTCGAATGGACGATGCCTTCGCGGGCGAACGTGCGGCGCAGCGTGTTGCGGGCGCGCTCGTCTTCCGAGATACGTTCGGCGACGATGTCGCACGCCCCGGCGAGGGCCTCCTCCGGGGTCGGCACTTCGGCCGAAACGAACCGCCGGGCCTGCTGCACGACGTTGCGGGACTGCTGCGCCAGGATGATTTCGGCCAGCGGCTCCAGGCCCCGTTCGCGCGCCACGGTGGCCCGCGTGCGGCGTTTGGGTTTGTAGGGCAGGTAAATGTCCTCCAGCTCCACCGCATCCCAGCACTCCGCGATGCGCCGGCGGAGTTCCGGGGTCAGCCTGCCCTGCCCCTCGATGGTCGTCAGGACGGTCTGCCTGCGGGCTTCCAGCTCGGTGAGCCTGTCCAGTTGTTCCTTGATCGCCCCGACCTGCAATTCGTCGAGCGAGCCGGTCGCTTCCTTGCGGTAGCGGCTGATGAAGGGGATCGTGGCGCCTTCGCGCAGCAGGCGTACCGTGCCCTGCACCTGCGGGAGGCTGATCCCGAGTCTTTGTGCTATGATTCGTTCCGTCATTCTGGTCGTGTTGGGTTGCAAAGATAGGAAATTGTCGCTGAACCCCCGCATAAAAAAGGCACGCCGTGAAAAGCGTGCCTGTTGCGTGTGCGTCGTGTACGCACTGCGTCCCCGTTGCGAGCCTGTGGGGTCAGTATCCGAACTTCGCCGCCGCCAGCCGCATGTGGCCGATGATGTCGACGCCGAACGGGCAGTTCCGTTCGCAGCGGCCGCAGGCGATGCACTCCGAGGCGTGGTGCGGCAGGAGCCTGTAATGTTCGCGCACCGTCTCCGGTATCTCGTGCTGTGCCAGGGTCAGGTTGTAGTATTTGTTCACACCGGCGATGTCGATCCCCACCGAACACGGGGCGCAGTGCCCGCAGTACATGCAGTGCCCTTCCCACGAGAATTTGTCCAGCCCGGCCAGCGCCCCCGTGTAGTCGCGTTCCACGGCCGTGGCCGAACACCAGGCCAGTGCCGCTTCGATCTCGGCGCGGCTGCGGCAGCCGGCCATTACGGCCGCTACGCCGGGGCGCGTCAGGGCGTATTCGAGGCATTGTACCGGGGTCATCGGGCGTCCGAAGGGCGAGTTGGCGTCGCTCAGCAGGTCGCCTCCGCCGTAGGCCTTCATCACGTCGATGGCGATCCCTTCGCGTTCGCAGAATTCGTAGAGCCGTTGCCGTTCGGGGTCGATGTTGTGCAGCTCCCGCGCGTAACTCTCGTCCGCCCAGAGCGTATCCACGTCGTCGCTCGGCGGCAGCAGGTCGTAGCAGGGGTTCACCGAGAACATCAGCACGTCGATGAGCCCCGTCCGGGCCGCCATGTGCGCGACCACGGGGTTGTGGCTGCTCAGGCCGATGTGGCGGATGCGCCCTTCCGACCTGAGCCGTTGCGCCAGGCGCATGATCGGGCCGTCGAGCACCTCGCGCAGGTCGGCCTCGGCGTCCACGTAGTGGATCATCCCGATCTCCACATAGTCCGTTCCCAGCCGTGCGAGCATGTCTTCGAACGCCGCCAGCGATTTCTCCGGATCGCGCGTGCGCAGGTACTGCCCCTCTTCCCATACCGAGCAGAGGTGCCCCTGTATGACGAACTTCTCGCGCCTGCCCGCCAGCGCTGCGCCGATGTTGCTGCGCAGCGTGGGGTTCGAGGCGTAAAGGTCGAGGAAGTTGATGCCGTTGCGGATGGCGAAATCGAAATCGGCCCGTACCTCTTCGGCCGTCTTGTCCGTGAATCCCTCGCAACCCAGCGCAATGGCGCCGACCTTCAGTCCTGTGCGCCCCAGTATGCGGTACTCCATCCTATTCCAGTTCCACGAGTTCGTATTGCTGCGAGCCCAGCCCGATCGCTTCGCCGTGTTCCAGCGTGTGGATGCCGTGGCGCGACTCCATGCGTTCGATCAGGTGCACCTTGCCCGGGTCGGGCGATGCGTAAACCAGGTCGACGCACGCCTTGTCCAGCGCCACCGGGTCGGTCGAGGCCAAGATGCCGATGTCTCCCATCTTCGGGTCTTCGGGATGCGCGTCGCAGTCGCAGTCCACCGACAGGTTGTTCATCACGTTGATGTAGAGTATCTTTTCCCCGCAGTGGTCTGCCACCGACTTGGCCGCCTCGGCCATCGACTCCAGAAAATCGTCCTGCGCGGGCAGGCTGCCCCACATCTGGGCGGCATTCTTGGTCTTCCCGGCCGAATGTATCCACGCCTTGCCCGCCGACGAGGCGATTCCGATCGAGATGTTCTTCACCGCACCGCCGAAGCCGCCCATGGCGTGCCCCTTGAAGTGCGAGAGCACCACCGTGAAGTCATAGGCGGGGTAGTGTGACCCCACGAAGTTCTCCCAGAGGTGCCTGCCGCCCTTCACGGGCAGGCTTACCTCGCCCTCGGCATCCATGATGTCCACCGGGGCGATGGCCGTGAAGCCGTGGTCGGCGGCGGCCTTCAGGTGGTTTTCCGTGCTGGCGCGTCCGCCGCCGTAGGCGGTGTTGCACTCGACGATCGTGCCGTCCACCTTCTGCACCAGCTCCTTGATAAGCTCCGGCTTGAGGAAGTTGTGCCCGCCGGGTTCCCCCGTCGAGAGTTTCACGGCCACCTTGCCCGTCGCCGGACGCTCCAGCGCCTCGTACAGGCGCACCATATTCTCCGGCGTGATGTCCCGCACGAAATAGACCTTGGGTGCCTCGGGCGCTTCTCCGCCGCCCTGTGCCGATCCGCAGGCCGGGGCCGTGAAAGGCAGGATCGACAGTAACGAAACCATATACATTTTTGTCATGTCTTGGGATTGTTAATTACGTAATAGGTACCTGAGCACCGCGTATCCTGCAAATACCTGTGCCAGCATACCGGGGAGCCCGATGCGGATGTCCTGCAGGGCGGCGGCCGCCGAGCCCGTCCAGGCCCATTCGCCCAGCGAGCCGAACAGCTGGTAGAAGAGGACGACGCCCGCCAGCAGGGGCAGCGTCACACGCCCTGCCCGCCGTGCAGCGAGGCTTGCGGCGACGGCCAGCAGCACCGATTTGAGCAGGATCACGGGCAGCATCGCCGCTGCGGGCATGCCGAACAGCGCCGAGTTCACCGCCGGCGAGAGCACGGCGGTCAGCAGGCCCACCCGCCAGCCGTATTTGTAGGCGCCGACCAGCGTGAAGAAATAGATCGGCAGCCACCGCAGGCCGCCCTGCGGCACGAGGTGGCAGATTTGGGGCAGGACGATGTTGCCTGCCACGAAGAGCGCCGCCGCGAGGTAGGTCTTCGCCTCGCGGTAGCCCGTCGAATAGAGTTTTACAGCCGTTGTTTCCATATTGTCGTTATTGGTTATGTCAAAAATAGTGTTTTCCGCCCGTATTTAAAAATCCAGGCGTATGCCGCCGATGAAGGTTGCCCGCGGCATGGGGTATCCGGCGTTTATCTCGTAGCGCTGCGCCAGCAGGTTTTCGCCCCGGGCGAACAGCGTGAGGCAGCGGCTCACGCGCAGCGACGCCCGCAGGTTCCACAGCACGAAATCCTCGGTGTTCTCCGTGCCCCGGCCGTTGGCTTTTACCGAAGTGTAGAGCCCCGCGACGTACTGTACGCCCGTGCTCACCGACCAGCGGCCCCGGGCGAACCCGGCCTCGGCGTAGAGCTTGTGCTCCGGTGCGGCGATCACGGGGTTCTCCATGTGCAGGTAGCTGTAATTGGCGGCGACCGACCAGGCCTCCGAAATGCGGTAGGCGGCCTGTGCCTCGACGCCGGCGTTGTCGATCTTCCCGGTGTTCATGTTCAGCGGCGTCGTCCCCTCGCGCGGCACGGCGACGATCAGGTTTTCGCCGTCTATGTAGAAGAGGTTGATGCCGTAGGTGAGCCGTCCGCCGAGCAGCCGCTGCGAATAGGCTATTTCGTAGTTCCACATCCGCTCGGGTTTCAGGTCGGGGTTCTGCGGCGGGAACATATACATCTCGCGGATGGTGGGGTAGCGGAAACCCTTCGAGGCCGAAGCCTTCAGCTCGATGGCGTGCGGCAGGTGGAACGAAAGCCCCGCCTGCGGGATCCACTCCGTCCCGATGTGCGAATGGTGGTCGACGCGCAGCCCGGCGTCGAAGGTCAGCCAGCTCCCGATGTCCTGCCGGAAATCGACGTAGCCGGCCACCTCGTCCTGCGACTTGTCGGCGATGTCGGAGCGCTCGCCCTTGCGGTCGCCCTCGACGTATCTGTTCCACGCCTCGCCTCCGAAGCGGTAGTAGTCCGCGCCGACGGTCAGCCGGTTGCCCCTGAAAAGCCGGGCGCTCTGGTACCACGATACGCCCATCATGTCGTCCCGTGAGTTGAAGCGGTAATCTTTCGGATTGTTCGTGTCGTTGGGGTCGACCGTGTAGCCGTCGTTGATCCGGTGGCGGCCCCAGTTGTAGAAGAGGCTCAGGGCCCCGGAAGTCCGGCCGTAGTTGTTCTCCACGGAGAGCGAAGTCATGCCGCGTGTGATGCGTTGGTCGGCATCGGCCATCGGGTTGGTCACCGCCCCGGGCTGCGAGGCGTTGAAGTGCGTCACATTGACGTCGGCCCGCACGTTCCACGCCTGCGAAATCTCATAGCCCAGCTTGGCATAACCGCCGTACTGCTCGAATCCCATGTCGGCGCGGTGCCCGTCGGTGCGGTTGTATGAGCCGCTGACCACCGACGTGAAACGTCCCTTGCGGATGCGGTTCGTCGCTTCCGTCTGCAATGTGTTATAGGAGCCGTAGCCGATGTCGGCATGGGTCTTCACGCCGTCCTCGCGCATCCCGCGGGTGACGATGTTCACCACGCCGCCCATCGCGTTCGAACCGTAGAGCACCGATGCCGGGCCGCGCAGCACTTCGACCCGTTCGGCCATCAGCGACTGGTAGGCATCGGCGATCGGGTGCCCCATCAGCCCCATGTACTGCGGGTGCCCGTCGATGAGCACCATCAGCCGCCCCGAGCCTCCGCTCAGCCCGCGCAGGGAGATGCCTCCCGCGGCGCCGTCCGACACGCCGTAGCCCATGATCCCGCGTGCGGTGGTGAACAGCCCCGGCACCTGCTCGGTCAGGGTCGGCAGCAGTGAAGGCTGCAAGCTTTGTTCGATCTTCTCCCGGCCGACCACCGACACGGTCATCGGCAGGTGGCGGATGTCCGACGCATAGCGCGCCCCCGTCACGACGACCGAGTCGATCTTCACGTTTTGCTCCGCCGGGGCTTCCGCCTGCGGCGTCACGGCGTGTACTGCGAGTGACAGCCCCGTGCAGAGCGCCAGCAAACCCAATTTTTTCATTAACCTATCCATGTTGTTCCTTCATTTTCTGCATGAACCCTTCGATCAACGGCAGGCACTCGGCGGCCGTCTCCGCCCCGGCGCAAAGCTGTTCCACGGGGCAGGTGCCCGTCCCGGCGCGGTTCATGATGCCGGGCACCACGACCGTGTATTCCACCGCGATGCCGGCTCCGGCGAGCAGCTCTAACGCCGGGCGGCTCACCACGTCGGCGAAAAGCCCCTCCACGCCGCCCAGTACCATCAGCGCCGCGGCGCCTTTGCCGACGACCTTGTCTGCGATGAAAGCGCCCCTCAGCAGTTGCGGCTCTTCGCGCAGCAGCCGGAAGAGGTCAACCACGCCCCGTTCGCGGAATATCCGCATCGAATCCCCGTTGCGGATTACGCACGAGCATTTTTCTGCGAATAACAATTCGATAGCCTGTGTTTTTTGTTCTTTTGTCATGTTCGTTCGTGTCGCAAGTCCCTCCGCTCCCCGCCTTTCGGGGAAACGGCCGTTTCCATGATGCAAAGATAATACGTCCTGACCTACTATCAGTTACCCCGATTACGGTTCATGCTACCATTTTTACCGGATGCCCGCCGCGTCCGCACCTGCGCGATGCGACTCCGTGTGTGCCGGGTGTTGCATGGGCGCCTGCATTTCGGGTCGGCCGTGCCTGCCCGAGTCCGGGGTGTCCCGAAGATTGGTGTCCCCGGAGTGTCCTGCGTCGCCTGGAAAGTTGAGGTACTCGGGCCATCCGGGATGCTCCGAGGGTTCTGTGCGCCCGGGTTGTCCGGAAAGAGGGCTGTATCCGGCGGCCTCCGTTCGGCTCCGTCCTGCTCTCGTGTCCTGACTTTTCCCGCATCCCGGTTTTCCCCGCGTCCCGGTTTCCTCGGTTTACCGTTTCCTTGTCCGGCGGCCGTCGCCGGATTCCCGGCTGCCGGATCGGCGGATGTATCGTTTTGTTTCGATTTATTTCGATGCGAAATTCGAAAAAAAGACGGAACTGCGGAATCCGTGCTTCGATCCGGCCTGAAACCGGTGCTGAATCGCCTCGTTTATGCCGGTTTCGGCCTTCCCGAATCTATATAACATTCTGTACGGTGTATTTATAAAATAATTATTATCAATAAGATACGAAATTTTAATTTCTATATTATCGGTCGTTGCTCTTTACCTGCCCCTTTAAAATGGATACTTTTGTTGCTGCGCAGTGTTCCCGACTTGCGATTTGTAATTTTTTTAAAAAATTCCTAATCCATAATATCACAAACTAAACCTGCTAATCTATGAAGAAAACATTTTTACACTTGTTGCTTCTGATGGGTTGTGCCTGCTGTTTTCCGTCCTGTGTCGAGGATAAAGCGGAAGATGCGGCAGCCAGACTCACCGTGAGTAAAGTCAGCGTGGAGGTCATCCGAACCGGTACGCTGAGTACGGGGTCGAAAGCGACGCTGGATGTGCTGGCCAACCGGGGGTATGCCATTACCTCCGATGCGGATTGGCTTTCGGTCGACAAACCTACCGGGAAAGGCCGTGTGTCGGTTGTCCTTGATGTCAAGCCCAACGAGACGGAAGCTATCCGTGTGGGGCACCTCGCCGTCGTGAGCGGCGGGCTTTCCGAAACCGTAACCGTGACCCAGACGCTTGCCCCCGATACCGACGACGGGCTGGAAATCGACCATGTTTATCTCGACGACGACCTTTCGTGGTGCGAGCAGTTCGGCGGCCAGGATCAGGTGCAGTTCCCCGACCAGGGCTCCACGCAGGCCGTGCGCAACCATGCTGCGGCCAAGCTCAAATTTACGCAGATGGGGTACAGCGAGTACAATTACGGCGGCAATGCCTTCTACATGGCCAAGCACTACTTCAAGATGGGTAAGAACAACCAGCAGAACGGCCTTGCCATCGACATGGGCAAATATATCGAGAAAGGCAAGTCGTCCACGATTACCCTGACGTTCGACGCGGCTCCGGTCGTTTCGATTAACGGTACGGGCAGCGGCATGACACTGCGCGGTATCGACGACACGGCGGTGACCGTCGAGGTTTACGAAGGCCCCGGAACGGTCGACAGTCCCTCCCTGAAGCAGAGCGCGTCGCTTTCCATGTCGAGCGTTACCTCGTGGAACCAGTGGGTGAGCATGAAAGTCACGCTCTACGGCGTCACCGACCGCTCGCAGATCGTTATCCGCTCCACCCAGTTCGGTGTGTCGGGCTATCACCGCTGGTACCTCGACAACATTAAGATGGTCAAGGCTCCCCGCGACTAACAGGTGTCAATAATCATAAACAGAACCAACATGAATTTCAAGCATATGTTATTCAGGGCCGCATCCGCCCTGCTGCTCGTCTCGGGCCTCGGTTTTGCGGGGTGCGACGACGCTGATCCCGACGCGTTCCTCTCGGTTACCCGCCAGGAGATCGAAGTCGAATACACGGGCCTCACCACCGAAGGGGAAATGGTCAATTTCGACCTGGGTACGAACCGCTCGTGGCGTGCCTCCTATGTCGAGGAGTGGATCCACCTCACCCATACCGAAGGCGACCGCGGCCGCGTGCGTATTTTCCTCTCCATCGACGAGAACAATACGGGCGAGGACCGCACCGGTTTCATCATCTTCGAAGGCGACGGCGGCACGCGCCGTACGATAGCCGTGACGCAGAAACTCAAGGTCGATGCACTTTCCGTTACGCCGGCGAAGATCACCGTCGTGAAATCGGGTCTGCTCGAAACCGGCGAGAAGGCTGCGATCTTCATCTCCACCAACTGCGATTGGGAAATATCCGTCGCCGACGACAGCAAGTGGATCACCCCTGTCAAGACTTCGGGTGCTCCCGGAGACGAGAGCATCGACCTGGATATCGCCCAGAATACGACCGACGGAGTACGTACGGGTACGTTCACCGTTACGGCCGATTCGAAAACGGCGACCGTCACCGTCACCCAGAATCTCGAAGGACTGAAGGTTTCCGTCAACAGTTTTTTAGTCAATAAGTTCGGATTCTCCGACGAGGATCGCACGCCGCTTACCTTCACCGTCACGGCGGCCGAGGCATGGACGGCTCAGTCCGACGGCTGGCTGACGCCCAGCCCGGCTTCGGGCGATGCGGGCCAGACCGAGGTGACGCTCACCGTGGGCGAGAACACCACGGGTGCGCCCCGCAACGGAGAGGTGAAGATACTGACCTCGCTCACCGGCCTGGAGACCGTTGTCCGGGTCGCCCAGAATGCGAAGAACTCGCTCTTCGACGACGACGGCAAGGAGGTCGGCTATGTCTATTACGACGAGCCGTTCGACTGGACTTCGAAGTTCAAAGGTGCCGACTGCGTGGGCGAACATACGCAGAATGGAGCGGTCAATATCTACTCGAAGGTGAACGATAAATACGTAGTAGACAAAGCGTTTTCCGATGCCGGACTGACCGATTTCAATCCCGGTGTACGGACGATTTACGCCTGCTCGGATTATCTCAAAATGGGTGCAGGCGACAAGCAGACCGGAATCATCCTGCCGGCTCTTGCGATTCCCGAGGGGCAGGCCACTGATATTGAACTGACGTTCGTGGCCGCATCGAATATCGGCGGCGACGGTACGGGCAAGCCCGACGCGGTAACCGTCACAGTCGCCATTCTCGAGGGCCCCGGCAGCATAAACGGCGATCAGGGAAAAGAGAGCGAGCCGATGACGCCCGGAGAGCATTGGGAATGGACACCTATGAGCGTGAAGCTTTACGGGATTACGGGTGAAACCCGGGTCGTCATCCGCTCCACCCAGCAGGGATTATCGGGTTATTACCGCTGGTACCTCGACAATGTCAAGATGACGAAAATCGCAGCCGAATAGTCCTGCGGTGACAAATCAATGAAAAACAAGAGAGAAAAAGATATGAAAAACAGATTTGCAGATACGGGGAAATCCTATGCAGGGTATTTTCTGCGTTTCGTGTTCTGCCTGGTGCTGACGGCGTCTGCGTTGTCCTCACAGGCGCAAAGCCGCAATCAGGTGAGCGGCAAGGTGACCGACACGGCCGGCGAGCCGCTGATCGGCGCCACCGTGGTGGTTGTCGGCACGACGACGGGTACGACCACGGGCATCGACGGAAGTTACACGATCAATGCCGCGGCTGACAGCCAGCTGAAATTCTCGTTCATCGGCTATGCCGAGCAGACCGTGAATGTAGGGGCGCGTTCGGTCATCGACATCGTCATGGAAGACGACAGCCAGGTACTCAAGGACGTCGTGGTGATCGGTTACGGTACGATGGAAAAGAAGTCGGTGACTTCGTCCATCACCTCGATCAAGGGCGATGACCTGACGGCCGGCATGGGAGGTTCGACCATCGCTACGGCGCTCCAGGGCAAGGTTCCGGGACTTACCATTTCGGGCAGCGCCAGCCCCAACAGCAGCAATGATTTCCAGTTGCGCGGCATCGCGTCGGTCAATGCCAGCCAGAGCCCGCTCGTGGTTATCGACGGCATCCCGGGCGGTGACATGCGGGCGATCAACCAGGAGGACATCGAGTCGATCGACGTGCTGAAGGATGCTTCGGCGGGTGCGATCTACGGTACGCGTGCCGCCGGCGGTGTGATCCTCATTACGACCAAACGCGCCAAGCAGGGCAGCGTGACGGCCAACTATACGGGCGAGTTCTCGTTCGAGACCGTCCGCAAGTACCCCGAGCTGCTCTCGTCGAGCGAGTATATCGAGTACGGCCTGGGCGAGGACTACGGCGCCGATACCGACTGGTATAAGGAACTGACCAACGATGCGCCCTTTTCGCAGCGCCATACGGTGAGCATTGCCGGCGGTACGGAGGTGGCTCAGGTCTATACTTCGTTCATGGCCCAGAACCAGAAGGGTATCGTCATCGGCGACAACCGCAAGGACTATTCGGGGCGTATCAACGCCCGGTTCAACCTCTTCGACGGCGTGGTCGAGGTGCGCGCCAACGCCCAGTTCCGCGAGGCCGAGCGCGACAACCGCA
>ENA-ORTU01003618-ORTU01003618.1-human-gut-metagenome-genome-assembly--contig:-NODE-3618-length-12517-cov-2.894158_pt1 | contig 12517 bp, 9 predicted proteins | sample MGYA00241910_ERZ509184 | MGnify/ENA primary metagenome ERZ509184 (study PRJEB26280, sample SAMEA2338847) | human gut metagenome | biome: human gut; feature: human-associated habitat; material: faeces... | reverse complement strand
GACGGCGATTTCTACTGAAATATGAAGACGAGAAGTGTTTTGTAGATGGAAGAAAAATCACAGAGGAAAAGCTTGAAAAAATAATTTCTGCATTGAATTCAAATTATATTATTGCCGACCCGGTAGATCTCAAATATCCTAATGCAAAAGATCTTAATATAGATCATACTCTGAAATTCTGGCTGGCTAATGACAGCGAAGATGGATATCCTATTTTAGAGGCAGTACTTAACCTCTATTATTACAAAGAAGAATTTGAGAATGGATCATTTATATTAAAGCGTAAGAGTAATGCATTTTTGATAAATATAAAAGATGGTAGCTTTACTGTCGATGCTAAAGTTTACTGCATTCCAGATTGGGAAAATATCCTTGAGAAAATATGTGCTATATGTAAATCGCTTAAGCAGCTCACCTTTTTTTCAATGTCAATTGCAATTCAAGAAAGCAAAGGATTTAAGATTGTTCATTGTGATCATAGCCCATCTTTGCCATTGGTGCGCAATTTTATAAAACTAAACCACTATCTCAAGACGAAGACGGAGATAAAGAGGGCAAATAACAAGTTAACGATAAGAGACCGTATTAAGGAAATTGAAAATATCTTATTTGATAAATTTGTTTTGCATTTTGGCAGAAAAGGAATACGGCCTTATATGCAAAAAATATGGGATTCAGCTATCAAAGATGACTTCCTACACACAAAGAATGTTCCGCTTAGCAAAAAAATTTGGTGTTGGAAGCATGGATTCTATTCTTATCGTCTTTGGCAGTATGGAATAAACAAAAATAATTATACGAATTTTCTCTCAGATTATGATTATTGTTGGCTTAATAGAATTAATGGTGACTATCAAAAATGGCTAAACGATAAGACAACATTCCGGTATGTACTGAATCCGTACAGTCAGTACATACCCAAATATTATTTTTCAGTGTTTAAACGAAGTGGAAAAGCTGAAATCAGTTATATGCCGGACTGCCCTGCAGATATAAGTGAATCCTTTGCCGGAGTGCTGGAACTATTAAAGAGAGAAAAAAAGCTGGCATTTAAGCCTTCAGCCGGTACTCATGGAGACGGTTTTTTTTGCCTGACGTATGAAAACGAAGTGTTTAGAATTAATGGCGAAGAGAGTACTGCGGATAAAGTAATTGAGACTCTAAATTCTCAAAAATCTTTTTATATAGTTACTGAATACCTAGCAATGCATAAATATATTAAAGAGATTTACCCGGGCTCTGTCAACACTATTAGAATCATGGTAGTAAATAAGCATGGGTATGATCCCAAAATAATGCAGACCTATATGCGAATTGGGTCTTCTACTACTGGATTTACTGACAATGTTGGCTATGGAGGCATATGCGCAAAAATTGATAAGGAAACTGGTGAAATCTATAAGCCACAAACTATTTCAAAGCATGTGTTTTATGATTGCCCAGTTCATCCAGACACAAAAACTAAAATATCTGGGTATTTGCCAAACTGGGAAAATTTAAAACAGGTAATATTATCTATTTCTGCTTATTTAGGAGAGCTGGAATATTTGGGGTTTGATGTTGTTCTAACAGAAGATAGTGTTAGCGTTCTGGAAATAAATATTCATCAGGACCTTCATCAGGTTGCAGATTTTACTGATGAAATAAAAGAATTCTTCAAAACCAAAATTATGTATAAGCGTTCATACTACGAAAAAAGTGAGGGAAAGAACTAGAATGAAAACGATGGGTTTCCTTATAAGCCATAAAAACAACGAAGGGAGAATAGCTCTCTTGCCGAAACAATTATGTAATATTAAACACCCGGAACAACTGTATTTTGAGGAGCATTATGGAGAAACTCTGGGAATAGCTGATGAAGAGTATGAAAGAAACGGAGCTAATATTGTTAGCAGAAATCAGGTCCTTAAATGTGACATAATTGTAGATGTTAAATTGGGGGATGCTGACTATCTTAACAAAATTAATGACCCTAAAGTATTTGTAGGGTGGGCCCACGCTGTTCAGAAGACTGAATTTACTACTAATATGATGGAGGGAAAACATACAGTTATAGCTTGGGAAAATATTTTCGAGGATGGACGATATATTTTCTATCGGAATCGAGAGGTGGCTGGAGAAGCAGCAATTATACATGGATTTCGTTATAGTGGCATGATGCCATATGACGCTAAGGTCGCTGTTATCGGCAATGGACAGGTAGCAAAAGGCGCTTGCAGGGTCTTAAATGGCTTGGGGGCCGATGTTACTATATATGGGAGAAAATTAGAGAAACTTTTTAGAAAAGAGTTTGCTAATTATGACGTTATTGTAAATTGCGTATATTGGGATACAAATCGCAAAGATAGATTGCTTTACCGTGAAGACTTAAAAAAGATGAAGCATGGTTCTTTAATTATTGATATAAGTTGTGACCCAGAGCTAGAAATTGAAACTTCTCTACCTACAACTATTGATAATCCTGTTTATACAGTTGATGGGATTGTTCACTATGCTGTGGATAATACTCCTGCAATGTTCCCAAAGACCGTCAGTAAATATCTGAGCGAGGGATATTGTAAATATATTGATGCAATCTTACAGAATGATTACCCTGAATGTATTGAAAACGCAGTTGTAATCAGAAATGGTTTAATTATAGATGAGAAAATAATTAATTTTAGAAAGGCAAGGAATCTGCCTTGTACTTAACAAATGTAACTAGACTCATGTATTCAAGAATCAGACGGGAAATCATTTATTTCCTTTCTCCAATAGCACCTACTCTTTGTAGTAAAATGATGTATTTCCATCGCTTTCACCGGCCTCTTCATATTATTAATCCCAAAACTCTAAACGAGAAAATTATGTGGCTTAAATTAAACAAATACTGTAAAAATCCGTTGGTAACACAATGTGCAGACAAATATCTCGTTCGAGACTATGTAAAATCAGTTGGCTGTGGAGATATACTAAATGATTTGCTTTTTGTATGGAATGATCCTGAAGAAATAGATTGGAGCAAATTACCAGAACGATTTATACTCAAGTGTAACCATGGATGCGGATATAATTTAATTTGTACAGAAAAAGCTATGCTAAATGAGAGCAAAAGTAAAATTCAATTAAAAAAATGGAAAAAAACAGACTATTGGCGACTTTATAGTGAATTGCAATACAGAGGCATTACAAAAAAGATTATTTGCGAAAAATTTTTGGGTCAGGATAATTGCGTACCTGCAGACTACAAAGTATATTGTTTTAATGGGCGTCCCTTATATATTTTGGTTTGTATTAACAGAAATTACGGGAAGCCTAAGTTCTATTTCTTTGACAAAGACTGGAAATTTTGCCCAATTACGCATGATGGAATGAATGTCTCTAGAAATTTTTCATTGCCTAGGCCCATATGGTTAGAGAAAATGCTGGAGTATTCAGAACGTCTTTCAAGACCGTTTCCTTTTGTGCGGGTAGATTTTCTTTCTACAAGAGAACAACTCACATTTGGAGAGTTGACATTTACGCCATCTGCAGCTCTTGATACTGATCGTTTGCCGGAAATTGACATGATGTTTGGAGACTTGTTAGAAATATGAGGGGACTCACTATAGAGTATAAACGCTTTGTATTTAAAATAGAGAAAAGAGAATTGATTTAGAATGGAGCAAATAGAAAAAGTTTTCAAAGATGACGGAACATACACAGTCAAATTTTTCGATTTATGTAGAATAATCGGAATTAAAGTTCCGGATAGTATGACAGAAAATAGAATAATCAATCGAGTCCTTTCACAAGCTGAGTATGTAGGTAAAGATGATGTTATCATATGCACAAATTATTATGATGTTAGACGATCTATTGGATTGGCAATTGAAAGAGGCGCATATGCTGTTTTATGCCCTAAATCCTATGCACAAGAATATTATAATTCAGGCAAAATTTCTGAATCAATTGTAATTGGCGTAGACAATCCTCTAGAGTTAATCCAAAAATTTGAAATATGGAGAAAAAAAGAATGCAGAGCTAAGGTCATCGCAATTACGGGAAGTGTGGGTAAAACAACTACAACCGGATTAATAAATACGATTTTTTCAGAGACTAAGGTAACTTTGACGCATCACAGTATGTCAAATAGCCACGGGGCTGTGCTTAGAAATGTACAAAAGTTATCCCCTAGCCATGAGTTTTGGATACAGGAAGTTGGAGGGGTTCAGCCAGGGTATATTGAAAGCTCAGCAAAAATATTGCAGCCTGACGCCGTTGTACTTACAAATATAAGTGAATCTCATCTTGATAAATATATAACACAAGAAAATATTTTTTATGATAAAGCAAGTTTAGAGAGATATTCTAAACCAGATGCTCCAGTGTTTATAAATTTAGACGACCCAAAGTTAAGTTCATCTTTGAACATGCTTACACACCATGTAATTTCATTTGCAATAAATAATAAAGATGCTGATTATAGAGCTAAAGATATAATGATCACTAAAGACGGAACATCATTTACTATGGTTTGTTCTGAAGGAGAATTTGATGTAAAGCTTGGATTGTTTGGAGAATATAACGCATATAACGCACTAGCTGCAATTGCAGTTGCATCATATTTTAATATTCCTGTTTTGCAATCAATTGAGCTGGTTGCTAAATATAGACCGGATACTTTTAGACAGAATATGGTAAATATTGGCGGATATCAAATGCTCGTGGATTGTTTCAATGCTGAACCCAAAACTGTTTTAGGAACTGCTCAGACTTTATCTAAAATCCCCATAGATGGTTCTGGAAAACGCATCTTTATTTCAGGACATATCGATAAACTTGGAGAAAAATCAGCGGAAATGCATATGCACCTTGGAGAAGAATTAGCAAAAGTAAAAAATATAGATACTATGGTTTTCTTTGCTGGAGACAGTAAATATACATATGATGTAGTTCAAAGAAAAGGAAAGTGTAAGGTTTTCTATACAGATAATAGAGATGAACTAGAGAATTGGTTAAAAAATAATATTACTACAAAAGATATCACGGCATATAAAAGTGGACAGTTTTTGGCGGCACTAGCAAATACAATTGACCATGTATATGGAACAACATTTCAAAATGGGGGACAGTATAATGAGGGGAGTATAACAACTGAAAATGGAATAATATTCCGTGTCAGAACCGAAACTTCAGAAGTCGCCCAATATAAAGGAAATGATGTAAACGTAGTGTTACCACAATCGATTTCGGGTAAGAATTTGGTATATATTGCTAGGAGCGCCTTTTCAAGAGCTCGTAATATTTGTTTTGTCGAAATACCGGATACAGTAACCAATATAGGAAGCCTTGCCTTTTATATTTGCCCAAAATTAACGGAAGTAAAATTTTCTCAAAACCTTAAAATTATTGGAGATAATGCCTTTAATTATACGTCATTACAAGATGTTTTTTTACCAAATGGATTAATACATATTGGTAGGCATGCTTTTTATGAATGTAAGTCTCTGAAAAAGGTAGAGATTCCAGAAACTGTCGGATTTATTGGTAAAGATGCGTTTAAGCTAAGTGAACAAGTAGTTATTCAATGCAGAAAAGGATCATATGCTGAGAAATATGCGTTGGATAATCACCTAAATTATGAGTTGATATGATAATTCACATGCAGATTTAACCAAGAGTAGGACATTATATGATTCAGAAAATATTCCTTCACCAGTTCCTTTTTGAGGAATTGGTGAAGAGAGACTTTAAAAGAAAATACAAGCGAACAGTTCTGGGAATGGTTTGGAGTATACTATCTCCACTATTTACGCTGTTGGTTTTAAAATTAGTATTTACACAGTTCTTTGGCCGCAATATGGAGCACTACACTATATATTTGTTTTGCGGTAATCTTATTTTTGCTTTTTTTAATGAATCAACTAGCCAGGGAATGAACTCCCTTATGAGCAATGCAGGGATATTTACCAAAGTTAACGTCCCAAAATATTTGTTCCTGCTTTCAAAGAATGTACAATGTCTCATAAACTTTGGATTAACCCTTTGCGTATTTGTGTTTTTCTGTATATTCGATGGAATTGTTTTTACATGGCGTTGGATACTTTTGGCCTATCCTATTTGTTGCCTTGTTCTATTCAACATAGGAGTTGGCCTCATTCTCTCGGCCATGTTTGTCTTTTTCAGAGATATACAGTACTTATGGGGAGTATTCACCCAACTGCTAATGTATATGTCTGCAATTTTTTATACCATAGACAGTTATCCGCCTATGATGCAGAATGCCTTCTTGCTAAACCCTGTATATCTGTTCATTAGCTATTTCAGGAAGATAGTAATAGATATGTCTGTGCCAGCAACTTGGTTTCATCTTCTGATGTTGGCCGATGTGATTCTGGTTCTTGGAATCGGTTGTCTAATGTATAAAAAGAACAACCATAAATTCCTATACTATGTATGAGGTTGTTATGAGTATATTGGAAGCGAAAAACGTATCCATCAGGTACATTACAGGAGACTTTAAGGACATTGGACTGAAGGAGTACTTGCTTCGCCGCATAAAGGGAAATTACCATGTAACAGAGTTTTGGGCGGACAGAGATGTGAGTTTTACTCTGGAGCCAGGAGAGATGCTGGGGATCATTGGCACAAACGGCGCTGGAAAATCTACGCTGCTAAAGGCAATTTCCGGGATCATGGAGCCTACAAAGGGCTGGATACATCGTGAAGGAACCATAGCCGCTCTTCTGGAACTGGGCAGCGGATTTGACGGAGAACTGACTGTCAGGGAAAATACTTACCTGCGCGGCGCTATGCTGGGTTATACCAGGAAGTTTATGGACGAGATGTACAGTCAGATAATTGATTTTGCCGAGTTGCAGGAATTTGAGAACAGGCCATTCAAACAGCTGTCATCGGGAATGAAGAGCCGTCTTGCTTTTTCCATTGCCTGTCTGGTGAAACCGGATATTCTAATACTGGATGAAGTGCTGTCTGTTGGTGACGGCTCATTTAGAAAGAAGAGCGAGAAAAAAATGCGGGAGATAATATCTGGCGGAGCAACTACGATCCTTGTATCTCATTCCCTGGAACAAGTACGGGAGATGAGCAGCAAAGTGCTATGGCTGCATAAGGGCAGGCAGATAGCCTTTGGAACAGATGTACAAGGTATCTGTGACAGATATCAGCAGTTTCTTAACGGGGAGATAAAGCTTTGAAATGAAAGATAAACGCAGAGGCGGAGCACATTTGGCGCTTGCAGAGGAAAACGTTCCAAAGCGCAAGAAAACAAAATACAAAAAAATCAGCAATTATTCTGGAGATAATAAAAAGCTGTCTATTCCCAAAATTGCCGCTGTCATGGCGGCGTGTACCTTTGGAATTGTTGTACTTTCCGTTGTTTTGTTTATTAACAGCAAGCTCAATCTTTTGAACTACAGTGACGGGAAATTTGAGGGGACCGGCATAATTCCGGACGGCCAGCAGACGGTAATAGATACCTCAGGCTTGGAGTCTTGGGATGCACCCAAGGAGTCCAGTCTGGAGCTTGCGGATGCGGAGGGCGTATTTAATATTCTCTTGTTGGGTACAGATGGGCTTGAACTTGATTTCGTGGATCAAGCCAGGGCCGACAGCATAATTCTCCTGAGTATCAATTTTGAAGACAAGACTGCAAAGCTCACCAGCTTCCAGCGAGGCATTGGCATGCCTATTCAGTCCGGGGAATTTGAGGGACAATATGATCTTATAACCCACATATTTGCCCATGGTGGGGCGGATATGATAATGCAGGACATCAGAGAGTGCTTTAAGATAAACGTGGATAAATATGTTCGAGTAAACTTCTCGGCACTGATTAAAGTCATTGATGTTCTGGGAGGAGTAGACGTAGAGATCAATGAGCTGGAAGCCTGGTACCTGAATCAGATACGGGAAGGCAAGAGCGTGGAGCCATACATAAACCATGGATTTATTCGCGGCGACGGCAGCGGCGAGGACTATCCTTTTGTAGTCGGTGAGAATCATATGACGGGTTCAATGGCTCTGGCCTATTCCAGGCTGCGGGCAATAGACAGCGACTGGCACCGCATTGAGCGACAAAGGACAGTGCTGCAGGCCTGTGCAGACGGCCTGAAAAATGCTGACCTAGCCACTTTGAATGAGCTTGCCAATGAAATTTTGCCTCTTGTGCAGACAAACCTTAAAAAGACCGAAATAGCAGAACTGATGTTGCGGGCGCCAGGTTTACTGGGCATCCAGTTTGAACAGCTGTCTCTCCCGGAGGAAGGAAGCTATGGCGGAATGACAGGAATATATCAGCAGGATATGTTGGCAGTAGACTTTGACTATAACTCAAAGCTGCTGCATGAGTTCATTTACGGAGAAGCATGACAAAATGATAAAAAGGAACCAGAAATACTTTAACTGGATAAACCGATTGATAGATATGGGGCTGATTTTCATATCTTATATTGGCGCAGTTATTTTCTGGCTCTTTATTATGGACGGGGATACTGACAATGTGGCAGCTCATTTCGCTTTTGAAAATCCATTGCCAATCCTCGTCATATCCTTTGTGTTTATCGTGGTCTTCCAGTATGGTGGTTTGTATGACTCATTCCGATTCAAAAGCCTTGGTTCGGAGCTTGCACAGCTGCTCAAAGCCTTTCTGCTGTGTATGGCAATTTTTGTCGGATGCATTTTTCTGCTTCGGGTAAAGGACTTTTCCCGAGGTGTGGTAGTAGTATTTGCATTGAGTGCCTATTTTTTGCTATGCATTAAACGCATTGCACTTCGCCTGATGCTGCATGTCATGCGGGAACAGGGCTACAATCAAAAGCATATTCTGCTGGTAGGAAGTGGAGCTCTGGCGGAGAAGTATCTGCAAAATATAAGCGAATTTCCACAATATGGATTCAACTGTATCGGATATGTGGCAGAAGAAACAAATGAACAACTGGGCAGATATTTTGGCAAAATTGATGCCTTGGCTTCTGCAATTGAGATGAATAATCCTGATGAGATAATAATTGCGCTGCAGCAGCATGAGATGTATATGATGAACAGCATTATCTTGGTGTGCGAGGAGCAGGGGATAAGGGCAAATATAATACCGCTGTACAATGATTATCTGCCGGACTGTGCCAGCATTGATGTATTGGGCGGAGTAAAGCTGATCAATATAAGAGCAATATCCCAGGATGTGCCATTTAACAGGGCAATAAAAAGATTGTCTGATCTGTGCATTGCCCTGGTTGCCATAGTGCTTATGTCTCCATTAATGCTGCTGGTAACAGCTGGAATAAAACTGTCTGGGCCTGGAAATGTATTGTTCAGACAGATACGGGTGGGGAAAGATCGCCGGGAGTTTGTTATGTACAAATTCCGCTCCATGGTTCCAAATAAGGACTCTAATACGGCCTGGAGCCGGGTCAAAGATGAGCGCGTAACACCTATAGGAGCTATTATAAGGAAATTGAGCATTGACGAACTACCACAGCTCTTTAATGTAATTAAAGGGGACATGAGCATAGTAGGGCCCAGGCCGGAACTGCCTTATTTTGTCAACCAGTATAAATATACCATACCCAGGTATATGGTAAAGCACCAGGTCAAGCCGGGGCTGACAGGCTGGGCACAGGTCAACGGATACAGGGGAGACACGAGCATAGAAAAGCGCATCGAACACGACATTTGGTACATAGAAAACTGGTCGTTTTTATTGGATATTAAAATAATGATAATGACTATATTTGGCGGTATGATCAACAACGAGCAGAACATGGAACGTGAGGAGCAAAAAGTATGAGACTGCTTATGACAGCCTCCAGTTTTGCACATGTATGCTCATTTCATCTGCCATATGTCAGAGGATTCCATGACGCCGGATGGGAAGTGGATGTGGCCTGTGGAGGCTTGATAAAGGAAATACCTTTTGCAGAAAAGCTAATTCAACTACCTATGGAAAAGCGTATGTTATCTGTAAAAAATTTTCAAAGTGCTCGCATGCTTCGCAGCAAGATCCGGGAAAGACAGTATGATTTGGTGATTGTCCACACTTCCCTGGCAGCTTTTTGTACAAGATTAGCTTTATGCGGATTAAGGAGCGCTCCCAAATGTATTAACGTGGTGCATGGATATCTGTTCTATAATGGTCAGGGAAAACTGAAATCTATGCTGCTTAAAACAGTGGAGCTGATGCTTTCACATGTAACAGATCTAGTGCTTACCATGAATGAGTATGATTATTTTTGGGCAAAGAGGCACAAAGCCGCAAAAAAGGTTGGATTCATACCTGGGATGGGAGCAGACGAAGAGCGTTTACAGAGCAAACTAAGACATGATTATGGCTTTGAAAAAGAGGCTTTCATACTTGTTTATCCGGCGGAATTTTCAAAGCGAAAGAATCAATCTGTCATTATTTCAGCAATTGCCAAGTTGCCGAACAGAGTAAAACTGATCCTTCCGGGTAATGGAGTTTTGCTGGAGCGGTGCAGGCAGCAGGCTGAGCGCCTTGGAGTTTCCGACCGGGTAGTTTTTCCTGGATATGTAACAGACATCATACCATGGATAATGGGGGCAGATGCGGCGATCACATCCAGTCTGTCGGAGGGATTACCTTTTAATGTGCTGGAGGCAATGCAATGTGGCTTGCCCGTGATTGCCAGCCGAGCTAAAGGAAATACAGAACTGGTAGCAGACGGGATCAATGGGTATTTATTTGACGATATAGAAGGACTAATACGAGCAGTAAAAAAGCTGCTCAGTGATCCCGGAGAGATCGAAAGCCTTGGCGAAAAGGGCAGAGAAATGGCAGATGAATACTCACTAAAGAATGCTTATCCCAAGGTAATGGAAAGCTATATGAGGTGTTTTTATGAAGCTTAGAAAAATCTTTTTTTGGCTGCTCACAATAATATTAGTTGTTATTATATCATCTGTTGCTGCGGGCTATTTTTATATAAGCAACAAGCTGGAAATGGTAAACTATGAGGCCAGACAAAATAATATTCAGTCCGAGGACAGCGGAAATAGCATAGGCGGTAAAGAAGACAAAGATATAATAAACATAATGCTTATAGGTGTGGATAATGATTATCTGCCAGGTATGCAGGAGCGGGGAAATGCCGATGGTTTGGTGCTGCTATCCATCAACACAAATACGAAGCAAATCGTCATGACGTCTATAATGAGGGACATTTCAATAAAAATCCCGGACATGTACAGTACAAAGGTGACCCTGGTCTACCACTATGAAGGTACGGATGTGCTGCTGGACACATTAGAATATAACTTTGATATTGGTATAGACAAATATGTGCTGGTGAATTACCTAAATGTTATAGATATTGTGGACGCTATGGGCGGATTGGAGATGGAAGTGACAGCCGCCGAGATACAGGGTATGGAGAGCAAGATAGAAAACCTGAATACTCTCACTGGAGACCCTCCTGGTACTGACGTGCTGACCGCCGAAGATGCTGGGATGAGGCTGCTGAACGGTAAGCAGGTCGCTGCCTTGCTGCGTATAAGGAATACAGGCAACAACGATTATGGCCGTACATTAAGAGCTCGTGAGATCCTTACGGCAATGAAGGACAAAGCTAAAGAAATGAGCCTAAGCGAGTTGAATAATCTTGCCGATGTAGTCATGGAGAATGTTACAACAGATATGACTGCTACAGACATGCTGGGGCTTATGATCAAAGCTCCCGCCTATATGGGTTATGAGCTCATATCCAACCGCATACCTATTGAGGGCAGCTATTCCAGTGACGGCAGCTTCTTATATATCGACTATGAAGCAAATGTAAAGGCCCTGCACGATTTGATATTGAATGTCCAGTGATGGGCCGCCGCTGCAGTGATCAACAGGGAAAAAGCTACTAAATAATAATGTAATTATAGTGCGTCGCAAAATGTGTACGCGGGGTAAAACTACACCTTGACCACACAAAAACGGACACCACTACCGCTAATATGACACCGCAGTAATGGCGCGCAATTCAACATAGAGAATGCAAAAGGCGATCAACCGTAAAAAGTTGGTCGCTTTTATTTTGCCCATTATTTAGAAAGGAGCCCGATTCCATGAATGAAAAACTGGAAAAACTGAAACACCAGAGATAAGGTAGAATAAGTTGCGCAAAAAGAAAAAGGGAAAGAAATAGACATAGTTTGCAGACTCAGGTAGAATGAAGTCACGACACACCATTCTGAAAGGAGAAAGCAAACTATGTCCGAGAAGATTGTACAGCTAAATGAGGAAGTAATCAAGGGGCAACTGAAAGAATTGGTTCGCGGCAGCGTGGAAGAAACGCTGAATGAACTGCTGGAGCAGGAGGCCGAGCAGTTGACTCAGGCTGCCCGCTATGAGCGCAGCGAGGCCCGTCGGGGCTACCGCAGCGGCCACTACGACCGGAACCTCACCACCACATCCGGAAACGTCACACTTCATGTACCACGCCTTAAGGGTGTTCCCTTTGAGACAGCCATCATTGAGCGGTATCGCCGCCGGGAGAGCAGCGTAGAAGAAGCGCTCATTGAGATGTACCTT
>ENA-ORTU01003616-ORTU01003616.1-human-gut-metagenome-genome-assembly--contig:-NODE-3616-length-12519-cov-3.381098_pt1 | contig 12519 bp, 10 predicted proteins | sample MGYA00241910_ERZ509184 | MGnify/ENA primary metagenome ERZ509184 (study PRJEB26280, sample SAMEA2338847) | human gut metagenome | biome: human gut; feature: human-associated habitat; material: faeces... | reverse complement strand
GGATATACATCGTCAGACAGGGCGACACCCTCTGGAAAATCGCCAGAAAGTACGGTTGCTCCGTGGCCGAGATCATTTCCCTGAACCGGGAACTGATCCGCAACCCTGCTCTGATTTATTCAGGCTGGGAACTGAAAATACCACAGGATTGATTTAAGAAACGGAGGAAAAAATAAGTGAGAAAACAAAGAAAACGTCTCTATGCGGCGCTGCTTTGCAGTTCCATGGTACTTTCTCTGGTCTCCACGCCGGTATCGGCAGCAGAAACCGGGCAGCTGACGAATCCCCCGACATCCACAGAGGGTCCAGGTTCCCCGGAAAGCGCATCGGGAAATGAAGCTGCAGCGGTTCTGAACGGACTGTCTGTGCTGGCCGCAAACGGTGAGGCAGAGGTGACGACAGCATCGGAATTGACTGGGGCACTGGCAGATAGCAGTATTTCCAGAATCACACTAACGGGGGATATCGATATCGGCTCTACACTGACGGTCAACCGTACTGTGACACTGGATTTGAACGGTTGTGTACTGAAGATGACCGGCAGCGACAGCGTAATCAAGGTGGCGGCGGACGGCGATCTGACGATTCAGGACAGGAACACAACCACACAACACAAATTTAACCCGCACTGTAAATATCTGACCTGGTACATTGACATGTGGGAACTGGACAACGGTGGCTCGGAAATTGTCTCCGGTGGAGTTATTACAGGCGGTGGCGGTGATCAAAGTGACGGCGGCGGTGTGCTTGTTGCCGGCGGTACACTGGTCATGGCCGGTGGCAACATCGTCGGATGTTCGGCAACGAGTCGAGGCGGCGGTGTTTGCAACAAGGGAACCTTTATTATGTCAGACGGTATGATTAAAGGCTGCACCAGCCCCGACGGTCAGTATGCTTCAGGTGGCGGAGTGCGGAACAGTAATCAGTTCACCATGACAGGGGGCACGATCGGTGATCCTACTAATCCGAATGATGCAAGCTCTGTATACAATACTTCCTCTCAGAGAGTTATTCTTACTATATGCGACAATGCAAAAATCTACACAAATGTAACAAACGTTGGCATCCTGAATGCTGACGGCGGCGAAATAGCCGGCACAATGACGAACGATACCAACGAGTACGGCAGCGGCACGATCACCGGCAGTGCAGGTGCCGCCGGCAGCACTGAGTTCCATGGCAAAGTGACCAACACCGGCACCATCCGGAAGGGCACATTCACAAATGCGGTCATAAATGAGAGCAGCGGTGCCATTAACGGCGGCACATTTACCGGCACAGTTGAGAACAGGGGCGGAACGATTTCAGGCGGCGATTTCAGCGGTACCACCCTGCCCGTTAAACTCATGATTACCTTTGAACCGAACAACGGAGAGCCGGTCATCACACAGAAAGTGAATTGGCGCAAGGACGGAGCGGCACTCACCGCCCCCGCTTTCACCAATGAGGGGCATAGTCTTGACGGCTGGTATTATGATAACAACGGTACGGAAACAAAATGGAACTTTGACACGGATACAGTCAAATGCACTATGACCCTCAAGGCAAAATGGGAACTCTCCACCTATTCCGTAACGCTGCAGACGGACGGCGGTACGATTGCCAGCGGAAAAGAAGTAACCGGCTACACTTACGGCACCGGAGCAGTTCTTCCGACCGCCAATGATATCACCCGCGAGGGATACCGCTTTGACGGCTGGTACGCGGACAGCAGTTTTTCCAGCTCTCCCATTACAGAGATCTCTGCTACCGAAACGGGAAATAAAACATTCTATGCAAAATGGACGAAGAACACGACTCCCATCATTCCCGGCAACAACACCAGCAATATCGTAGAGCAGTATAAGACTGACGACAGCAGCTCCGGAGAACAGACCGACCGTGAAGTTCCCTCTCCTGTCGTGAAAAACACCACCTCTTATTTGACCTATACCGTACAGGCGGGTGACACTCTCTGGAAAATCGCCAGAAAATACAACTGCTCCATAACCGGGATCATGGTAGCCAACAGTGACCGGATCAAGAACCCGAACCGGATTCACGCCGGCTGGCAGCTTAAGATTCCCCAAAGCGGAGCACCTATCACAGGCGGCACTCCCGATGCTGTTCTGCCTGAGAATAAGAAAAGTGGGATATACATCGTCAGACAGGGCGACACCCTCTGGAAAATCGCCAGAAAGTACGGCTGCTCCGTGGCCGAGATCATCTCCCTGAACCGGGAACTGATCCGCAACCCTGCTCTGATTTATTCCGGCTGGGAACTGAAAGTACCACAGGATTAGCCTCCCCTGAAAGAATCTACCGGGCCAGTCATACTTCATAATATCGGATCAGATAATTTATCTAAGGGAAAAAGGCAAAAAAAAGACGGCCAGAGGCCGATGATCTGAGTTCCTTGAATTCTTTAGATTTCTCAAATCCGCGCAATCGGCGGACACATTTCGATTGCGCGGAAATCTGAGCTATGAAATTCCATAAATACTTTGTTTCACCTGTGTGCCCCGGTCAGGTGATGTTTCCAAAACAGACATACAAAGCTTACAGCTCCTCGATCACTTTCATAAGCTCATCTACATCAATGCCATGTACCATAGCTGCCTCTTCCAGGGTCTCTCCCTGTGAAGCAGGGCATCCCAGGCAATGCATTCCTGCATCGAGGAGTACGGGAGCTACTTCAGGATTGGCACGTAAGATCTCGCCAATGGTCATGTCTTTTGTTACTCCGGTCATATCGGTCTCCTTTCTGCCGTATAAGGCTTTTTTAGTATAATACTTTCCCCAAAAGATTACAAGAATATTCTTGTGCATCAGCATTTGTTCCTCCCCCGGGATCAGCTCTGCCGCACACCGCATTCATAAAAGCATTTGCTTCACAAATGGCGCCCTCACCAGGGGATGGTCTTTTTATGTCAGAGCTGATGTACAAAAGCGCGTACATTACCTAAAACTGTTGACACTTACCCTTGTCAGGTAGTACACTTTTATCGTAAAGAAACAGCTTGGGATGCCGGCGCAACTGGTACTCTCAGTTGATAATATTAATTGTTTTTACTAGAAGGAGGTAAATTTTCATGGCAGAAGCATGGAGAGGCTTTAAAAGAGATGGCCACTGGGATGTAGACGTCAATGTACGTAACTTCATCCAGACCAACTACACTCCGTATGATGGAGATGAGAGCTTCCTGGAGGGACCTACCGAAGCAACTGATAAGCTTTGGGGCAGACTTCAGGAGTTACAGAAGGAAGAGCGTGAGCATAACGGCGTTCTGGAATGCGAAACAGAGATCGTATCCAGTCTGACCGCTTATGGCCCTGGCTATATTGATGAATCTATGAAGGATCTGGAGCAGATCGTTGGTCTGCAGACAGACAAGCCTTTAAAGAGAGCATTCATGCCTTATGGTGGTATCAAAATGGCTCAGCAGGCTGCAAGCACCTATGGCTACGAAGTAAATGAAAAGTATGACAAGATCTTCAATGAGTATCACAAGACTCACAACCAGGCAGTATTTGATGCTTATACCGATGAGATGAAGGTTGCTCGTCATACCCATATCGTTACCGGTCTTCCCGATACCTATGGTCGTGGACGTATCGTAGGCGACTACAGAAGAGTTGCTCTGTACGGTATTGATTTCCTGATCGAGGAGAAGAAGAAGGATAAGAAGAACTGCGGTACCGGCGTTATGACCGAGGATATCATTCGTCTGAGAGAAGAGATCGCTGATCAGATCAAGGCTCTGCAGGGAATGAAGGAAATGGCTAAGATCTACGGTTACGATATTTCCGGCCCCGCTACCAACGCTAAGGAAGCTATCCAGTGGTTATACTTCGGTTACCTGGCAGCTATCAAGACCCAGAACGGTGCAGCTATGTCCGTTGGACGTATCTCTACTTTCCTGGACATCTATATTGAGAGAGACTTAAAGGAAGGCACCCTGACCGAGAAAGAAGCTCAGGAGCTGATCGACCATATGACCATGAAGTTCCGTATGGTTAAGTTCGCTCGTATTCCTTCTTACAACCAGCTGTTCTCCGGTGACCCGGTATGGGCTACTCTGGAAGTTGGTGGTATCGGCATGGACGGCCGTCATATGGTTACCAAGAACGACTATCGTTTCCTGCATACTCTGGAGAACATGGGACCCAGCCCCGAGCCGAACCTGACTGTTCTGTACTCCAGCGCTCTGCCTGATAACTTTAAGAAGTACGCAGCTAAGATTTCTGTGAATACTTCTTCCATCCAGTACGAGAACGATGACGTTATGAAGCCTATCTGGGGTGATGACTACAGCATCTGCTGCTGCGTATCCGCTACTCAGACCGGTAAGGAGATCCAGTTCTTCGGTGCTCGTGCTAACCTGGCTAAGTGCTTACTGTACGCTATCAACGGTGGTAAGGATGAGAAGCATCTGGACAAGGACGGCAAACATATGCAGTGTGGTCCCGAAATCGCTCCTATCACTTCCGAGTACCTTGATTTCGACGAAGTTATGCATAAATATGACATCATGCTTGACTGGTGTGCATCTCTGTATGTTAACATCCTGAACCTGATCCACTACATGCATGATAAGTACTACTACGAAGCAGCTGAGATGGCTCTGATCGATACCGATGTAAGAAGAACCTTCGCAACCGGTATTGCAGGTCTGTCCCATGTAGCTGACTCCCTGTCCGCTATCAAGTATGCTAAGGTTAAGGTTATCCGTGATGACCAGGGTTGTGCTGTAGACTTCAAGATCGAAGGCGACTTCCCTAAGTACGGTAACGATGATCCCAGAGCTGATGAATTCGCTGTATGGCTGCTGAAGACCTTCATGGAGAAGATCAAGAAGAACCACACCTACAGAAATTCTGAGCCTACCACTTCCGTACTGACCATTACCTCTAACGTTGTATATGGTAAGGCTACCGGTGCTCTGCCCGATGGTAGAGCAGCTTACACACCGTTCGCTCCCGGTGCATCACCTTCCTACGGTGCTGAGAAGAGTGGTCTACTGGCTTCTCTGAACTCTGTAGCTAAGCTGCCTTATGAGTATGCTCTGGATGGTATCTCCAATACCCAGACCATGGCTCCTTCTGCTCTTGGTCACAACCTTGACGAGCAGAAAGAAACTCTGGTACGTGTAATGGATGGTTACTTCGATCGTGGTGCTCATCACCTCAACGTTAACGTATTCGGTACCGAGAAGCTGTTAGATGCACAGGCTCATCCTGAGAAGCCTGAGTACGCTAACTTCACCATCCGTGTATCCGGTTATGCTGTTAAGTTCATCAGCCTGACCAAGGAGCAGCAGGATGATGTTATCGCAAGAACCTGCCATAAGAGTCTGTAATTCTTACAGGTTTTGAGATAATTGATGTATATGGGGCCGGGCAGTAATGTCCGGTCCCTTTTTGGATATACTATTCGTAACACTCACCCCTCAGCTGCCTGCATGGCAGAGAATGGAGATTATTACAATGATCAAAGGCAGAATTCACTCATTAGAATCCTTCGGCGCAGTAGACGGACCCGGAATCCGCTATCTTATCTTCCTCAAGGGCTGCAATATGCGTTGTCAATATTGCCACAATGTAGATACCTGGAATCCCGACACTGACAATCTGATGACAGCAGACGAGCTTCTGGATAAGGCAGAGCGTTTCCGCAGCTACTGGGGCAAAGAAGGCGGCATCACCGTCAGCGGCGGCGAAGCTTTATTACAGATTGATTTTCTCATCGATCTCTTCCGTAAGGCTCACGAGAGAGGCATCAACACCGACCTTGATACTTCCGGACAGCCTTTTACCAGAGAAGAGCCCTTCTTCTCCAAATTCAACGAATTACTGAAATATACCGATCTTGTCATGTTGGACATCAAGCATATTGATGATGAGGAGCACAAAAAACTCACCGGCCATACCAACAAAAACATTCTGGACTGCGCAAGATACCTCTCCGAACAGGGTATCCCCATGTGGATCCGTCATGTGCTGGTACCCGGAATCACTGACAATGACGAATATCTGAAGAAAACAAGAGAATTCATTGACACTCTGGATACCGTTATGAAGGTAGAAGTTCTTCCCTATCACACATTAGGGGCATACAAATGGAAAGAGCTGGGAATCCCCTATAAGTTGGAAGGTGTGGAGCCCCCCACCGAAGAGAGAATTCAGAATGCGAAGAAGATCCTGGAGTTCAATAAATATAAATAAACAACTGTAACTAATGATAAAAAATACTAAATAAGACTTGTATTCAAGCCATATTTATATTACAATACTAATAGTTATATTGATAAATTTGTATCAAACAATATGATTTGATACACGCAAAATAGGAGGAAAAGATTATGGCATTTGTTATTGGTGATGCTTGTGTAGCATGTGGAGCTTGTGAAGCACAGTGCCCCGTTGGCGCTATCAGCATGGGCGACGGAAAGTTCGAAATTGATGCAGATAAGTGCATCAGCTGCGGTTCCTGCGCAGGTCAGTGCCCCGTTGGTGCTATCGCAGAGGATTAATTTCCGACTTAAAATGCAACCTTGGGAAGGCATTTCAGAAAATGAAATGCCTTTTCTTTTTTTCTGCTTTATGTTTTTCATTCTCTTTTGGATTCACTGGTGTATCTTTTGGCTGTTTTTGCAACCGTCCTTTGGTCTTTTTCCGTAACAGCTCGTCCATCTTCTGATAATATTCTTCGCTGCGCTGTTCCAGCCTGCGATCCCGCTCTTCCTCACGCTCCTCTCTGCTGCGGAACTGATAATCCAGTTCTTTCACCATGCTCTCCTTTAATTCCCGACATAGCTCCTGATTATTTTCTTTTACGGCTTCACGGATCATCTGCTGCAGAATCCACTGTAGTCTTTTAACCTTCTCCTCCCGGTTTTCGCCTGTCAGCGAGGTCTCCTGCACCGGTGATGGTACTGTTTTCTTCACTGTCTCATCTACAATTTCAATTGCCATACGCGGTGCGGCAGCTGCTTCTTTTTCTGTCGTTTCCTCCGGCAGCACATCCAGTTTCCCGTCCTTTAATATCATTTTAATTGCTTTCAACTGTAATCCCCTTTCTTTCATGCTCTTGATCTCTTTGAAACGTTCTACATCTTCTTTCGTATAATAGCGATGCCCCAATTCGTTACGTTTGATGGGCAGGTGTAGTTCTTCCTCCCAATAGCGAAGCACGTGGCTCTCCACCTTTACCTGTTTTGCTGCATCCGAAATCAATAAATACTCTCCCATAATCTCTCCTTTTCTAAATTGTCATATTATGAAAATGTGAAATAAAAAAGAGAACAGGTACAGGGGAATTTCCCTTACTTGTTCTCTTTCGTGTTTTATATTCTGTATTCGCAGGATACTTAAAAATCTTTTTTTCTGTCGTTTTCCAGGTTAGCGAACTTGGTGTACTCCGGCAGCCATGCCAGCTGTACGGTTCCGATCGGACCGTTTCTCTGCTTGGCAATGATGATCTCGGAAATACCCTTGTCCGGTGAATCATGGTTGTAATAATCATCACGGTAAATAAACATTACCACGTCGGCATCCTGCTCGATAGCTCCGGATTCACGCAGGTCGGACAACATCGGCCGATGATCCGGTCTCTGTTCTACCGCTCGGCTCAGCTGGGACAGAGCCAGCACCGGTACGGATAACTCTCTGGCTACCGCCTTTAAGGAACGGGAAATATCGGAAATCTCCTGCTGTCTGGAGTCGCTGCTTCTGCCGCCGCTGCCTGACATCAACTGTAAATAGTCGATGATGATCATGGACAGTCCATTTTCCTGCTTCATTCTTCTGCATTTGGAGCGGAGCTCTGCAATGCTGATGCCCGGCGTGTCATCAATCATCAGTTTGGATTTACCGATGACACCGGCACTCTCGATCAGTCGCTCCCACTCCTGGTCATTCAGCTGGCCGGTACGAAGCTTCTGTGCATCCACGCTGGATTCCAGGGAAAACATACGGTTGATCAACTGCTCCTTACTCATTTCCAGACTGAATATGGCTACCGGCAGATTCTGCTTAAAAGCCACATGCTGCGCGATATTCAGTACAAACGCTGTCTTACCCATGGAAGGACGGGCGGCGATCAGCACCAGGTCAGAGGGCTGCATACCGGCAGTACGATAATCCAGATCAATGAATCCGGTGGCAATACCTGTAACAGTTCCGTGAAGCTTGGATGCCTTCTCGATCTTGTCCATAGCATTCATAACCACCGTACGGATCGGGACGAACTCTTTTACATTCTTTTTCTGTACCACCTCATTGATCTTGCTCTCGGTACTCTCCAGGATTGTATCCAGACTTTCTTTCCCGCTGTAGCAGGTATTGGCAATCTCTTCGTTGGTACGAATCAGTCGTCTGAGGGTTGCTTTCTCCGCAACAATACCGGCATAGTACTTAATGTTAGCGGAGGTGGGCACCGATGCGATCAGGTTCGTCAGGAAATCCAGTCCGCTGACCTCCGGCGGCACATCTTCCCTGGATCTCAGTCGATCCTGCAGGGTAACAAAATCCACCGGTTTTCCCTCGTTGTTCAATTCCACGATCGTGTCAAAAACAATACCGTACTGACGATTGTAGAAATCCTCTCCCGAGATCTGTTCCGTCGCGGCAGCGATTGCTTCCGTATCGATGAACATAGATCCGATCACCGACTGTTCTGCCTCCAGGCTGTGGGGCATTATTCTTTTGATTACATTTTCATCTATAGCCGGCATGGGCCTGTCTATGCCTCCGTAACTTTCACCGTCAGTTTTGCTGCCACCTGAGGATGAAGCTTTACTGTCACCTCATAGGAACCAAAATTCTTCAGGCTCTCGGGAAGTACAATTTTCTTCTTATCGATTTCAATGCCATGCTGTTCCTTGCAGGCAGTTGCGATCTCCTTGGAAGATACAGAGCCAAAGGTCTTGCCGCCTTCTCCTGCTTTGATCTTAACCATGACCTGCTTAGTCTCCAGCTCCGCTGCCAGAGCTTTTGCCGCATCCAGGTTCTCCTGTGCTACTTTTTCTTCATTCGCTTTTTGAAGCTTCAGGTCATTCATATTTTTGGAAGTTGCTTCCACACCGATCTTTTTCGGTAAAATATAGTTCCTTGCATATCCTTCGCTGGCTTCAATGATATCTCCTTTTTTGCCCAGCTTTTTTTCATCCTGAAGTAAAATAATTTTCATGTTATATACCTGCCTTTCCTATCTCTAAATCTCTCCGGATTCCAACATATCGTCAATGGTATGCTTCAGCACGCCGATGGCTTCTACCAATCCTACACCCTCCATCTGACAGGCTGCAGTGTTCATGTGACCGCCGCCACCCATACGTTCCATAATGATCTGTACATTAACCTCATCAATGGATCTGGCACTGACATAGATCTTACCCTGATAATCCGTGAGTACGAAACTTGCCTTGATTCCTTTGATATTCAGCAGTTCGTTGGCTGCCTGTGCCCCAATGATCGTAGGACTGGGCAGATCCTCCGCGGTACACAGAGAGATGGCAAAAAACTGCTTGTAAATCTCTGCCTGGCTGACTGCGTCTGCCTTTGCCTTATATTCTGCAGCATCCTCACGGAACAGTTTTCTGACTCTGGTGACATCTGCACCATTTCTACGCAGAAATGCGGCAGCTTCAAAGGTGCGGACACCGGTCTTGGTCATAAAGTTGTTGGTATCGATCATGATACCGGAGTACATACAATCCGCCTCTTCCGTACGGATCTTGATATTGTCATAAGTGTACTGCAGGATCTCGGATACCATCTCACAGGCCGAGGATGCATAAGGCTCCACATAGGATAATGTGGCATTTTCTATAGTCTCTGTGCCCTGTCTGTGATGGTCCAGAACCACTACAGATTTACAGAAGCGCAACAGATCCGGGCATTCTGTAATGGACGGCTTATTGACATCCACGACTACCAGTACAGTGTTGCTGCCTGCCATATCAATTGCCTGCTGGCTGGTGATGATCATATCTTCATCATATTCCGGATTATTCTTAAACAGCTCTACCAGAGGCTGAACAGAAGTCGTCGCCTCGTTCAGTACAATATGGGCTTTTCTGCCCAAAGTCTGGGCAATCCGGTAGATACCCACTGCAGACCCGAAGCTGTCCACATCAGGCATCCGGTGACCCATAACAATGACGCGATCCTTGCCGGTAATGATCTCCCGCAGGGCGTGGGCTTTTACTCTCGCCTTGACACGGGTATTTTTCTCTACCTGCTGACTCTTGCCACCGTAGTAGGTAATGCTCTCCGGAGTCTTGATGACCGCCTGGTCACCACCACGTCCCAATGCCAGATCAATGGCAGTACGGGCGAACTCATAATTTTGTGCATAGGTCAGACCATCCAGTCCGATACCGATACTGATAGTCACAGCCATTTCGTTCCCGATGTTAACGGTCTTCACTTCTTCCAACAGATCAAAACGGCTCTCCTGCAGCTGTGCCACCGCTTTTTTCCGCATGATCACGAGGTATTTGTCCTTCTCCAGCTTTTTACTGATACCATCCAGGGAAGCAATGTATTTGTTCACCTTACGGTCGATCAATGCGATCAGCAGGGACCTGCGGACTTCCTCTACGCTCTCCAGCGCTTCCTCATAGTTATCCAGGTAGATCATCCCCACCGTGAGGCTCTGATCATCCACTTCCTGCAATGCGATGTGCAGCGCGGTCTCATCAAACAGATAGACTGCGATCAAATAGCCGTTGTACCCTTCCGCATCGATCATATCGCTGTGTTCTGCCATTTCCTTCAGGGAAATCTTACGGAACTTTGCTACGTATTCACAGCCTTCATACTCCAGTTCGTACTGTGCCTCATCCACACCGGAATCATCCGGAAGCCTGTCCCTGGTAATGGTAGGGAACAGGGAAGTAATGGATTTGTTATATCCCTTTGGCTGGTGCACCACATTTTCAAAGGCAATATTCGTCCAGATCACCTTGCCGGAATCATCCAAAAGGGCATAAGGCAGTTCCAGATCCCGCAACAGTTTCCGCTGGATCTGTCCATACTCCGTGGCAAAACTGATCAGTTCATTCATAATGATCGGTTTATTATAGAAATACAATGTCAGTGTAATTGCAAAATAGAAGATCGTAAATCCGAAAGTAAGCAGTCCGGCACGAAAATCCAACATAAATACCGCGGCATCAATTGCCAGCAGCAGAAGTCCCAGATACAGGGTGAACTGAATATATGTACGGATTCTTCCCTTCAGTCTGATTCGTTTTTTCATCAAAGAACACCTCTCAATGTTTGCGTTCGACAACTTCTATTATAACAAATAATATACCACTATGCCACCATATTATTTTGACGAATAGACAATATTCCTCTGTCAAATTTGTGCTTTTTGTCAGCATTTCAGGTTAAAATCGCTCTTATCTGCATAATTCCCAGAATGCCACTGCACTGGCTGCCGCTACATTCAGGGAATCCACACCTCTTGCCATAGGGATGCAGACCGTGTAATCACAGTCTGCGATAGTGTCCGCTGCCAGGCCTTCCCCTTCCGTCCCCAGAATAATTGCAAGCTTTTCCGCTTCATGTAATACCCGGGCATCCGGTGACAGGCTGTCTTCCTTTAACGCCATAGCTGCGGTACGGTATCCCATGCCACGCAGCTGTGCCATCGTGCGATCCGCCCAATCTTCCGTCCCCAAAAATGTCCAGGGCACCTGGAATACCGTCCCCATGCTGACTCTCGCCGCACGACGGTACAAAGGGTCGCTGCAGCCTGCAGTCAAGAGCACCGCGTCAATTCCCAGCGCTGCTGCGGAGCGGAAGATTGCTCCTACATTCGTGGGATTCACGACGTTTTCCAGGATAGCGATGCGTCTGGCATCCCGACACAGCTCCTCCATCTTCGGCAAAGCTCTCCGCCGCATGGCACAGAGCATGCCACGCGCCAGCTTGAAGCCTGAGATCTGGGATAATACCTCGTTAGATGACACATAGACAGGAATTTCCTCCGATCTCTCCATGATCCGCCCCAGGACTTCTCTTCCCTTCTCGGAATCCGCTTCTCTCTGTTCCATCAGAAGCGACAACGGTTCGTATCCCGCCGTCAGCGCCCGCAGGATCACGTTTGCACTCTCCGCAATGAACAACCCGGGAGCCGGTTCGTAATAGCGGAGCAGCTGTATTTCCCTGCGTTCGTTGTAAATCTCCAGTTCCGGTGTATGTAAATCTGTGATTGGTATTCTTCTCATGCCGCTTCGTCTCCTTGCATACGTCGAAAAAAGACCAGCCACTTTTGCGGCTGGTCTCTTACTACTGTCTTAGTCTGAATTATTCAGCTACGTAAGGCATAAGTGCTACGTGACGTGCTCTCTTGATAGCAACGGTCAGTGCTCTCTGATGCTTTGCGCAAGTACCGGTAATACGACGAGGAAGGATCTTACCTCTCTCAGATACATACTTCTTAAGCTTAGCTGTATCCTTATAATCGATTACATTATCTTTACCACAGAATACGCAAACTTTCTTTCTTCTGCGTCCGCCCCTTCT
>ENA-ORTU01003614-ORTU01003614.1-human-gut-metagenome-genome-assembly--contig:-NODE-3614-length-12523-cov-3.213587_pt1 | contig 12523 bp, 8 predicted proteins | sample MGYA00241910_ERZ509184 | MGnify/ENA primary metagenome ERZ509184 (study PRJEB26280, sample SAMEA2338847) | human gut metagenome | biome: human gut; feature: human-associated habitat; material: faeces... | reverse complement strand
TGACGGAATCTATGTAGGAAACGAACTGAAAAAGAAAGAGAAAGATATTATCATTTTTATTATTACTTCTTATTCCGAATATCTGGATGAAGCCATGCGGTTCCATGTATTCCGTTATCTGTCCAAGCCCATAGACAGGCAGCGTTTGTTCCGGAATCTGAAGGACGCTCTGGATCTGTATCATTCCAGACTGGTGAAGGTGCCTATTGAGACCAGGCAGGGCGTACACGTTCTTCCGGTCTCTTCTATCATTATGGTGGAGGCACAGGGGAAAAAAGTGATCGTCCACACCACGACGCAGGACTTTGAAGCCATCCATACCATGCCATACTGGCTGGAGCTGCTGCCTTCCAACCGCTTTTTTCAGACGCACCGGAGTTTTATTGTCAACTATGAGCACATTACCGACTTCGACCGTATGCTGGTGCATCTGGCGAACGGTCAGTTTGACGCTTATCTGACGAAACGGAAATACAGCGCCTTTAAGGAAGCCTATCTTCTCTATCTGGAAAGTACGAGGTAACTTATGGAAAATGCTTTTTCTCTTATTTTTGCATTTCTGGTGGAAGCCATCATTCTTCTGCAATATGCCAGCCGGCTATTTTCTCCGAAACGCCCCCTGTCCGGCAGGCTTGTCGTGCTGAGCCTTTTATATACCTGCCTGTGTGCCGCAGCCTTTTTTAACATCAAATGGCTGAATATGCTTTGGTATCTGTTTGCTAATTTTCTGTTTCTGGTCACACAATACGATGTCAAGTGGCGCGCAGCTGCCTTCCATTCCGCATTGCTTGCTGCTGTCATGGGAATGTGCGAGCTGATCGTATATAGCATCATCGCCCGGACCGCTCCCCATTTTTATATGCAGATGGGTTCTTTCCACAATACCCTTCTTTTTATCCTGTGCAGCAAGATTTCTTTTTTTGCAGTCATTTATCTGATTACGCATTTGTTCAAAAGTCGGCAGAAAACTACAGATCCTTACGATAGTTCTGTTGTGCTGCTGATGATCATTCCCGTCACATCGATATTCATCATGCTTACTTTTGTGGGAATGGGTGATCAGTATACATTGACTCCCGGGACGAACCGGATGATCTCTCTCAGTGCCTTTTTCCTGTTACTTATGAATCTGCTGGTATTTGGAATCAATCAGTACAATCGGGAAAAAAATCGGAAATATACAGAGGTGCAGCTGTTACTGCAGAAGGAAACAGATTTTACGGAATATTATAAGATGCTGCTTTCGCAGAGCGAAAACCAGGCAATTCTCATTCATGATATTAAGAAGCATTTGCAATCCATTGCATCTCTGAACGAGCAGAATGCCCCGGACAAAGTCAACGCCTATATTAACGAACTGCTTCTCTCTTCGGATTTCAAAGAGTCCGCCCGCATCTGCGACAACGAACTTCTGAACGCCATTATGGCAAGGTACAGGCGGCAGTGTACTGAACAGGGAATCAGTTTTACCGCTGACATCCGCAGTGGTGTACTGCATTTTCTGCCGGACAGTGACCTTACTTCTCTTTTTTGCAATTTGCTGGATAATGCCATGGAAGCTGCCGGGAAAGTTCCCGACGCTTATATCGAAGTTAATGGCAGCAAGCGGGAAAATACACCTTTTGTTCTGATCACAGTGGTCAATTCCTGCCGCGTAAACCCTTTTAAAAATGATGCGGCAGATCCAGCCACTGCCAAAGCGGATAAGCGTTCTCACGGCTTCGGGCTGAAAAGCATCCGCAAGATCTGCGAAAAATACCACGGGGATATCCAAATGTACTATAATGATGCTACTCTGACCTTCCACACGGTGATAACGCTCCGGGGATAGGTTCCGTTATTCCCACATTCCCGTTACAAAGCACATCAGTGCCGCCCAGGTATATAAGGGATAAAAAAGTCCCTGATCATCCACGCCGTCTTTTAGGATTTTCTGTGCTTCTTCTCTGGTCAACAATAAAAAGCCGTCAAAACATTCCGTGCCAACGGCACCATCCTGGCTTACCTTCGGCATTTCTTCCCTGTTCAGAGTGATCTGCACCAGTGCATTGCTCTCGTCCGTCATGCCCGGGGTGCTGAATACCAGAGGATTCACCAGACGGATGCTGTCACTTTCTTCCAGTGTGATGCCGGTCTCTTCCTGCAATTCCCGGATGGCTGCATGAAACACCGGTTTTTCCTGTGCCGCATCCTCCGAATCTAACAGTCCTGCCGGAACGCTTAGCAGGAACTGTCCCGCCGGATAACGATACTCACGGCTCAGGCAAAGTCTCGGTTCCTGATCCTTAACGTTCAGGATCACGACACAGCTTACCGCATCCGGCAGCATCTGTTTAAATTCTTCGTCATTCTTTACTGCCGCCAGATTCTCAACGCTTCTTCTGGTGGCATCAAAATAATGTTTTCCCGGCTCATATTGCAGATCAAATACCTTGATGAATCTGCTGTCATAGACGGTCTCTACCTGTTCTTTTTTTATGATCGGTCTGTTCTCCATTTTCATTTCCTCTTTCCAGTCTGCAGAGGACCTGTTCATAACGTCTCTCCGCCTTTTTCCAGTGGATCAGCTTATGCCACCCTTGCACATAATCCGGTCTGCGGTTCCGGTACTGTAAATAATAGGCATGTTCCCACACATCTATCAGCAATATCGGTGTATATAATCTCAGATCCGGCACATCCTGGTTCGCTGTGGTCAGGATCATAAGGGTACCGTCCTGATCACTTACAAGCCACGCCCATCCGGAACCGAATACTCCTATGGCACTCTGCGACATCTGCTCTTTCCATTGTCTCACCGATCCGAAATCACGGATCAGTGCCTCTTCCAATGTTCCGCAGGGTTCCTGCCCCACAGGGCTTCGCATGCTGTCAAAATACAGCTGATGGTTGTATACGCCGCCTCCGTTATTGTGAATGCTTTCCCGGGCTTCCTCCTGCAAGGATGCAAGTTTATTATCCTCCGAAGTGAGCAGTTCCGTCAAGGTCATTTGCTGTAACTGAGGATAATCCGCGAGAATTGCATTCAGCTTGTCCACATAGGTCTGATAATGCTTATCATGGTGAAAATGCAGTGTCTCCTCATCCAGTACCGGAAGCAGGGCATCATATTCGTAGGGCAGGGGCTGTGCGACAAAAGGATAATGTTCTTCTAACATGAGACTCCAATCCGCCTGCGGGATACAGGCTTGCGATCATACAATATTTACCATACGCCTATTATATGCCGCACTTACGGATTTTATTTTCGGATTTGCACTTTTTCAGTCAGCGTTCTTCTCTTTTTGACATAAATCAAGCAGGAGAGAAAATTTATTAAATATTCCCTCCTGCTCAATTCCATTTTTTATATTTTTACAGCTGTGCAATATCCACCAGTGTCAGTTCCTTACAATCGTTCATATGCTCCATGCTGGTCACGAGAGCATTGGCGGTGTCCATTGCGGTGATGCAGTAGATACCGGTCTCGATAGCGGTACGGCGGATCAGGAAACCGTCTCTGGTCTTGTCGCGGCCCTGGGTAGGGGTATCGATGACAAGGTCGATCTTGTGTCCCAGAATCAAATCCATCACGGTCGGGGATTCCTGAGAGATCTTGTTGACCTTTCTCGCCTTCACACCTGCTTCATTCAGAGCAGCTGCGGTACTTCTGGTAGCATAAATGGTGTATCCCAGCTTTTCGAAGCGTCTTCCGACTTCAATGGCTTCACCCTTATCCGCATCCTTTACGGTGATGATCATGTTCTTGTACTTTGGCAGTTCCACACCTGCTCCCAGGAATGCCTTGTACAGAGCCTCATTGAAGGTCTTGGCGATACCCAGACACTCACCGGTAGACTTCATCTCCGGTCCTAAGCTGATCTCGGCACCACGGATCTTCTCGAAGGAGAACACAGGCATCTTGATGGCAAAATACTCTGCCTCAGGCTGTAAACCGGGCTCGTAGCCAAGCTCACGGATGGTCTTGCCGATGATCACTTCGGTAGCCAGATCCACGATAGGAATGCCGGTTACCTTACTGATATAAGGTACGGTACGGGAAGAGCGGGGGTTAACCTCAATGACATATACTTCCTCACCGATGGCAATGAACTGGATATTGATCAGTCCCTTGACATGCAGTGCCTTTGCCAGTCTTCTGGTGTACTCTGCGATCTTCTCTTTTACTACTTTATCAATGGTCGGAGCCGGGTATACGGAGATACTGTCTCCGGAGTGGATACCGGTCCTTTCGATATGCTCCATGATACCGGGGATCAGGATATCGATACCATCGCATACAGCATCGACCTCGATCTCCTTACCCTGTAAATACTTATCTACCAGGATCGGGTGATCCTGTGCGATACGATTGATGATCTCCATGAATTCTTCGATCTCTTCATCGGAGATAGCGATCTGCATGCCCTGTCCGCCCAATACATAGGAAGGACGTACCAGTAAGGGATAGCCAAGTCTGTTGGCAACCGCCTTAGCTTCCTCTGCGGTGTATACGGTACCGCCGGCTGCACGGGGGATCTCGGTCTCTTCCAGAATCTTGTCGAACAGTTCTCTATCCTCAGCGGCATCTACATCCTCCGCCTTGGTGCCTAAGATAGGCACGCCCATCTTCATCAGGCTCTCGGTCAGCTTGATAGCGGTCTGTCCGCCGAACTGTACCACAGCACCATCGGGATGCTCAATATTTACGATAGATTCCACATCTTCCGGAGTCAAAGGCTCGAAATACAGCTTGTCCGCAATATCGAAGTCGGTACTTACAGTCTCCGGATTGTTGTTGATGATAATGGTCTCATAGCCTGCCTTGGAAAATGCCCAGGTAGCATGTACGGAACAATAGTCGAACTCGATACCCTGTCCGATACGGATAGGACCGGAACCCAGTACCAGGACTTTCTTGCGTCCGGTGGTCTCCTTGGCTTCGCACTCGCCGCCGAATACGGAGTAATAATAAGGAGTGGAAGCTGCGAACTCTGCGGCACAGGTGTCTACCATCTTGTAAACAGCCTTAATGCCGTTGTCATAACGCATCTTCTTGATCTCTTCCTCGGTCTTGCCGGTCAGTCTTGCGATGACGTTATCCGGGAACTCGATTCTCTTGGCTTCCTTCAGCAGTTCCACTGTCAGAGGCTGTGTCTCCAGTGCATGCTCCATCTCGGTCAGAATGGCGATCTTGTCAATGAACCACAGGTCGATCTTTGTAATGTCGTGGATCTGTTCATAACTGATACCCTTACGGATTGCTTCAGCGATCACATAGATTCTCTGGTCATCCACGATCTTCAGACGCTCTAACAGTTCCTCCACAGACAAAGTGCTGAAATCATAGCTGCGCAGGCAGTCCACATGCTGCTCCAGGGAACGGATGGCCTTCATCAGTGCTCCCTCGAAGTTATTGCAGATACTCATAACCTCACCGGTTGCCTTCATCTGTGTGGTCAGAGTACGTTTTGCAGTGATAAATTTATCGAAAGGCAGTCTGGGGATCTTTACTACACAGTAATCCAGTGTCGGCTCAAAGCTGGCATAGGTCTTGTGGGTAATGGCATTTTTGATTTCATCCAGAGTAAAGCCCAGTGCGATCTTCGCTGCTACCTTTGCAATGGGGTAACCGGTCGCCTTACTTGCCAGTGCAGAAGAACGGCTGACACGGGGATTCACCTCGATAACACAATATTCAAAGCTGGTGGGATGCAGTGCAAACTGTACGTTACATCCACCGGTGATCTGCAGTTCGTTGATGATCTTCAGAGCGGAAGTACGTAACATCTGGTACTCCTTGTCGCTCAGGGTCTGGGAAGGCGCTACTACGATACTGTCTCCGGTATGCACGCCGACGGGATCGATGTTCTCCATGTTACATACGGTGATGCAGTTGCCTGCGCTGTCACGCATTACTTCGTACTCGATCTCTTTCCAGCCCGCGATACAACGCTCTACCAGTACCTGTCCTACACGGGACAGACGTAAACCGTTCTCCAGGATCTCTTCCAGTTCTACCTGATTGTGTGCAATACCGCCGCCGGAACCGCCCAGGGTATAAGCAGGACGCAGTACAACAGGATAGCCGATGGTGTTGGTGAATTCCACACCGTCTTCCACGTTCTCAACGACCTTGGATGCTGCACAGGGTTCGCCGATACGCTCCATCAGATCCTTGAACTCCTGACGGCCTTCCGCATTACGGATGGTAGCTGCGGTAGTACCTAACAGCTTTACATTGTGAACTGCCAGGAAACCGGATTCCTCCAGCTCCATGCCGAGGTTCAGACCAGCCTGTCCTCCCAGGGTGGGGAGAATGCTGTCGGGCTTTTCCTTTTCAATGATCTGCTCCAGAACCTTTACGTTCAGGGGCTCAATATATACCTTATCTGCGATATCTTTATCGGTCATGATGGTCGCAGGATTGGAGTTCACCAGGATTACCTCTACTCCCTCTTCCTTCAGGGAACGGCAGGCCTGGGTACCTGCATAGTCGAATTCCGCTGCCTGTCCGATGACAATAGGACCGGAGCCGATTACCATTACTCGTTTTACATTAGGATTCTTGGGCATCTTAGTTCTCTCCTCTCATCATATGAATGAACCGGTCAAACAGGTAACCGGAGTCCTGGGGTCCCGGACATGCTTCCGGATGGAACTGTACGGTAAAAATATTCTTGCCGGTGTAGGACAGACCCTCGTTGGTACCGTCGTTGACATTGATGAATGCGGGAACCGCTACGGACGGATCCAGCTTATCGGTATCTACCACATAGCCGTGGTTCTGAGAGGAAATATATACTCTTCCGGTCATCAGATCCTTTACCGGATGGTTGCCTCCTCTGTGTCCGTATTTCATTTTATGGGTATCTGCGCCGGTAGCCAGTGCCATCAGCTGATGTCCCAGACAGATTGCGAAAATAGGGATCTCGGTATCGTATAACTTTTTGATCTCGGCGATCACACCGGTACACTCCTTGGGGTCTCCCGGTCCGTTACTTAACATGATACCGTCAGGATTATCATCAATGATCTCCTGTGCGGGAGTTCCAGCGGGGTATACGGTCACCTCACAGCCTCTCTCTGCCAGGGATCTGGCGATATTTCTCTTGGCTCCCAGGTCTAACAGAGCTACCTTCAGTCCCTGTCCGGACAGTTCCGTTACCAGTGCGGGCTTGGGCTCTCTGACGCCCTTTTCATAAGCATCTTTATCAAAACGCGCTGCACCGGAAAGAGGTCCGTTCTGTGCCAGCTCCGTGGTGGGCGCTACCACATATTTTTCCCTGCAGGTCACCTTTTCCACGACCTTGCCTGTGGTATACTCTTTCAGCTTCGGAAGTACTTCGTTCAGGTCATAGGCTTCGTTGGTGGTGATCATGCCGTTCATGGTACCCTTCTCACGCAGGATCTTGGTCAGCGCACGGGTATCGATACCGGCGATACCGGGCACACCGTTCTCCTCTAAGTATTCCTGTATTGTGCAGTCACAGCGGAAGTTGCTGGGAATACGTGAAAGCTCTCTGACGATGAATCCATCCGGCCAGGGTCTCTCCGACTCGCAGTCATCCCTGCATATGCCATAGTTACCGATCAGGGGGTAAGTCATGCATACAGCCTGTCCTGCATAGGACGGATCCGTCAGGACCTCCAGATATCCGGCCATGGATGTGTTAAATACGATTTCACTGATGATCTCTTTGTCTGCACCGATGTGCGTTCCTTCGAACACCGTTCCATCTTCCAAAATCAAAAATGCCTTCATTCTTTCCTCACATTCTGCCGCTTTTTGCGACGTTTGTATTTCTCTCAGTCTCCTACAATACCTGCGAATTGCTCCGCTGGGTATCTGCATTGTCTACGATACCCACGAATTGCTCCGCTGCTTCGCAGCTCCCGCACTTCTGAAAACATTCGGATTCCGCGGATTTGCTTCCGCAAATCGCTGCATCCTCATGTTTTGGCGATTTAAATCGGCACCTGCCTCCCCGTGCAAGCACGGTCGGCCTCTGCCGTTTAAATCTGGTATCTGCATAATCGATTTATTATATCATAAAAAAAAATGCGTCGCAATAGACCCTGTCTGCGTAAAAACCTACAAAAAACAATTACGCAATCCCGATACTCCTTGGAGAATCTGACAAAGCTGTGTAAAAGCTTACATTTTCCATTGCTTTTTCCACCGGGTCTGATATAGAATAGATATGTATTTTCTATTTTTCAATTATCACAAAACGCTGTTTTCCTACAGCAGATTGGACAGGCATCTATGGATCGTATCGAAAATGCTCAAATGAACTCCCTGGGAACCCGCAAACTCTATTATGAAGATGTGCATCAGACGGATTTCACCGCTGTGGTGATGGAATGTGTTCCCGATAAGGAAGAGGGATATTACAGGATCGTTCTGGACGCTTCCGCTTTTTTCCCGGAAGAAGGTGGTCAGTCCGCCGACAAAGGCACCTTAAACGGTCAGGAAGTACTGGATGTCAGCATCAAGCAGGGCATCCTGTATCATAAAGCAGCCTGTGAACTTCCCGCTGGCACCCGGGTCACCGGTCATGTGGACTGGAACCGCCGGTTTGATTTCATGCAGCAGCACTCCGGTGAGCATATGATCTCCGGCTTACTGCACTCCCATTTCGGACTGGAAAACGTAGGCTTCCATTTAAGCGACAGAGAAGTGACACTGGATATGAACGGAGAAGTCTCTCTGGAGCAGCTGCGTCTCATCGAACAGGAAGCCAACGCTTATGTCTGGAAAAATCTTCCGGTCAACATCAGCTGGCCCTCCTCCGAAGAACTGTTAAGCTTAAACTACCGCAGCAAGCTGGCTCTCACGGAAAATGTACGTATCGTCGAGATCCCCGGCGTGGATCTGTGTGCCTGCTGTGCTCCGCATGTAGATACCACCGGACAGATCGGTCTCATCAAAGTTGTAAATGTGCAGAGCCACAGAGGCGGTGTCCGCATCAATATTCTCTGCGGAGACCGTGCTCTGGCAGATTATACTGAAAAACAGGATTCTGTCTGGGCAATTTCTTCTCTGCTCTCAGCGAAACAGCCGGAAGTAGCAGGTGCTGTTGCCCGCGCCAAAAAGGATGCAAGGCTGCAAAAAGAGCGCGCCAATGCCCTGCAGGCAGAGCTACTGAACGTACAGATGGACGCACTTCCCTCCCCGGAAAAAGTACGCCACGTGCTTCTCTTCGTCGGTGAACTGGATGCCATTGCCCTACGTAACGCTGTGAATACCCTGACCGGAAAATATTCCGGTTACTGTGGTATCTTTGCCGGAGATGATACAAACGGTTATCGATTTATTGTAGGCAGTGTTTCCTGTAACTGTCAGGAACTGGCAGACCGCATGCGCCGGGAGCTTTCCGCAAAAGGTGGCGGATCCGCTCCCATGATCCAGGGGAATGTTGCTGTCACGGCAGATACCCTGCAGACAATGTGGGCGTCGCTGTAATGACCATCCTTTCTGCCTATATATGCATTTCGGCACATGAATTCGTATCAATATTTTCACATGGAAAACCCCCGGCATGACCATCTGTCATACTCCGGGGGTCTGTTTGTATATTTTATATATTCTTCGTTTCGGAAAATCTGATTATTTCTCTTCTGTTGCTGCATTCTTCTTCAGTGCTACGCTGACTGCCTTCGCAACGCCACCACCTACTACACAGCTCATAGGCATCTCCAGTGCTCCGTTGATACCACAGAATGCTACGGCGAACATAAACAGATTCGCTCCGGTTGCATTCATGCTCTGCAGATACTCGGTATGACCGAAGCAGATCATCAGAGTGGACATGAAGAACAGGGTGTTCATAAATGCTCCCAACAGACCGGTCACGAAGTAAGTTACGGTCTTCGTCTTGTCAATCTTCCACAGTGCCTTGAAGATCACGCCGGACAGCCATCCCATCAGAGTTCTGGTAGGGATGCATACCAGGAAAGTGAAAAACGGATTCATTGCTACCAAAGCTGCTCCAAAAGTGTCTCCTGCAAAACACTGGTAAAAGCTGGTAAGTCCAAATACCAGTCCCAGTACGGCTCCGCCTGCGGGTCCCAAGATCATTGCACCGATTACTACGGGAATGGTCATCAGGGAGATTGCTAACGGTCCGATGCGCAGATACCCAAGCGGGGTAAACGCCAGAATCAGCATGATCGCGATGAGTACGGCCAATTGTACCATCTCAAGTGTCTTGTTTTTTTTCATATGAAATTTCCTTTCCGCGCTTTTTGCGCCTTTGCTACTATTCCTCCATCTGGCGTCCTTCGGACTGCCGGAGGATATAATTACAAGTCATTCAAGAAAATAACATAAATGTATACAAAACACAAGTACATTTTTTAATACAATCAACGTACGGTGCGATACCACTTCAACGCCGATGTATAGGCTTCATATACTGTATTCATATCAATATTCTTTAATAGCATCAGGCGGGATACCTCCGCCCAGTTGGCTGTCTCATAATGCAGCATAAAATCGTACACCGGTGCCAGTACGCCGATGCGGTAGATCAGTGCATTGCTGATCTCGCCAGCCACATGGACCACCTTCAAAGCCTCTGCCATGGGTTTCTCGAGGATCACATCCAGCACGGAGAACAATCCCATCAGGAACAATTCATCCTTCTGCGCCTTCAGGCCAAACGCTTCCGCCAGATTCTCGGCAAATTTCGCACGAAGCAGAGATAATCTGGTGACCTCATTCGGCTTATCCGCATACAAAGCATTGGCTACTGCCGTATTGATCCACTTTTTCAGTTCCCGCTGTCCCAGCATGGCAGCCGCATGACGGATAGACGTAATCTCCGAATTTACAGCCAGTGGCTGAACCATTTTCAGCAGATCGATCGTGAGTGCGGTATCACGGCTGATGATATCCGCCGCTGTCGTGAGTTCAAAATCCGGGCTGTTCACAATATTCAGCAGGTCAATATAGTTCCCCTTCAAGGGTGCCACATCTGTCTGTCCCTTCGTAATGGGAACACGATAGAACTTACCCTCATAGAAACGATATCCGCCGGTCTCCTTCAGTCTCTCGAAGTCCTCCATGGTATCAATATTACCGGCACACAGACTGATATTCGGGAATAATTTTCCGAAATAAATCTTGGCTTTGTCAATGGCTATTTTACGGTTATTCAGAAGGACATAATCCATCAGCTTCAGGACTTCTCTGTAATTTTCAAAATCACTGACCGCAAGCTTGCGAATGGCAAGTTTATAGCCTTGCTGTTTCAATTCCTTCAGACGATTGACATACATTTCAATCGGCGGAATGGTATTATCGATCAAAAGTACGATTTTTTCATGAGGTGCATCGCACTGCTCCGTAATATCCGCAAAAATAGAAATATTGGTGATCGGTACAAAAATCTCTTTTCCCTGTGACAATGTATCGATTCCCATCTTTTGGATCAATTCCAATCCGGTGATCTGTGATGCTCCATCAAATTGTGCTGTCCCAAGCAGCAACGGATTCAACAGGTAATTTTCTCTCTGGGTAAAAAAGGAATAGGCACATACGGCCATATTTTCATCAAAAAGCGGTACTAATGTAAGCAGCATATTTTTACCTCCCAATTACCTATATTATACCGATTCCGACAGGACTTTACAAGTGGTACTATCAGCACAGAGATGTTGTAACTTGAGAGTTTACGAACCATGCAAAAATAGAACGGAATACCTCGGTGGGAGCTTGCTCACACAAGAGGTTATTTTGTTCTATTTTTATACCGTGCGTCCAATGGACACACTCGACAGCCGTCAATGAAATAAATGTGGAGTGCCCTTTGCGACACATTTATGAATTGAGTGCATGGCTCGTAACGTAGGGTCGCCGTAGACTGGACAAGTTCCGCCTGTGCCCATTCTTCCGCCTCAGTGTGGGCACAGGAGATAGGATCAAGCTTCTCTGTACCCTTCTTCCGCCTCAGCGTGGGCACAGGAGATAGGAACAAGCTCCTCTGTACCCTTCTTCCGCCTCAGCGTGGGCACAGGAGATAGGAACAAGCTTCTCTGTGCCCTTCTTCCACCTTCGCGTGGGCACAGGAGATAGGAACAAGCTCCTCTGTGCCCTTCTTCCGCCTTCGCGTGGGCACAGGAGATAGGAACAAGCTCCTCTGTACCCTTCTTCCGCCTCAGCGTGGGCACAGGAGATAGGAACAAGCTTCTCTGTGCCCTTCTTCCACCTTCGCGTGGGCACAGGAGATAGGAACAAGCTCCTCTGTGCCCTTCTTCCGCCTCAACGTGAATAGTTTATGGGTATGAGAAGCTTGTTTTGTTGCTGATACCCACACTATGAAAAGTTTGTGGGTATCAGAAGCTTGTTTTGTTGCTGATACCCACTCTGTGGAAAGTTTATGGGTATGGGAAGCTTGTTTTGTTGCTGATACCCAAATTATGAAAAACGGAAGGTATAACAAGAAAATTATATATTCCAGAATGCCTGCTGCAGGCGTTCGTGGGGTCTACGGCAGCCCTACGTTACGAGCCATGCGCTCAATTCATAAATGTGTCG
>ENA-ORTU01003612-ORTU01003612.1-human-gut-metagenome-genome-assembly--contig:-NODE-3612-length-12526-cov-2.744447_pt1 | contig 12526 bp, 10 predicted proteins | sample MGYA00241910_ERZ509184 | MGnify/ENA primary metagenome ERZ509184 (study PRJEB26280, sample SAMEA2338847) | human gut metagenome | biome: human gut; feature: human-associated habitat; material: faeces... | reverse complement strand
ACAGCTGAAATCAAACCGCTCCGCGGTTTGATTTCTCGTCGCAGGAGGATTCAAAAGCCAGTATTTTCATCTTATCTGCTTCTTTCTATCATTCTTCGCCGCATCTCTCACGAGACCGCCGGGCGCTTGCGCCCGCCCGCGGAGGCGGGGCGGCAGCAGCAAAGCCGCTGCCAAGACGTGTTATCACAGCTGAAATCAAACCGCTCCGCGGTTTGATTTCTCGTCGCAGGAGGATTCAAACGCTAATATTTTCATTTCGCTGCCTCCCCAAACTCCCGTGTCATGATGACGGCATCCTCCTTGGGATGCTCATAGTAATTCCTGCGGCGTCCCACGCCGCGGTAGCCGTGCTGTCCGTAGAGCGCGATGGCGGCGTAGTTGCTCGCGCGCACCTCGAGCGAGAGAAACGCGAGGTGATTGCCCTCGGCAAAGCGCTCGAACACATCGAGCAGCTTCCCCGCGACGCCGCGGCGGCGGCAGTCGGGCCGCACGGCGACATTCGTGATATAGCCCTCGTCGAGCACGACCTGCAAGCCCGCGTAGCCGACCACGCGGTCATTTTCGTCCAGCGCGACGAGAAAGGCCGAGAGTGCGTTGTCCAGCTCCTCGGCGAGCGCATTGCGCGACCACGGCACGGTGAAGCAGCTGCGCTCCAGCTCCGCCACCGCGTCGAGGTGCTCCGTTTTCATCGGTACGATCCGCACCGGCATGACCTTTCCGTTCATCCCTTTGCCTCCAGCCAGTTTTTGCCCCAGTGCGCCTCCGCCACCAGCGGCACGGAGAGCTGCATCACGCCCTCCATCTCCTCCGTGAGGAGCCGTGCCGCCTGCTCCGCCATCGCCTCGGGGCACTCGACGATCAGCTCGTCGTGGACCTGCAGCAGCAGCTTCGCCTCCGGCGCCTCGCGCCTGAGACGGTCATGCACACGCACCATCGCGAGCTTCATCACGTCCGCCGCCGTGCCCTGAATGGGCATATTGAGCGCGACGCGCTCGCCGAACGAGCGGGTGGCAAAGTTGCTCGCGGTCAGCTCGGGGAGATCGCGGCGGCGGTGCATGAGCGTTTCAACGTAGCCCTGCGCCTTCGCCTTTTCCACGATCTCGGTCATGTAGCGGCGCACGCCGGAGAAGCGGTCGAGGTAATTTTGAATATACTCCTTCGCCTCGTAAACGCTCACGCCGATGTCCTGCGCGAGCGAAAACGCGGAGATGCCGTAGACGATGCCGAAGTTGACCGCCTTCGCGTGCGAGCGCATCTGCTTCGTCACTGCCTCCGTCGGCACGCCGAACACCTGCGAGGCGGTGACGGTGTGGATATCCTCGCCGCTCAAAAACGCCTGCCGCATCGTTTCGTCGCCCGCGATGTGGGCGAGCAGCCGCAGCTCGATCTGGCTGTAGTCCGCGTCCACGAGCACATTGCCGCGCTCGGGCACGAACATCCGCCGCAGCTCGCTGCCGAGCGGCGTGCGCGTCGGGATATTCTGCAAATTCGGCTCGGTGGAGCTGAGCCGCCCCGTGGCGGTCACGGTCATCTGGAAGCTCGTGCGCACGCGCCCGTCCGGCCCGATGACCTTCAGCAGCCCGTCGCAGTAGGTCGATTTCAGCTTGGCGTACTGGCGGTACTGCAGCACGTCGGCGACGATGGGGTGCTCCCAGCGCAGCTTTTCAAGCACATCCGCGTTCGTAGACCAACCGGTCTTCGTCTTTTTGCCGTGCGGCAGGCCGAGGCGGTCGAAAAGCACCTCGCCGAGCTGCTTGGGGGAGTTGATGTTGAAGCTCCCGTCGGCCTCCTCGTAAATGCGCTCCTCCAGCGTTTTCAGCTCCGCGTCCATCGCCGCGCCGAAATCCGCGAGCGCCTTCGCGTCCACGCGCACGCCCGCAAGCTCCATCTCCGCGAGCACGCGGCAGAGCGGTAACTCGACCTCGTAATAAAGCGCATGGAGCTGCCGCTCCTCGATGCGCGGCACAAGCTCCTTATAAAGCGAGCCGACGGCGGAGGTATAGATATGAAACGCCGTTTCCGCCGCTCTCACATCGCCGAGCAGATCGAACGCCCCCGGCTCCAGATGCGCCGGCGCGGCAAGCTGCGTGTGGAAGTAGACGGCAAAGAGCGAGGCGATGTCATACCTGCCCGCCGTCGCGTCGATGAGATAGGCGGCGAGCGCGGTGTCGAACACGAAGCCCTCGGCGGGCAAACCGTTTTCCAGCAGCGTGTGCATGAGGTCCTTGACGTTGTGGCTGACCTTTTTGATGTCGGCGGAGAACAGTGCGCGCAGCAGCGCGTTCCAGTCGCCGGAATAGCGGTCGAAGAAAAACTCCGCGCTCAGCGTCTCCTTTTCGCTCTTCTCCCACTCCACGATCACGCCGGAGAGGTCGGGCAGCGCGAGCACCGTCACATGGCCCGCCCCACGGAAGAGCTCGAGACATTCCTCCGCCCTTTCCGCGCTCGTCACGGCCTCGGCGGTCACGGTGCATTCGACCGTTTCTGCGGCGCTGAGCGGCTCCGCCGCGGGCTTTAGCCCCATTTTCTCGATAAGCTTATGGAACTCCAGATGCATGAGCAGCGGATAGAGCGCATCCGACGGCGCTTTGCGCAGGTTGTCCTGCGGCGTGAACTCCAACGGCGCATCGGTGAGGATCGTCGCGAGGTGATAGCTCTGCCGTGCGCTTTCCTCGCCCTCAGTCAGTTTTTTGATGACGCCGAGCTTGGCGTCAAGCTCCGGCAGGAGACGGTAAATTTCGTCGATGCTGCGGTATTTCTGAACGAGCGCCATCGCCGTCTTTTCGCCGATGCCGGGAACACCGGGAATATTATCGCTCGCGTCGCCCATGAGCGCCTTGAGGTCAATGATGTGGATCGGCTCAAAGCCGTACTCCTCGGCAAAGCTCTCGGGCGTCATGCGCTTCGTGGTGGTCTGCCCCATGCGGGTGGAGATGAGCTTGACGGTCGTGTGCTCCGTGATGAGCTGAAGCGAATCCTTGTCACCCGTCGCTGCCACGCAGTCCCAGCCCGCCGCCTCGCATTTGCGCGAGATGGTGCCGATGAGATCGTCCGCCTCGTAGCCCGCCAGCTCGTAGCGCGGGATGTTCATCGCGTCGAGCACTTCTTTCATCACCGGAAGCTGCATCGCCAGCTCCTCGGGCATCCCCTTGCGCTGGGCCTTGTAGCCCTCGTACTCCAGGTGGCGGAAGGTCGGCTCGCGTCGGTCGAAGGTCACGCACACCGCGTCGGGTCGCTCCTCGTCCTCCAGCCGCGCCATCGTGACCAGAAAGCCGTAAATGGCCTGCGTGTAAAACCCGTCCTTCGTCGTCAGGGGACGGATGCCGTAATAGGAGCGATTGAGGATCGAGTTGCCGTCCAGCACCATCAGCTTCATCGTCAAAAACCTCCGTGTTCGCATTCTTTTTCATGTTACAGTATAGCCCATGCGCGCGCAAAACTCAACAAAAACCGTTGACAATGCATCACAAAGTGTTAAACTTCTTGTATTCCGCTTTGTTGGGAAAGGAGGCGCCGCCGTGCGGCTTTCCATGAATACGCGCTATGCCGTGATCCACGCCTCGTTCTGGGGCGCCTACGGCTCGCTCTGGGCCTTTATCGCGCTCGTGCTCGAATACAACGGCTTTGCGAGCGCGCAGGTCGGCGTCGTGACCTCGTGCGCGACGCTGCTCTCGGTGTTCCTCTCCCCCGCGGTCTCCTCGTTTCTCGACGCGCGGCCCGGCCTCGAAAACCGCCACGGCGCGATGGCGCTGCTCTCGCTTGCCGCGGCACTGTGCCTGCTCGCATGGCTCGTGCCGCTGCCGCGCCCGTTCGTGCTGGGCGCGTGCTTCGTGCTCATCGGCGCGTTCCTCTCCTCCACCCCGCCGTTTCAAAACGCCATGGCGATGGACGCGAACCGCTGCGACATCCCGGTGGTCTACGGCTTCTGCCGCGGCGTCGGCTCGGTCTCCTACGCCGCCGCGGTGCTGCTCCTCGGCTTTGTGCTCGAGCGCCACGCGCCGACGCTGCTCCTGCGGTCTTTGCCGCGCTGACCGCCTGCGGGCTCCTCGCCATGGCCGGCTTCCGCCTGCCGGAGCGCCCCGATGAAGCGGCGGACCGCCCTGCGGAGCACCGGAGCATCGCCGCCGTGCTGCGCAGCCATCCGCGCTTCGCGCTCACCCTGCTCGGCTGTATGTTCTTTTTCCTCACCCACACCATCTCCAACACCTACATGAACGCCCTCGTCGGCAAGGCCGGCGGGACCGCGAGCGCCGTGGGCACGAGCCTTGCCATCTCCGCCGTGCTGGAGCTGCCCGCGATGACGCTGGTCTCCCGGCTGCAAAAGCGCTTCTCGCCCGGCTTCTTCCTGCGCTTCGCGGCGGGAGCCGAGGTCGTGAAATTCCTTATTTTCTACCTTGCCCGCTCAATGCCCCTCATCTACCTCGGGCATTGTATGCAGTTCTTCCAGTTCGCCGTTTACGCGCCCGCGACGGTCTACTACGTCGCCGCGGCGCTCCCCGAACGCGACCAGCTCAAGGGACAGTCGCTCATCTATGTCGCCGGCAGCGGACTTGGCGGCGCGCTGGGCAATCTCCTCGGCGGACGGCTCCTCGACCGCAGCGGCATACAGGCCGCGCTGCTGCTCGGCACGGTGAGCGCGGCGGCCTCGCTGCTGACCTTCTGCCTCTCCACGTGGGAGGACTCCCGATGATAAGAAAACGCCGCACGGCTCACGGGCCGTGCGGCATTCTTTCTTTTCTCATGGCGTCAGCGGCTCGCCGACGTTCACACCGTTCAGCTGCGCCGCGATCTCGCCGTCCACAACGATCTGCACGCGCTCGACGGTGTCGAGCGAGCAGAGCGAGAGCACCAGCGACTCCACCGTCTGCCGCGGCGAGATGCCGAGATCGGCGTCGGAGGGCAGATTGAGGTAGCACGTCCCCTCCTCCACGCGGGCGGAGAGCACGGTGAACTCCTCCGGCAGCAGGGCTGCGAGCGCGCCGCTCTCGGGGCCCTGCGCGAGCGCCTCCAGCAGCGCATTCACGCGCGTCTGCCCCTCGTAGAGCGCCAGCGCGCGCTTTTCCGCGCGCAGTGCGCCGCTTGTCGGGTCGAGGAAGTAGAGCGATACGGTGATGGGGCGCAGCGCGTCCTCGCGCATCGACAGCAGCGGGTCCGCCGCCGTGAGCGTCTGCGTCTCGCGGTACGGCAGCTCCCGCCCGCCCGAGGTGATGGACACCGCGTTCACGCCGTCGAGCTGCGTGAGCGTGAGCGTCACGCAGTAATCGGCGAGCGTCAGATCAATGCCCGCAAGGCGCGCATACTGCCGCGAGAAGTCCACCCGCGCCCAGTTGCCGAGGACCGACAGGCTCAGAAGCGTCGTCCCTCCCGGCATCGGCACGTCGGCAAGAAGCCGCTGCAGCAATCGCTGCGCCAGCTCCTCCTGCGTGAGCGTGTCGGCGTCCGGGAGCTGCACGGTGCGGGCAACGATGGCGTCCTCGCCCGGCACGTCGCGCAGCTCGGCGGCGGGGTAGTAGATCGTATAGCTGTTTTCTCCCTCCGTCCCGCCGCCGCGCACACAGGCGGCGAGCAGCAGCGAAAGAACGAGAAACGTGAACAGGAAAGCCTTTCTTCTCATGTCTCCCCCTCCCTCCGCACGGCAGGAAGCCGCACCGTGAAGCAGGTGCCGCCGCCCGCGCGAGCGCTGACAGCGATGCTGCCGCCGCGGCGGCGCACGGTGTCCGCCACGATGGAAAGCCCAAGGCCCGTTCCGCCCGCGGCGCGTGAGCGCATCTTATCCACGCGGTAGAAGCGGTCGAACACGCGCGGCCTGTCCTCCTCGGGAATGCCGATGCCGTTGTCCTCCACGCGCAGCACGCACTCGCCCTCCGTGCCGCCGAGCGTCACGCGCACGAAGCCGCCGGGGCGGTTGTATTTGATGGCGTTCTCGGTGAGGTTATAAATGATCTGGTGCAGGTCGTCCACGCCGGCCCGCACGCTCTGCTCCCGCTCGACGAGATAGGTCAGCTCGACCCGCTTCTCGTCGGCGACCAGCCGCAGCATCCGCACCACGCGCTCGATGACCGGCGCGACCGCGACGCTCTGCGCCGGCTCGACGATGCCGCTGTCGAGCCGCGTGAGCCGCAGCAGATTTTCCGTGATGCGCGTCAGGCGGTCGGTCTCCTGCACGATGTCGCCGACGAACTCGCGCACCGTGGCAGCGTCGATGTCTTCGGTCTGCAAAATCGAGTCGGAGAGCAGGCGGATACCGGCCAGCGGCGTTTTCAGCTCGTGGCTCGCGTCGGAGACAAAGCGGCGGCGCGCCTCCTCCGTCGTCTGCAAGCGGTCGGAGAGGCTGTTGAACTCCTCGGCGATCTCGCTGATCTCGTCGCGACCGCCAATCTCGGCGTGGTAGCTGTACGCGCCCTCGCGCACGCGGCGGATGGCCTCGAGCAGCACGCCGAAGCGGCGCGTGAGCATCCGCGAGAGCAGCAGGCTCAGCAGCACGACAAAGCCCGCGACTGCCGCCGAGATGCGCAGCAGATTCTTCTGCAGCGTCAGCAGCAGCGTCGCCTGCTCCACGTCGTACTCATAGGCATAGACCGCGCCGATGGTCTGGCTGCGGTAGATGACCGGCGAGGCCGCGCGGCTGCGGAACGCGCCGTCGGTAAAGTCGGCATAGAAGGCGTCGTAGCCCCGCAGCGCCTGCACGATCTCGGTGTAAAGCCCGTAGCGGCCCACCGCGCCGTCCGTCTCGCGGGTGTCGTAGAGGATGCGCCCCGCGGCGTCCGTGACGAGAATGCGGGAAATGCCGGTATCCTCCACCAGCGTCATCGCGGAGGCGACGTTCTCCTCGCTCAGCTCCTCCAGGCCGCTCAGCGCCGTCACCATCACGCTCACGCTGCTTTGCAGCGTCGTCTGCTTGGAGCGCACGACCAGATTTTCCGACACGATCAGAGGGTAGGTGTTCATGAAAACGAGCACTGCCGCAATGACCAGAATATAACTCAGGCCGAATTTGACCTGTAAGTTCGCACGCCGCACGGCGCTCCCCTCCTCCCATTCGTTTTCCTTCTGTGCGCCGCTCAGTCCTTGAGGTAGTAGCCCACGCCCCACTTGGTCATGATGTGCTTCGGCTCGGCGGGGTCATGCTCCAGCTTTTCGCGCAGGCGGCGGATGTGGACATCCACCGTGCGGTAGTCGCCGGCGTAGGTGAAGCCCCAGACGAGATCCATCAGATTCTCGCGCGAGTATACGCGGTGGGGATTCTTGATGAGCAGCTCCAAAATGTCGTATTCCTTCGCCGTCAGATCGACCGGCACGCCGTCGCGCAGCGCGATGCGCCGCTCGGTGTCGAGCGCGATGCCGCCGGCGGTCAGAAGCTCCGTGCGCTTCTGCGCGGTCTGGCCCGCGCGGCGCAGCAGAGCGCGGATGCGCGCCTTGAGCTCTAAAATGTTGAAGGGCTTGGTGACGTAATCGTCCGCGCCGGACTCGAGGCCGATGATCTTGTCCGCGTCCTCGCTGCGGGCGGTGAGCATGATGATGGGCACCGCGGAGAATTCGCGGATGCGCATACAGGCGGTCAGCCCGTCCACCTCCGGCATCATCAGGTCCAGGATGATGAGGTCGAAGCTCTCGCTCCTGGCCAGCTCGACGGCGGCCGCGCCGTCGAAGGCGGTCTCGACCTGATAGCCCTCGTTCTCAAGGTTGAATTTGATGCCCTTGACGAGCAGCTTCTCGTCGTCCACCACTAAGATCTTCATGGCGCATCGCCTCCTGTCGTAATTTCATCGCGCATGGCGTCGAGCTTCGCGCTGCCGATGCCGCGCACCTCCAGCAGCTCGTCGAGCGTCTGAAAGTCTCCGTGCTCGGCGCGGTAGTCGAGGATCGCCTGCGCCAGCACCGGCCCGATGCCGGTAACGGTCTCCAGCTCCTCGGCGCTCGCGGTGTTGATGTTTACAGGCACGCGCTCGGGTGCGACCTCCTCCCGCGCGGGCCGCTCGGTCTGCACCGTATAGCCCTCCTGCTCGGTGCGGTTCGCGCCGAAGGTCAGATACAGCACGGCGGCGAGGAAGGCCAGCGTCACGAGCGCCAGAAAGAAATATGTGCTTCCGCCTTTTTCCTGCCGTTCCACGGTTGAACTCCCTCCCGTTTTTTGTTATACTGAATGTCGAATACCGTCGAGCGCGGGCAAGTCGCCCGCCGATCGTCCGATCGAATTTTATTGTAACATACTGCGAGGTACATTTCCATGAAAAAACGCCGCTTTTTTGCTCTTTTTTTGGTCCTCGGCCTGCTCGTCTCCCTGCTGAGCGTACCGGCCTCCGCCTTTGAGGAGATCGACGTCGACGCCCGCGCCGCCCTGCTCGTTGAGAAGGAAACGGGCGAGATCCTCTACGAAAAGAACGCCCACGAGAAGAACTACCCCGCGAGCATCACCAAGCTGACGGTGGCGCTGCTGGTGTTCGAGGCGATCGACGCGGGGCAGCTCTCGCTCGACCAGCCCATCACGGCGCACGAGAGCGCCTTTGAGGGTCTGAGCATCTACGGCAGCACCGCCGGCATCAAGGTCGGCGAGGTGCTGACGGTCGAGCAGCTTCTGCAATGTATGCTCATCGTCTCGGCGAACGAGGCGTGCAACATCCTCGCCGAGGCCGTGTGCGGCGAGGGGAACATCTCCCAGTTCGTGCAGAGGATGAACGAGCGCGCTGCCGCGCTCGGCTGCGAAAACACGCACTACGTCAACACCTCCGGCCTGCACGATCCCGACCACTACACCACCGCGTGGGACATCTATCTCATCACGCGCGCGCTGATGCCCTACGAGAAATTCATGGAGATCTGCAACTCCAAGTCCGCGGAGATCGCCGAGACCGACCACAACCAGCGCCATGTGCTCCACTCCACCAACCGCCTTATTTCCAACTGGCGCGAGCTCGGCTACCTCTACCGCGACGCGCAGGGCATCAAGACCGGCTCGACCGAAGAGGCCGGTCACTGCCTCGTTTCCTCCGCCGTGCGCGGCGACCGTCAGCTTGTGAGCGTGGTGCTCGGCGCGGAGAAGATCACCCTTGCCGACGGCAAGAGCACCCTCACCAAGAGCTTTTCCGAGACCATCCGCCTCTTTGACTACGGCTTTGACAGCTTCTCCCGCCGCGAGGTCGTCTCCGCCGACGAGCTGGTGCGCGAGGTCCCGGTCGCCCTTTCGAGCGAGGCGAACTACGTCGTCGCCCACCCCGCCGAGAGCATCACGCGGATGCTGCCCACGGAGCTGGACCTCAGCGAGCTCACGCGCGGCATCACGCTGCCGGACAGCGTGGACGCCCCCATTGCCGCCGGCGACGAGCTGGGCGAAATGACCGTCTCCTACAACGGCACCGTCTACGGCACGGTCAAGCTGCTCGCGCTCAGCGATGTGTCAGCCTCGTGGCTGCTGGTCGCCAGGCGCGACGTGGCGGACTTCTTCTCCCGTACCGTCGTCAGGATCGTTCTCGTCGTCCTTGTCCTGCTCATTCTCGCATTCCTTTTCCTGCGCGGGAACGGGCGCGGACGGCGCTACGGCAAGCGCAGCAGCGGACGCGCCGCTCCCGCCGGTTATCGCGGCCGCAGGCGCTGAGCATCGGGGAAGGCAAACTGTTAAGGTCATCAAACCGCACAAAACGGACGGGGTATCCCGTCCGTTTTCCGTTCAGCAGGGAAATTTCCGCGACACGCGGACTTTTGTCCTTGATTTTTGCCCATTCCCCTGCTATACTGCATTCATCGTCAGATAAGGAGGCGCTCCTATGAAATATCTTGTTGTCATCGGCGACGGCATGGCGGACAACCCCGTCGAGGCCCTCGGCGGCAAAACGCCGCTCGAGTACGCCGACATCCCCACTATTGATTCCCTTGCCGCGCGCGGCACAGTCGGCAGCGTCGTGAACTGCCCCAAGCCGCTGCCCGCGGGCAGTGAGACCGCGATCCTCTCCATCTTCGGCTGCGACCCGCTCAAGCATTTCTCCGGCCGCTCGCCGATGGAGGCCGCCGCCATCGGGCTCAAGCTTGTTCCCGGCGACGCGGCGTTCCGCTGCAACCTCGTCGCGCTCGAGCCGGGCGATCAGCCCTATGAGGAAAAGCGCATCCTCTCCCACTCCGCCGGCTCCATCGCCGGACAGGACGCGCTCGACGTCGTCGCCGCGCTCAACAGCGATCCCGAATTTTCCGCCGCGCTCCGTGCGGCGGATATGTACATCGACCCCAGCCCCTCGTTCCGTCCGCTGGCGGTGAAGCACCATTGCGATCCGAGCGGCGTGTGCTTTATCCCGCCGCACGACCACCTCGGCGAGGTCATCGGCCCGCTGCTCCCGAGCGGGAAGGACGCGGCGCTCGCCAAGGTCTTTGCCGACCTTATGCGCCTTGCCAACCGCGTGCTGGAGCACCATCCCGTCACCGAGAAGCGCCGCGCGGAGGGCAAGCTCGGCGCGAACGGCATCTGGTTCTGGGCAGCGGGCACGGCGATGCAGCTGCCCGACTTCCGCGAGGAGTACGGCTGCGGCGGCGCGGTCATCAGCGCGGTGCCCCTGTGCCACGGCATCGGCGTGCTGCGCGGGCTTGAGATGGTCGAGGTCGAGGGCGCGACCGGCGAGATCGACACCAACTTTGAGGGCAAGTTAGAGGCCACATGGGCGAGCCTTCAGAAGTATGACTTCGTCTGCCTGCACCTCGAGGCGCCCGATGAATGCACTCACAACGGCGACCTCAAGGGCAAGATGCAGGCCATCGAATGGCTCGACAGCCGGCTCGTCAAGCCCCTCACCGAGCGTCTGGACGCGGCGCACATGGACTACCGCCTGCTGCTCCTCTCCGACCACAAAACGCTCACCGCGACGCGCGGGCACGACGGCGATCCCGTGCCGTATCTGCTCTACGACAGCCGCATCGACAGCGGGCGCGGCGGCGTGTACACCGAAAAGGCCGGCGAGAACGGTCCCTTCGTCGCGCACGGCTGCGAGCTGCTGCATCTTCTCTTTGAGCGCTGAAAAAGGAACATCGAAAAGGGTCAGCCGTCGGCTGACCCTTTTCTTATGTCTCCGCCGCGGCGGGGATCGACGGCTCCTCCCGCCGAACGCGGAGCGCTCCGTCCTCCGCCGCGATGCGGGCGGCGCCGCCCGCGTGGAGCGTTCCGCTGAGCAGCAGCTCGGCCACGGCGTCCTCCACCTCGGCGCGGATCACGCGGCGCAGGGGCCGCGCGCCGTAGAGCGGGTCGAAGCCCTCGTCCGCGATGCGCTCGACCGCCGCGTCCTCGACCGTCAGCGTGACGCCGAGCGCCGCGGCGCGCTGCACGGTGGCCTCGAGCATCCGCCGCGCGATGGCCGAAACGTCCGCGCGGCTCAGACGGCGGAACACCACGGTCGAGTCGATGCGGTTGAGAAATTCCGGCTTGAAGGTCGCCCTCAGCTCAGCCATGACCGTTTCCTTCACACGCGCAAAGCCGCCGTCACCGTCCTCGGCCTGCGCGAAGCCGAGCTTCGCCGCGCTCGACGTGATGGCCTTCGCGCCCACGTTCGAGGTCATGACAAGCACCGTATTGCGGAAGTCCACGCGCCGCCCCTGCGCGTCGGTCAGCACACCGTCCTCCAAAATTTGCAGCAGCAGATTCCACACGTCCTCGTGCGCCTTTTCGATCTCGTCGAAGAGCACCACCGACCACGGGCGGCGGCGCACCTTCTCGGTCAGCTGCCCGCCCTCGTCGTAGCCGACGTAGCCCGGCGGCGCGCCGACGAGCCGCGAGACGGTATGCCGCTCCATATACTCCGACATATCCAGGCGCACCAGCGCCTCCTCGTCGCCGAACACCGCGTCGGCCAGCGCGCGGCACAGCTCCGTTTTGCCCACGCCCGTGGGGCCGAGAAAGAGAAACGAGCCGACGGGCCGCTTCGGATCGCGCAGTCCCGCGCGGGCGCGGCGCAGCGCGCGGGCGACCTCCCGCACCGCCTCGTCCTGCCCCACCACGCGCGCGTGGAGCGTGTCCTCCAGCCGCAGCAGACGCTCGCCCTCATCCTCTGTCAGGCGCGTGACGGGCACGCCCGACCATGCGGAGACCACCGCGGCCACGTCCTCCTCGCCGACGGTCCTTTGCTTTTCCCGCTGCGCGCGGCGCAGCGCCTCGCGCTCCTGCTCCGCCTGCTCGCGGCAGCTGTGCTCCACATCGCGCAGCATGGCCGCCCGCTCATAGTTCTGCTCCGCGACTGCTGCCGCGCGGTCGCGCTCCGCCTCGGCGGCCTTGGCCTCCATCGCCCGCAGCTCCGGTGAGTCGGGACGCGTGCCCATCCGCACGCGGGACGCCGCCTCGTCCATCAGATCCACCGCCTTGTCCGGCAGAAAGCGCCCCGTGATGTAGCGGCGCGAGAGCGTCACCGCGGCGGCAAGCGCCTCATCGGATATCTTCAGTCGGTGATGGCTCTCGTAGCGTGGGCGCAGCGCGCGCAGGATCGCAAGCGCCTGCTCCTCCGTCGGCTCGCCGACGGTGATGGGCTGAAAGCGGCGCTCGAGCGCCGCGTCCTTTTCG
>ENA-ORTU01003607-ORTU01003607.1-human-gut-metagenome-genome-assembly--contig:-NODE-3607-length-12540-cov-2.328234_pt1 | contig 12540 bp, 8 predicted proteins | sample MGYA00241910_ERZ509184 | MGnify/ENA primary metagenome ERZ509184 (study PRJEB26280, sample SAMEA2338847) | human gut metagenome | biome: human gut; feature: human-associated habitat; material: faeces... | reverse complement strand
CGATTCACAGAAATTCCAGTCCAAGACAGAATCAGTATCAGGGGGTAGAGACACTGATCTATGATAAGTCGGGAATCAAACTGAAGATGGCAGAGGCAATTAATGGGGCTCTGGAGGAGGTGGGGTTCCGTAATCTCGGGGTGAAAGAACGACCGGGACTTGTAGTGTTGCGAAGAACAAATATGCCGGCACTTCTGGTGGAGGCAGGATTTATTAACAACGATCAGGATAATCAGCTGTTTGATGAAAAATTTACAGAAATTGCAGGAGCAATTTCTGAGGCGATTCTCGGTACACTGGATCAGGAAACTGTGGAAGATCCACTTTTATATCGGGTGCAGGTGGGAGTTTTCAGAAATAAAGAAAATGCAGACCGGCTGAATTATGAACTTTTGGATAAGGGATATCCATCTTATATTTTACAGCAGGACGGATATTATAAAGTCCAGGTGGGAGCTTTTGAACAGCTTGGGAATGCTGTTTTGATGGAACAAAGGCTTCGAAAGGAGGGGTATCAGACTCTGATCACAACCCGCTAGAAGACAGGATGAAGAAGGGAGCAGATCCATGGGAATACAAAAGAAAGACAGAGAATATGAACGTTTTTTAGATCAGATCAGTGATTTCATTTTTGTGGAGGATAAACCGGAGAGGGCAGATATCATTTTTGTACCGGGTAATGGATTTCCACAGATGTCCATAGAAGCGGCCAGACTGTGGAAAGAGGGAATGGCACCCTGGATACTGCCTTCCGGAAAATACAGTATCGGAAAAGGTGCATTTACAGGGGTACAGGCCATGAAGGAAAAATATCAGGGACCGTATCAGACGGAATGGGAATTTATGAAAGATGTGTTGCTAAAAGAAGGCGTGCCGGAAGAAGTGATCCTGCGGGAAGACGGGGCTACATTTACCTATCAGAATGCGATCAACTCCAGAAAAGTGACAGATGCAGTGGGCATTCGGGTGAAAAAGGCAATTATCTGCTGCAAAGCCCAGCATGCCAGAAGATGCAAGCTGTATTATCAGTATTTATATCCACAGACAACCTTTCTCATTTGCCCTTCGGATGTGGGAATCAACCGGGAAAACTGGTTTGATACGCAAAAAGGCAGAAAGGAAGTACTGGGAGAAGTAGAAAAATGTGGGGAACAGCTGCAACGAATCTTTTGCAGGGAAGCGGATTCATGGAGTATCTGAGAGATTCGGATAAACAGATGACACGAACAGGATGTTATCATTTCATACGGAAGACAGGAGGGTGTTATGGCAGCATATGTGGAAATGGATCAGGTTACAAAAACCTATCAGATGGGAGAAGTGACGATCAAAGCTGCGGATGGTATTTCTTTTCAGGTAGAAAAGGGAGAATTTGTGGTCGTGGTCGGACCAAGTGGAGCAGGAAAAACAACGGTGCTAAATATTCTCGGCGGCATGGATACTGCAACGACCGGAAAAGTATCTGTGGACGGAACACGGGTGGATAAGCTGAAAGGGAAAAAGTTGATCCAGTATCGGAGAGAGGATATTGGTTTCGTGTTTCAGTTTTATAACCTGATGCAAAACCTGACTGCACTGGAGAATGTGGAGCTGGCACTTCAGATCTGTAAAGATCCGCTGGATGCAAAGACAGTTCTTGAAGAAGTGGGGCTTGGGGAACGGATGTATAATTTCCCGGCACAGCTTTCAGGTGGGGAACAGCAGAGGGTGGCGATAGCCAGAGCCCTGGCAAAAAATCCAAAGTTACTGCTCTGCGATGAACCGACGGGTGCGCTGGACTATGTGACCGGAAAATCGATACTGAAGTTATTACAGGATACCTGTCACAAAAAGGGAATGACTGTGATCGTGATCACACATAACTCTGCACTGACACCTATGGCGGATCGGATCGTCCGGATACGAAACGGCAGGGTGGCAGAGATGATACAAAACGAGAATCCAACACCGGTGGAAGAGATAGAATGGTAGGTGGAGAGGATGAAAGCATTTCGGAAAGATTTTTTCAGAGAGATTTTAAAGAATAAAGGACGGTTTTTATCTGTTTTTTTCATCTCCCTGCTGGGTGCGGCGTTCTTTTCGGGTATTCGGTCAGCAGAAGGAGATATGAAGACTTCGGCGGATGCTTATTACGATCAGACAAATTACATGGATCTGCGGGTGCTGGGAACGCTCGGTCTTACAGACACGGATATGGAAGATATCGCAAAGGTGAAAGGCGTAGCACAGGTAACCGGCGGGCATACGTTAGAAGTATTACATAAAGAAGGGGAAAAAGAACAGACAGTGAAGCTGATCGCGTTAGAAGATGGCGTAAATGAACCACAGATTCTGGATGGGCGGCTGCCGCAGAAAACGGATGAAATTCTGGTGGACCAGAAATTCCTGGATGAAACCGGAAAAAAGATCGGCGATCAGGTGATATTTGAGAGTGGTACGGACACTGCACTTTCGGATGACCTTGTTCATGAAACGTTTACGATTGTGGGATCGGCAACGTTACCCTATTATATGGAACTGACCCGTGGAACAGGGAGTATCGGAAACGGCAGTATTGACAGTTTTGGGCTGTTACTTCCGGAGACGTTTACCAGTGAGATTTATACAGAAATCTATGTGCAGGTGGATGGGGCAAAGGAGCTGGAAAGTTACAGTACCTCTTACGAAAAGACTGTAAAACAGGTACAAAACCGGGTAGAAGAGCTGGAAGAGGAAGCATGTCAGAGGAGATATGATACGGTTTATCAGGAGGGGGAAGACAAGCTTTCCGATGCCAGAAAACAGGTAACAGACGGTGAAAAGGAACTGGCGGATGGAAAAAAGAAGCTGGAAGACGGTACTTTGCAGATCGAAGAGGCAAAAGATACCGTTGCTGAAAAGGAAAAAGAACTGAAGAAAAATGAATCCCTTCTGGCAGAAAAAGAGACAGAATTGCAAAATGGGGAGAATCAGCTTGCTGCAAAGGAGAAAGAACTGACTGCCGGAGAACAACAGCTGCAGCAGAAAATGCAGGAACTTGCAGCCGGAAAACAGGAGCTTGCCACAAAGCAGACAGAACTGACGGATGGAAAGGTACAGCTACAGATACAGGAAGAAGAGCTGAATACAGCCAAAAGTCAGCTTGAGGAGCAGGCGGCGAAACTGGAAGAACAGAAAAGTCAGCTGGAAGAAAAAGAAAAGGAGCTGGATGAAAATGAGGTGACAGTAACTGCGGGTATCACACAGGTACAGGAAGGGCAGGAACAGCTTGCCGCCGGTATGCAAAGTGTGCAGGAAGAAATCACCCGACTGGAAGCACAGAAAGAACAACTCTCGCAGATGGAAGAACCGGATGCGGAACAGCTGCAGCAGATCGAGACTGCTTTGCAGGAGTTAAAGCAGCAGCTTACCGGACTGGAAACACAAAAGGAAGTGCTGTCACAGAAAGAGACGGAACTGACCGGGAATCTTACACAGATCCAGTTGGGCAAAGGAGAACTCGAGCAGGCAAGGACGCAGCTGGATGCCGGAGAAGCGGAAATCAGTATGCATCGTCAGGAACTTGCGGCGGGCGAGGAGAAAATCGCACAGGCAAAGGAACAGCTTGCAGCAGGAGAAAGACAGATCAGTCAGGTACAAAAACAGCTCGCGGATGGTGAGGCGCAGATTGGGCAGGCAAAAGCACAGATTGCGGACGGAAAGAAGCAGCTTGCCGGAGCAAAAGCTGCACTTGCAGATGGAAAGACGCAGCTTTCTGCCGGAAAACAGCAGATTGTGGATGGAAAAAGCGCACTCCGGGAGGCAAAAGATGAGATTGACGCGAAAGAGACGGAACTGGAGGACGGCTGGAAGGAATACAGAAAAGAAAGCCGGAAAGCAGAGAAAAAACTGGCAGATGCAAAAGAAGAAATTGCAGACGGAGAGAAAAAACTGGAAGATCTGAAGGTTCCGGACTGGTATGTATGGGGACGAGATCAGGTGACTTCCACGGAAAATTACGGACAGGATGCAGTGCGCATCACAAATATAGGAAAGTTCTTTCCGGTCATTTTCTTTCTGGTAGCAGCGCTTGTCAGCCTGACGACGATGACACGAATGATCGAGGAACAGCGTCAGCAGATCGGTACACTGAAAGCTCTGGGATACGGAGACGGTGTGATCGCGGTAAAATATCTTGCCTACGGACTGATGTTTACCATCTCAGGTGCATTTGTCGGAGTGCTGCTCGGTGAGAAAATTCTGCCGTGGGTGATCATGAATGCGTATGGTATGCTGTATACGGGTATGAAAGAGTATCTGACCCCGTTAAACTGGGAAGAGGGCGGACTTGCGATCCTTGCGAGTGCACTCTGTACCGGTGTGGCAACTGTAGTGGCATGTTATAAGGAACTGGCAGCGCGCCCGGCACAGCTGATGCGCCCGGAGGCTCCAAAAAACGGAAAGAGGATTCTGCTGGAACGGATTCCGTTTTTATGGAAACATCTGAACTTTACAACAAAATCAACGATCCGGAATCTGATCCGGTATAAAAAGCGGTTCTTTATGACTGTCATTGGTATCGGTGGATGTATGGGACTGATCGTGGTGGGATTTGGCTTGCAGGATTCGATTACTGCGATTGCAAAGAATCAGTTTGTCAACCTGTTTACCTATCAGGCAAGCGCTGTTTTTAACGGGGATGCCACGGAAGAGAAAAAGGCACGGGTACAAAGCGAGATGGAGACGTATCCGGGGATACAGCAGATCCTGGAGATGTATTGCCAGAATGTGGAACTGCAGTCGCCGAAGCGCAGTGTGGATGCGGTGATGGAAGTACCGAAAGATCTGACTTGTTTTGGAGATTTCTTTGATCTGCGTGATCGCATCAGTGGAAAACATTATGATTTCCCGGCGCAGGGGGCTGCCATCAGTGAGAAGACGGCAGATATTCTGGGACTCAAAGTCGGTGATACAGTGCAGATGAAAAAGGGTGATCAGATTGTGAAAGTCGAAATCACGGAGATTGTTGAAAATTATGTGCGGCATTTTATCTATATAACGACAGACACATATCAGACCTTGTTCGGGGAAGCGGCAGAGTATAATCAGCTGTTGCTTCGCTACGAAGATACGTCAGACAGTTACGAGGACGGACTGGGACAGACGATCATGGAACATCCGGAGATCGCAGCTATCTCCTTTACGTCAGATCTGATCAGTGAGATCGACAACATGCTTCGCTCTCTGAATATCGTCATTGTGGTTCTGATCGTATCGGCAGGTTTGTTGGCATTTGTGGTGCTGTATAATCTGAACAATATCAATATCACAGAACGTCAGAGAGAGCTGGCAACACTGAAAGTGCTTGGATTCTACGACGGAGAAGTGGCTTCGTATGTATATCGTGAGAATATGGTGCTTACGGTATTCGGAATCCTCGCAGGTGTGGGAATCGGTGCTTTTCTGCATGGAAAGGTGATCCGAACCGTAGAAGTGGATATGATGATGTTCGGAAGAAGTATATTTTTCAGAAGTTTCTTGTACAGCGGACTGATCACACTGGCATTTGCATTGTTAGTCAATGGAATGATGTATTACCGGCTGAAAAAGATTGATATGATCGAATCACTGAAAAGTGTGGAATAAAAAAGAAGAAGAGGTTAATCCTCTTCTTCTTTTTTATCGTAAAAATCTTCCGGTATATAGATGTGTACAAGTTCGATACGGTTTTTGTCCACCTGATCAACGACCAGTTTCAGATGATTATCTGTGATACAGGATTCACCGGGAACCGGCAGGTGATCGAGCTGTTCGATCACAAAACCTCCGATAGAATCGTAATCTTCCGTTTCCAGATGCAGATCCAGAGCTTCATTCAGATCGTCCAGTTTGGCAGAACCTTTTGCGAGATATTCTCGTTTCGGAACGATTTCTTTAAAGTCTTCCTCTTCGTCGGCATCGTATTCATCACGGATCTCTCCGACGATTTCCTCGAGCAGGTCTTCCAGTGTGATCATACCGGCGGTTGCGCCATATTCATCAAGGACTATTGCCAGATTGACGGCATATTCTTTCATCTCCATCAGAAGATCTGCCGTACCTTTATATTCATAGGTAAAATATGGGTTTCTGAGAAAATCCCGTACAGAAAACGTTTTTTCCGGATCACGCAGAATCAGGTCTTTCATATTCAGAGTGCCGATGATGGTATCTGTTGAATTTTCATAGACCGGATAACGTGTATAACCGTCTTCACGGAATGCCTGAATTACTTCGTCATAAGTGGCATCCACATTAATCAGAGACATATCGATACGGGGAACCATCACATCCTTGGCCTGAGAATCACCAAAATCGAAAACGTTATAGATCATCTGCCGTTCTTCGCTCTCGATGACACCGTCTTCATGACTGACATCCACGATGGTACGAAGTTCCTGCTCTGTCATGGCATTTGGCTTGGCATCGGGATCTACATGAAGCAGAAATAAGACACCTCGCGAAAGCAGATTCACAAGGAAAATTACAGGAGTCAGCAGTCTGGTCAAAGGATAGATTATCGGTGCATAGGCAAGAGAGATTTTTTCTGCCTGTAATGTTGCCAGGGTTTTCGGAGTAATCTCACCAAACAGAAGAATCAGCAAGGTTAGAACGCCGGTGATAAAACCAATAAAGGCATTACCAAGAACTCTTGTGGTCCAGGTGGTTGCCAGAGAAGATGCCGACAGGTTGACAATATTATTGCCGATCAGGATCGTACTCAGAAGCTTTCCCGGATTTTCAATAATTTTCAATAAGGTTTTTGCCTTTTTATTCCCATCGTCAGCAAAAGACATGATACGGATCTTGTTGACCGTAGTCATGGCCGTCTCTGCGGAAGAGAAAAATGCGGAAAGCAAAATTAACAGCAGTAACACAATTAGTTGTATGGCGTCGCCAGAATCCAAAAATATTCACTCCTTTGAAAATATGTAGTAGTTGTACTTGAATATACAGGAATTCGATTCAAAAATCAAGACAAATTCTTGTAAAATCATATTTTTTGGGGTGTTGAAAAAGAAAAGGATATGTTATAATATAAAACTGAATAACTGTGAAAGTAGTAAAAAAAGCTGTGAAACCGCAGCTGAGAATACAAAGCAGGAGAGATGTGGATAATGAAGAAAAATAATAAACCGGCAGCGAAGCGATACATGAAGACGGTGGGAATGGTGATGGCATCCGTGATGGTTCTTTCCTCCACAACCGGTCAGATGGTATATGCGGAGTCTGCAAAAGACCAGAAAGATACTCAGGATGGGGAAAAGAAAGAAGAAAAAACCATCGTATATCTGAATGGAAAAACGGGAAATGATAAGAATAGCGGCGAGAGCCAGGATGAGGCAGTGAAAAGTTTTGAAAAGGCAGCAGAACTTGCAGGATCTAGCGGTGTGATCCGAATCTGTGGTACAGTTACTGTAGATGAGGAAGAAACCTGGGAATTACCATCCGGAGTTTCTATCCGCCGCGCAGAAGATTTTGAAGATGCACTGGTTCGCGTGACCGGCTGTCTGAAGCTGGATAATGTCCGCCTGTATACAGAGGATATCACCGGCGATGGTGAAGTAGAAGGAGCAGCAGAAAAAGAAAAAGTTTATGTTCCGAAAGTAATTACGGTAAAAGATACAAAAGCACTGTCAGAGATTTCCCTGGAAGGCTGCGATGGAGACGGAGTATTTTCCTGGGAAAAAGAGGATGCAGTTCCAACAGAATACGAGACAGACTATCAGGTGGTTTTCCATCCCTATGACACGAAAAAGATTGATTACAGCAAGGAAAAAGGATGGGACGAAGACAGCGAAACTGTGACCAGAAAGGTTACTGTTCGCGTAAGTTCTCTGAAACCGGAAGTCACACCAACGCCGGAAGCAACCGATACACCGGAAGTCACACCGACTCCGGAAGCAACACCTGAGGTTACAGTGACACCGGAACCGACAACAACACCGGAAGTCACACCACAGCCAGAGAGCACACCGCAGCCAACACCTGAGGTTACGGAACCGACAGATCCTGGTTCAGAAGTGACACATCCGGACACAACGATTACCCCGGACCCAACAGAAGTGCCGGATGTTCCGACGGAACCAACGCCTGAAACACCAAAACCACAGCCGGAGGTACCGTCTGATACCGTACCAGAGACACCGGCAGATACAAAAAGCGCAGAAGGATCCGGACTTACCTGGGAGCAGATGAATGAGATTGCAACGGTACAGGAACAGCTGGATTTCCTTCCAAGCGAAGTGACGACAACGGAAGAGGTAGAAGCAATCGTAGCGGCTACAAAAGAATACGAGACACTGTCTGAAGCACAGAAAGCTTATATAGAGGCTGACAGTCTGGTACTGTTACAGACAGCCCAGGAACAGGCGAAGACGGTCAACCGGACAAGCAACGGCGTTACGGTAGACGGTGATCTTCCATGGTACATACAGTTTCAGGTACAGTTGAATAATGATAAATCTGACAGTTCCGTTCTGAACGGTCAGAATGTAGATACTTTTATCAGCCCATATGAGATGAAGCTGTGGGATATGATGAATGATAATGAATATCAGTTGAACGGACAACAGGTGCGCATCACGATGCCGGCACCGGACGATCAGCTCTATACACAGCTTGTTGTGATTCATTATCTGAAAGATGGAAGCATCGAGTATATTACTCCGATTTATAATGCAGACGGAACACTGAGCTTTGTGACAACTTCTTTCAGTCCGTACAATGTGGCAGGTCTGAAGATTGCAGGAAGCCAGTCTCTGGTAGGCAATACGGATAAGGCATATACAAATAAAAATACAACAACTTCCGGAAGTACTACGACAAAACTGACACCGAATGTGTCCGCAGGAAATACAGGCAGCAGTTCAAACGGAAGCACATCCGGCAGTGTGACAAAGAAAAACACACAGAAGAGCCAGACACAGCAGGCTTACGGTACGACACTGAAAAGAGTCAATCCGAAGACCGGAGACTATCAGCAGACAGCCTGGTATGCATGACTTGCGGCAGAAGCACTTGCAGCACTTGGTATCGCAGGCAAGAAAAACCGAAAAAAAGAAATCTGAAGCCGATAAGGTATAGAATGTACAACCCTCCCATATAGTACTGTATGGGAGGGATTTTTTTGGATACAGGGAAAAACATCTGGATACAAAAGAGCAGCAGAGTCATAAAAGGTCTGATCGTGTCCTATCTGGTCAGCGGGGCAGGGCTTTTGCTTTTGGCATTGCTGTTGCTGAAGTACCAGCTGGATGAGAGAAAAGTGTCCGCTGGTATTCTGGCTGTTTATATTCTATCCGGATTATCGGGAGGAATTTATATGGGAAAAACAGCAGAAAGAAAAAGATATCTGTGGGGAATGATACTTGGCAGTATATACTGGGGTATTCTGATGCTGCTTACCATCTTTTCCGGTGCAGGTACGGGATCGGGGGTAAAAGGTGCATTTCTTACACTTCTTATCTGTGCAGGGTCGTCAACTTTGGGAGCAATGGTGACGGGAGCCTGAAAACAGTGGCAGATCGTGAAAATAGCTGGAAGTTGCGAAAAAAACTCTTTGAAAATGAAAGAACATATGCTATAATGCAAGAAGTAATAACATAAGGAGGAAGCAAAATGAAACATATTAAAACTTTAAATACAAAAAGTTTACAGAACACAATGAAAAAAGGTGGATGTGGTGAATGTCAGACATCCTGCCAGTCTGCTTGCAAGACTTCTTGTACAGTAGGAAATCAGAGCTGCGAAAACACAAAATAAGAAATCAGCAGGCTCTATGATGCTTGGAACATACAGGCAGCGGTCCAAAAGCCGCTGCTTGCTTTTTGTTACATAGCATATCAAAAATTGATCCGGTGGATCAATTGTGATTACATTGTATATCGAAGCAGAAGATGCTGCTGCTCAAGAAAAGAAGAAGGAGAACAAATAAGTGATTCATCAGTATAAAAGTAATGGATACGCAATTGTTCTGGATGTAAACAGCGGATCCGTTCATGTGGTGGACGATATTGTATATGACTGTATCGCCCTGCTGGATCAGGGATGTTCCAACGAAGAAGTGACAGAAAAACTGTCGGCTTCTTATTCCGGAGAAGACCTGAAGACAGCTCTTAAAGAGATTCAGGAACTGACCGATGAGGGAATGCTGTTTACCGAGGACATTTATGAAAATGCGATAGAGCATTTTAAAGAACGGCCAACTGTAGTCAAAGCACTGTGCCTGCATATTGCCCACGACTGTAATCTGGCCTGTAAGTACTGCTTTGCGGAAGAAGGAGAATATCATGGAAGACGTGCACTGATGTCCTACGAAGTAGGAAAGAAAGCACTGGATTTTCTGATTGCCAACTCCGGAAGCAGGAGAAATCTGGAAGTAGACTTTTTCGGAGGGGAACCTCTGATGAACTGGCAGGTTGTCAAAGACCTGGTAGCATACGGAAGAGAGCAGGAAAAGATACATAATAAAAACTTCCGTTTTACCCTGACCACCAATGGTGTTCTGGTTAACGATGAAGTGATGGAGTTTTGTAACAAAGAGATGGGCAATGTGGTTATGAGTATCGACGGACGAAAAGAAGTCCACGATCATATGCGTCCGTTCCGCAAAGGTGCCGGAAGCTATGACCTGGTAGTTCCGAAGTTCCAGAAATGGGCAGAGAGCCGTAACCAGGACAAATATTATGCCCGCGGTACATTTACCCATTATAATCTTGACTTTTCCAAGGATGTACTGAACCTGGCAGATCTGGGATTCAAACAGATATCTGTAGAGCCGGTTGTAGCACCTTCGGATGCGGACTATGCACTGCAGCCGGAAGACCTTCCGAAATTGTTTGAAGAATATGATACCCTGGCAAAAGAGATGATCAAACGAAATAAAGAAGGAAACGGATTTAACTTCTTCCACTTTATGCTTGATCTGACCGGAGGTCCTTGTGTATACAAACGTCTGTCCGGATGTGGGTCAGGAACAGAGTATCTGGCAGTTACCCCATGGGGAGACCTGTATCCGTGCCATCAGTTTGTAGGAAACGAAGATTTCCTTCTTGGTAATGTGGACGAGGGAATCACAAAACCTGCAATCTGTAAAGATTTTAAAAATTGCAACGTCTATGCAAAAGAGGCATGTAAGAAATGTTTTGCACGATTCTACTGCAGTGGCGGCTGTGCGGCAAACTCCTATAACTTCAAAGGGAAAATCGATGATGTTTACGAAGTGGGCTGCGAGCTGGAACGTAAGCGCGTAGAGTGTGCAATCATGATAAAAGCTGCTATGGCAGAAGAAGAGGTATAAGAAGATGAAGAAAAAACAGGGAGTTCTTGTGCTGATTCTTACAGTGGTTCTGATTGGTCTGTTAGCCTTTACAACCGCTGTAGGATTCGGCCCGACCGGAACCGGGTCTGCAAAAAATATCAAGACCGGTCTGGATCTGTCCGGTGGTGTAAGTATCACATACCAGGCAAAAGGAGACGATCCGTCTCAGGAAGATATGGATGATACCGTCTATAAACTTCAGAAACGTGTGGAAGACTATAGTGAAGAAGCACAGGTATATCAGGAAGGTGATGACCGTATCACTGTAGAGATTCCTGGTGTAACCGATGCAAATAAGATTCTGGAAGATCTTGGTAAACCGGGATCTCTGGAATTCCAGGATGAAAGCGGCAACGTAGTTCTGGACGGAAGCGATATCGCAGGTGCAGACGGCGGTGTCACAGAAGATCAGACAACCGGAAGCAAACAGTATGTCGTAGAACTGACACTGACCAAAGACGGTACCACAAAATTCGCAGAGGCAACTGCAGCAAACCTGAAAAAAAGAATCTCTATCGTATATGACGGAGAAACTATCAGTTCACCGGTTGTACAAAGTGTGATCTCTGACGGTAAAGCACAGATCAGCGGACAGCAGTCTATCGAAGAAGCAAAAGAACTGGCATCTATTATCCGTATCGGTTCCCTGAAACTGGAACTGGAAGAACTTCGTTCTAACGTGGTAGGTGCACAGCTGGGACAGCAGGCAATCAAGACAAGCCTGATCGCCGGTGCCATCGGTCTGGTACTGGTCGGAATCTTTATGATTATCGTTTACGCTCTGCCGGGTGTGGTAGCTGCTTTGTCACTGGCTATCTATACCGGACTGGAACTGGTAATGCTGAATGCTTTTGACCTGACGCTGACCCTTCCGGGTATCGCAGGTATCATTCTTTCCATCGGTATGGCGGTGGATGCAAACGTTATTATCTATGCACGTATCCGTGAGGAAATTGCAGCAGGTAAGAGTGTAAGAAGCGCCATTAAGACCGGTTTCGAGAAAGCTATGTCCGCCATTGTGGACGGTAACATCACAACTCTGATCGCAGCTGCTGTTCTGGGAGCAATGGGAAGCGGAAGTGTCAAAGGATTTGCCATGACACTGGCTCTTGGTATCGTTCTTTCCATGTTTACCGCACTGGTAATTTCCAGACTGCTGGTGAACGCATTCTATGCAGTGGGACTTCGGGATGAAAAGTTCTACGGAAAACAGAAAGAAA
>ENA-ORTU01003598-ORTU01003598.1-human-gut-metagenome-genome-assembly--contig:-NODE-3598-length-12562-cov-2.067322_pt1 | contig 12562 bp, 9 predicted proteins | sample MGYA00241910_ERZ509184 | MGnify/ENA primary metagenome ERZ509184 (study PRJEB26280, sample SAMEA2338847) | human gut metagenome | biome: human gut; feature: human-associated habitat; material: faeces... | reverse complement strand
ACAGACAACAAGCCCTTTCGGCTGCTTGAACAATTTTTACTTCAAAATATTTGTCTAACTTTTTGGGGTCAGTTCAATGCCCTATTTTACTCAAATCGAGTCTATTTTAACTCATAGAGTCAATCTTGACTCAACCTTTTCATAAAAAATAGTCTGAACCACAAGGATTCAGACCATTTTTATTTTCCGCTTTAGCCTTCCCTTACGAGCGTAACTGTTTTTTCCGCTTCATTCCAAGAAGTCTGTGCGCCAAGCGCATCCGCTACAAAGCGAACAGGCACATAGGTACGGCTATCCATGATGACAGGTGCAACGCCATATTTTTCAAGCGTTTTCCCAATCGTCATCTTAATTTCCTTTCCATCCAAAAGCAAGGTAACCTCTTTGCTTTCGCCGTTCCATGCAACCGCACCGCCCAAAGATTCTGTAATGAATCTGATGGGAACCAAGGTTCTGCTATTCTGAATCACGGGAGCCGCATCCTTTTGGGCGAGATTCCCGTTAACAGAAATGCTCTTTCTGCCAATCTGCATTTCGACGATTGTTTTCTCCTTTGCTTTTGTTTCGTTGTTTTCCTTCGTTTCCTCTACTTTTGTTTCGTTTTTCTGTGTTTTGGATTTTCTGCCGCCGGAGGAAGAACCGCCGCCGCTCTCCGGCTTGGCAGTCAGTGCTTTATAGGCATCCTGCAAGGCTTTTGTGGCATTGTTATATTCCTCTGCCGTCGCTTCAACCTTGGAAACCTCCTTTGCATCCGCCAAAACCTTTGCAAATGCCGCCCATTTCTCTGCGGAGTAATCCGCTTCCTGCAAAGCCTCTGCCTCTTTCACTGCATTTTTCAGTGCAAGCCAAGCCTGCATTACTTCATGCTCCTCTTCGATTTCACCAATCAGCTCTTTAAAGCTCCACTGCTTATTGGTTTCTGTCACTGTTGCCTTATGGTCAATCACCGCATCTGCCGCACGCATTTTTGCAAGAAACTGGTCAAGCTGTGTTTCGCTCAAGCCGCTCATCAGCATAAATTCCGCTGTGTAGCCACTGCCTGTAAATGCCTCTGCATCCCCTGCAAAGCCTTTGTACCCTGCAAGATATCCAACGGACTGGTTAATCTGGCTTTTTTCAACCGTAACTGCCTTAATTCCCATTTCCTCCAGAATTGCTCTGATTTTGCTGCCCTTTACGGTATCCGCACCGAGGTTGAACAGCAGTACCTTTGCTGCGGGGATTTCTTCCTCCGCACCAATAATGGGAACGGAATAGGAAAGATAATCCGCTTCCTCTCCTGCCCATTCGGGATGAGGCAGTCTAAGCTTTACAATCAATCGTTTTCCTGCCTCAAACGTATTCGCCTTAACGGGAATATTGATGGTTGTGAAATGCTCCTTGCTTGCTTTATTCGCATCACGCTGACCGATACGCTGTGTAATCGAGCTTTCATGCAGCTCCTTCTTCTCAAATTCATCATCTGTATAGTCGGAGGGGAACTGATATGCTGTTACGTTGCAATAATAGTCGCTCATTTCCGTATAGCCTGCATCGTATGTCACTGTTACAGGAATGGTAGTATCTGTCACTCTGACTGCGGCAACATCAATAGAAACGGTAGGTGTTGCCCAATCGGGTGCCGCCTCAACGGTTTTCGCATTGGAATATACCACTTTGCTTACGCCGTTTTTCACAAGCGTCAGCTTAATCATCAGCTTGGAGCCTGCTTTCAGCGGCTTTACGCTTTCTCTAAAGCCCATGGTTGTTACGCCGGGGCTGTAAATGCTGCTTTCTGCCGCAATTTTTGCTTTGCTTTCATCCAATTCCTCGCCTGTGTAGTTATACAGTACATAGCTTACGGAATCATAATAATTTCTTTCAAAGTTCAGATAGGTTTCCATCTTTGTATCGCCTTCGGATACATGCTCCTCTCTGATATAAGCAGAGGGTTCTATAATCTGAGGGGGTGCCTGAATGGTTTTTGCATCGGAGATTTTTACCACTTCGCTTTCGCCGCCTGGCAGCGTAAGCACCGCAACGATTTTATCTCCTGCCGTCAAATCATTGGTAAATGTAATTTTACTGCTGTATGCGGAAGGCGTTACCGCACCGGAATACAGCAAAGCATTTCCTACATTTGCACTGTCAAATGCACCACCATAGCGGTAGGTATACAGCTTCAAATTGCCTGTAAGCGCATTGTCAAAATCCGCCTTTACATAAAGATTCTTATCCGTAGAAAGAATTTTGGAGGAGGTAATTTCAACAGAAGGCTCTTTTACCACCTTGCCGCCAATCAGAATATAAACCTTATCATCACTGTAATGGGTTCTGTCAGTGTCAGAATCCCATTTGTAAAGATATACCAATACATATTTTTCAGGCGTAAGCTTTCCCTTTACATCAAAGGTATATCTGCCGCTTCCCGTAAAGCTCTGACTCTCGAGGGATGCCGCAGCATCCGGATGTGTATTGTTTCCGTCTGCAAGCCTTACAAACACATAGCCGCCCTTATAGCTGTCATATCCGTTTACGGAAACCGTAATGCTTTCCGTATCTGCTGTGAGTGCTTCGGGGGAAACGCTGATGCTGTCCCCTTCCGCTTTCGCTTTTACCGTAAAGGCTGTGCCGGGGTAATAATACGTTTTATCTTTATCATCAACATAATAGATATAAGGAATAATCACATCCCCTGCTATCAAAGCTTTTGTAATAGGGATTTCTACAGCATCCCCACTGATAACAGGCCTTTTACTGCCGACAGAAACGGGGTCTCCATATACATCAGCGTCTCCGTTTTCTTTTGCTTTATATAGGATAATCATTCCCTTGCCGGAGGGGATTAAATCCGTTTTGCTCACTGCAAGGCTTACCTTGGTATCCCCTTCATATACATTCCCGTTCACAATCAGTACGGGCTTTTCCATCTCTGTCTCCAAAACAACGGGAACCGCATTGGAATATGCAACAGCATCTGCCCCCTTCATCAGCACTGCCGCAACATATTTGCCTGCTGCCAATTCCTTTTTTATAGCGGAATTTTTCTCTACCGAAACCGTTCCTGCTTCGGAAACACTCTTGTTGCCGAAAAATTCCCAATCGTCCCCCTGTACCGCATCCGCAGACGCATATTGTCTGATGATAAGGTTAGAGTCTTCTTCCACATCACCGGCAACCACAACGCTTACTGCGCTCGCACCTGCCTTAATTTTATCTGCGTTGATTTTCACTGTCGGCGCAACAGGCACAGCAGGAATCAAAACGGAATCATCAGGGATGCTCTCCGCCTCATAGTCATTGCCTTTGGGGATATACAGCGCCGTATTCTGGTTCCAATATACAACGGCACGCACACGATAGCCTGCCAGAAGCGGTTCCTCCAGATTGATTTCATAGTTTGTCAGATTTTTCGTAAACTGCAGCGGAATCGTCAATCTGCGCATATAGCTGCCTTCAAAGTCGAATGTTTTATCCTGCGGATATTGCTGGATGGAAACTGTCATATTGAAATCTACATTTTCATCCTTTGCGTATGCAAGCAATCTCTCATCTGCGGAAAAATTGATGTGCAGCTTGGTATCGCCTGCTTTTAAATCCTTATCCGCAATGCTTACCTCGGGCCATGTGTAATCCCGAAAGCCCTCGCCGTTTTTATCCACAACCGTAAGCTCACGGGATTGCTTTTGCTTGTAAAAAACATCATTCTTCGTTTCTGCAACAGGCACATTCAGATAAGCGCATACCTTCTGCCCCACCTTCAAAGGGAGAAGGGACCCTGCGAAATTACAGGTATAGCTTTTTCCGTTTTCCACCCGTACCGAATAAAGTTGCTTTGTGGCGGTGCTGTCGGGATCAAAGACTGTATTTGCGGGATATACCGCAACAATCATGTAGCAGCTTTTCACACTGCTGTGCAGCTTTACATTTGCCGTAAGGGATGTTGCATCCTCTGTAATTTTTCCGTCTGCAAAACCATCTATTGTTACCTCGCAGCCTGCCAAAATTTCCGCCTGTGTCGGTTTGGTTGTTTCTCCGCCGGAAGAAGTGCCGGAGGCAGTGACCGTAATCGGTGCAGAAACATAATCCTGCGTTTCACCGCTTGCATCTCGCAAAACTGCTACCCCCTTTTTGCTTACTACCGGTGTGCCTGTAAGCACAATCGTATTATTTCCTTCGTTTAAGGTTGCATAAGGAACTATTTCGCTCAAAGCCACTTCCGAATTCAAAAGCATGGAACCACTATAGGATTCCTCACTGTCAAGTTGTATGACTCTTACAAAGCCAACTTCTCCGCTTTGCGCAAGTGTAACCTCAACCGATTTTGTATTCGGTGTAATGGTGCTTGTTGTGATGGAAATTCCCTGTTCCTGCGCAAATGCCGAAGCTGCCGCAAAAGGAACTGTCGAAATTGCCATAATAAGTGCAACAAGCAGACTGAATACTCTTTTACTGATGCTGCTGTAAATTGTTTTCATTTTCCTCCACCCTTCTCTAGTGATTTTTATATTGTTAGCTGCGGCTAACTAAATTCCATTATAATTTGCCTCTTTTTCATTTGCAACCGCTTTTTTCCTTCTTGATAAGTGTTCTCATTTTGGCACTGCAATAAAAAAATACCCTCCCTGCCATTTGGCAAAGAGGGTATCCTCCATTTAACAAATCAATTTTATTTTACGAATGTTTCACAAAAGCGCATCAGCATAGATGCCACCCTGAGATACATCTACTTCTTCCTTGGGTGCTTCCTGCGGCTCTGTTTTTCCTTCTTCCTTGCCCTCTGCGGCACCCTCATTTACCTCCGCCGCTGCGTTTGTTTCCTCAGCAAGCGCCGACACAGACGTAAGAGAAAGCGCTATTGTCACGCACACCAACTGACTGATTAGCTTTTTCTTCATAAAATCCCTTCCTTCTCTTGTGTCCTTCCATCAAGCAATATCCTGCGAACGCTGTATTTTTCGACAAAACCCGCGAAAATACTGCATTTGCCAAAATTATAGCAGATTCTTTTCGCAATGAACATCCTACCAAAGTATGAGACGGCAACCTTATTTTTTCGCCGTTTTTGTAATAAAAAAATCGGCTTCCGCCGAAACCGATTTTTCTTCTTACATATTCTGCTTCAAGCAGGTTTTGATATCATCCTCGGGGTTGCTGACAGCACGCAAATCAAAGGTATCCACCAGATACTGCAGCACATTCGGGCTTAAAAATGCAGGCAGTGTCGGCCCCAAATAAATGCCCTTCACGCCAAGGCTCAAGAGTGCCAGCAAAACCGCCACCGCCTTCTGCTCATACCACGAAAGAATCATGGACAGCGGCAAGCCGTTCACATCCGTCCCAAAGGCATCTGCCAAAGCCGTTGCAATGCGGATGGCGGAATAGGCATCGTTGCACTGCCCCACATCAAGCAATCTCGGCAGACTTGCCACCTCGCCGAACTCCAGCTTATTAAATCTGTATTTGCCGCACGCCAAGGTTAAAATGATACAATCCTGCGGCACCTTTTTCGCAAATTCCGTATAATAATTTCGCCCCGGCCTTGCGCCGTCACAGCCGCCAATCAAAAAGAAATGTCTGAGCTTTCCGCTCTTGACCGCCTCCACGATTTTATCGGCATAGCCTAATGTGGCATGATGCCCGAAGCCGACCAAAATTTCATGTGCCTCCTCATCCTCGGGATAGCCGCCCAATTCCAACGCCTGCGCAATGATTTCGCTGAAATCCTTCTCGCCGTTTTCCTTCTTGCCGATATATTTCACGCCCTCCCAGCCGACCACATTCGTGCTGTAAATACGGTCCTTGTAGCTTTCTCTCGGGCGCATCAGGCAGTTGGTTGTCATCAAAATACACCCCGGCAGATTGTCGAACTGCTTTTGCTGATCCTGCCACGCACCGCCGAAATTCCCGACCAAGTGCGGATATTTTTTCAAGCCCTCGTAGCCATGGCAGGGCAGCATTTCCCCATGCGTATAAATATTGATGCCCTTGCCCTTCGTCTGCTCCAAAAGCATTTCCAAGTCCTTCAAATCATGCCCGGAAACCACGATAAACGGACCTTTTTTCATGTGAACATCAACGGTATGCGGAGAAGGATTGCCGTAAACCTCGGTGTTTGCCTCGTCCAGCTTCTGCATAACGGCAATCGCCATCTCGCCTGTGCGCATCGTCAAGCGAATCAGCTCCTCTACCGTCAGGGTATCATCCGTAATTGCCTCCAATGCCTCGATATAGAAATTGTCCACCTCGTCACTGTAATACCCCAGCTCCCTCGCCTGATGCCCGTAGGCACTGATGCCCTTCAAGCCATACAGCACCGTCTGCCGCAAGGAGCGGATATCGGGATCTAAATCCTCATACATAATGCCTGCCATGGGTGCATCCTTGAGCATTTCGGTTTTGGTTTCGGGGAGGGTATAGGTAACGTGTGCCGTATGATTGTCAATCTCCCCTGTCATGCCTTTCAGCGTATCCTTGATTTCCTGCGATTCCTTCAGCAGCTCCACATGAACCGCCTCATCAAAGTTTACATTCGTCAGCGTGGTAAACAGCACATTTTCGATAAAGCGAATCACGCTTTTGTCAATCTCCTTCCCCTGCGCAAGCAACGCCTTGCCGTAACAGCTGATACCCTTAATTTGAAAAATCAGCAAATCCTGCAAATTGGCAACCTCCGCCGTTTTTCCGCAAACGCCCAGCTTCGTACAGCCCTTACCATTTGCCGTCTGCTCGCATTGATAGCAAAACATTTCATAGCCTAAATCCATATTGTTGCTCATAAATCAACCGTCCCTTCTTTTCCTTTTGCAAGCTAGTGTTTCCCAACAAATGGAGATTATACGCAACCCGAAGCAGGAATCCGCCTGTTAAAATAATATACAAATTTTTTCCAATCCTACTTTAGTAGGATATACAAAAAGAATTTTTCCCGCTATAACGAATGTGAAATCACAATTAGAATTTTATGATTTTCACGGAAAAGGAGGAACGAGATGGGAAGACACACTTTTACCCAAAAATTCCTGCCTCTGGCGCTGGCGGCGCAAACGGCGTAATGCTGGATAGCAGCCTAAGCGTGAAAAAGACGGTAACCGCCACAGGGGTAAAAGCGCCCACCATCACAGGCGGCAGCAGTGGTGGTGGTGGTGGCGGCACAGCATCCACACCGAAGATTGCAATCAACGGTTTGAAGAACCCCATCGGTGAGATTCAGATGAATGTCGGCGACCTCAAGGACGAGACAGAGGCGAAAAAATCCCTGCCGAGCATGGTAACGCTGTTGGTGGATAACAAGAAAATCAAGGATGTTACGGCGAAAATCAAAAATGGTGCCTTCGATGGAAATACCGCGGGCAGCTATACCTTTGTCGGGACGGTAAAAATCCCCGAGGGCTACGCCTACAGCAACGGCACACTGACCGCAAAAGCCACCATTACGGTTGTGGCAAACAATGCAACGAAGAAACAACTGCCAACGGACACCATTGTGCAGTATGGACGAATAGAGTCGTACACTGAGATTGACAAGGAAATAAAAGCAGACAGCACTTAATGCGGCATGCAGTTGGATAGAACCACAAATTCGGAAGCCGAGGCACTGGCGAATCCGGACAAAATCTATCTGCTGCCGACAAACGACGACGAAAGGAATGTTTCTCAAGGGGTAAAATATGTGCAGGAAAGCGTACAGCTGACCGTTACGGCACTAAATTATACGGATTCCAACGGTAGCACGGTGAACTTGGGCCAAGAGGTTGCGACTTACACCTGCACAGTCGGGGCACCGGTCAGCAAAGCAGACGAATTACCCACACTGCTTACCTCCGGCAAAGATAAAGCTAATGTCCATATTCGCCTGAAAGGCACGGGAACCGCTTCTGTGATTACAGTGTCCGATGAAGCAGACATAAGCGCGGAAGAGACCGTCAATTCTAGCAATTCCGGATTGTTTCAAGATTCTATCTCCGTGGGATCAGCCACTACGGAAACAGATACCACTCCACCAAATTTTGTTGTATTTTTAGGCATGACAGTCACATCGGAGCAGCTTCCTGCGGTTGCGGTGAATAGCTTCGATAGAGAGGAAAAGAACCCCCACAAAACAACCTCAGTGACATTTACCATCCCGTCCGACAAAGTTTCCCTCGCGAATGAGGGGAAAACAGCCGGCTGGTATATCCCGCAGGGTGGCTTGAAGCTGACAGCGGAGGATGTGCGGGTGTACCAACCCAAGGTTCTTGCCGAAAAAGCTAGCGTTGCGGATACAACAGTGACAGTGCCGCTCCAAGTTCTGTTTCTGAATGAGGGTAAGACTCTGAATGTGGCTCTTGTACCAACGAGCACAACATCCTACGACGGCAAAGACAATAATGCAATTTCCGGCACAGATATGCGCAATACGGAAAGTAAAGAGCCTCATTACTACTTCGCCCTATCCGGCAGCCAAAAGTACGAGTACCGTATACCCATCAGGTGCTATACGGCAACATTCGACAATGTCACAGCAGGTACCTATGCTGTTTGGGTTCAGGTTGATGACACGGATACGTGGGTCAAGGTAGGGGATAGCATAACTGTCGGCAATACGGCAGGCGGGGATTCCGATAACACCGGGAATCCTACCACCGAATAATCGCAAAATTCAAAAAGGCAAGGGAATCCTTTGATTCCCCTGCCTTTTTCTTTGCACTTACGCCATCGCAGCAGAGCAAAAAGCGCGCAGCACCTACGAATATCTCATCGACCTGACGGATGACCCCGATGTGCTCGCGCCACTACGCTTCCTGCGAGAACGGGAAATCGTGCATTTCCAGCGTTTCGGAGAAGCTCTGGACTACGCCAGAGATTATCTGAAGCAGCAGCATTATTTCTTCATGCAGAAAAACGGCTGCAACAGCTGACAAATCATAGACACCGATAAACCGGTAATATGCACTGCATTCCTATTTCAGGCAGCCGTTAAAGGTGTGTCTTATTCTGCCGGCATAAAAAAAGACCATCGATTTCTCGATGGTCTTTTCCGCAATTACTGCGGATGACAGGACTTGAACCTGCACGGGCGCAATGCCCACTAGAACCTGAATCTAGCGCGTCTGCCAGTTCCGCCACATCCGCACATCTCAGTGCGCCTGATTATAATACCGCACCGAAACACTTTTGTCAACATATTTTTTATATTTTTTTCATTTTTCTCTTTTACAGGAACAGCGGCACCAAAAGCGGCACCAGAAGCGTACACACAATGCCGTTCACAAAGGCAAGCACAGCAATCGTACCATTCGTGTTCTTGCTGATAATGCCCAAGGTGGTATCCATAGAGGTAGCCCCTGCCGGCGCAATGGCGGAATAATAATTCAAATGGCTTGCCACAAACGGCACAATGACAAACGTCAGCATTTCACGAAACACATTTGCGAGAAACGCAATCGTACCGCCGACGGGGTTGCCTGCCTCCGTAATCAGCACGCCGGAAAGGCTATACCAGCCCAAGCCTGCGGAAATCGCCAAGCCCTCCTTTGCAGGCAGGGAAAGCAAAAAGGCAGTCACCACACCGCCGCAAGGGAGCCGAGCGCAACCCCGAACGGAATCAGCAAAATCCGAAAGCCCAATTCCCTAATGCGTGTGAAAACAGCCTTATTCAGCCCTGTATCAATCCCGACGGAAAACAAAAGGAGCAGCAGCATATAGGTGGATGCGCTATCCAGAAAGCCGCTCACATCCGCAGGCATCAGGTATCCTGCCCCAACGCCAAGCACCAGAACAATCAAAATCACAAGGCTCATTTCTTCCCCTCCTTCTCCAAAAACAGCGTGGAAAGAATATAAACCACAGCAATACTGCTAATCGCCGTCATCACTGCAAACAGCACTGCCTTACCACCCAAAAGCGGCAGGCTTCTGACCACCTCACCATTTCTGCCGATACTCACGCCCATGCAGAAAATCAAAAGCAGCAGCCAAACCGTCTGCAATCTGCTGTTCCAGCGGATTCCCCTCTCCCGAATCCAACCTTGATAGCCAATCAAAACCCCTAATCCGATTGCCAAAAAGATATATCTCATATTTCATCCCTCCAAAAGCTGCCCCTACGCAAAGCGCAGAGGCAGTAAGCTTACAGAACTTATTTTTTTAGCATATCCCATTTAGGATAATTTTTCGCGGATTGCGTCAATGCTTTCATCCTCGATATATTCGTCATAGGTCATCTGTCTGTCGATGATGCCGCCGGGCAGGATTTCAATGATTCTGTCTGCAATGGTCTGCACAAACTGATGGTCGTGGGAATCAAACAGCAGTGTCCCCTTATACTCCGTCAGCCCTTCATTCAGTGCTGTAATAGATTCCAGATCCAAATGGTTGGTAGGCTCATCCAGAATCATCACATTTGCGCCGCTCATCATCATCTTGCAAAGCATACATCTTACCTTTTCACCACCGGAAAGCACGCCGGCCTCCTTCAGCGCTTCCTCACCACTGAACAGCATTCTGCCCAGCCAACCGCGAATATCGGAATCGTATTGCTCGCCTTCCTTTGCAAAGGGACGCAGCCATTCAATCAGGCTGTCCTTGTTGCCCTCAAAATATTCTGTGTTATCCTTCGGAAAATATGCGGTTTTTGTGGTAATTCCCCATTTAAAGCTGCCCTCATCCGGCTCCAGTTCGCCCATCAGAATCTGGAACAGCGTAGTTCTTGCGATTTCATCCTTGCCGACAAAGGCAACCTTTTCGTGCGGGCGAATCATAAAGCTAACATCATTCAGCACCTTCTTGCCGTCAATGGTTTTGGAAATTCCATCCACCAAAAGCACATCGTTGCCGACCTCTCTGTCCTGCTTAAAGCTACAGAAGGGATATCTGCGGCTAGAGGGCTTAATGGTATCCATCTGCAGGTTATCCAACAGCTTCTTTCTGGAGGTTGCCTGCTTCGCCTTGGAGGCATTCGCACTAAAGCGCTGGATGAAGTCCTGCAGCTCCTTAATCTTCTCTTCCACGCGCTTATTCTGATCCTTCAGCTGACGCTGTGTCATCTGGGTATAGCTGTACCAGAAATCATAGTTGCCGACAAACATGGTAATCTTGCCATAATCGATATCCGCAATATTTGTGCAGACCTTATTCAGGAAATGACGGTCATGGGAAACTACGATAACCGTATTTTCAAAGTTCATCAGGAAATCCTCCAGCCATTTGATCGCATGAATATCCAGATGGTTGGTAGGCTCGTCCAGAAGCAGAATATCGGGATTGCCGAACAATGCCTGTGCCAAAAGCACCTTCACCTTCTGTCCGCCTGTCAGCTCCTTCATCTTCGCATAATGGAATTCATTCGTAACCCCCAGACCGTTCAGCAGCATTTCCGCATTGGATTCCGCAGCCCAGCCGTCCAGCTCCGCAAATTCGCCTTCCAGCTCTGCCGCCTTAATGCCGTCCTCGTCTGTGAAGTCCTCCTTCATATAAAGTGCGTCCTTCTCCTTGCGGATATCATACAGTCTTTTATGCCCATATAACACGCACTCTACCACATCAAACTCATCAAACAGGAAATGGTCCTGCTTCAGAACTGCCATTCTTTCCCCGGGGGTGATGAATACAGAGCCCTTATTGGGTTCCAGCTCCCCTGCAAGAATTTTCAGAAATGTGGACTTACCGGCACCATTGGCACCAATCAGTCCATAACAGTTGCCCTTTGTGAAATTGATATTCACATCGTTGAAAAGTACTCTGCCGCCATATTGGAGGCTGACACCCTGTGCAGCGATCATGTTTTTCTCTCCTTTTTCTCATTCCTTTTTTTATTACGCTACGGCACCTTCGCCGCCATGTTCAAAAAACAAACTAAATTTGATTATAACATGAATATCATACAAAATAAAAGCCCTATTTCCCATAAAATCCACTGAAATCAAAGAAAAACCCGCCCTGCGCCATGCAAAACGGGTTTTTGTTGTCTCTTATTTCTTATTTATCGGATTCCAACATGGAAATCTCTCTTTCATAATTGATAGCACTGCTCTTGACCTCATCCGGAATCTCTCCAGCCTTCACATTGCCCAGTTGTGTCAGCTCGGAGGAAATGCGGTAGGTTTGCACGGTGATACCACTGCTTTCATTATCACTGCTCAGCTCCGAAAGCACATTATTCGTAACCTTTTCCAAGGCCTGCGCCAGATCTATTTCATAGGAAATCGGCGCGCCTGTTTTTTTGTCCAGCACAAAGGTAACAGGCACATCCCCTGTACCCTTGAAATAAACCTCAGAAAGGCTGCTCATGCCTGCAATCTGGAAGAAACGTCCTGCCGCCTCCACATCATACAGCTTTTCCGCAGGGATATCCGCAGAAATGACAGCCTTGCCGCCGTTCTCCTGCATGGTGCAGTTTTCTGCCGCCGCAAGCAGGGTTTCCATGTTTTCCGCCGTGTTGTAAATCTGCACGCTGTTCATGGCATCGGTTTTCTGCAAGGTCATTTCCGTCCATTGTCCGTCATAATTCATGTATTGATTCACGCCATCCTCGTTCTTTTCCGCTTCGCCCTTTTGCAGATAAAGAATGTACCTCTGACTGCCATTATCAAAGCCCATATCCG
>ENA-ORTU01003591-ORTU01003591.1-human-gut-metagenome-genome-assembly--contig:-NODE-3591-length-12572-cov-2.838779_pt1 | contig 12572 bp, 7 predicted proteins | sample MGYA00241910_ERZ509184 | MGnify/ENA primary metagenome ERZ509184 (study PRJEB26280, sample SAMEA2338847) | human gut metagenome | biome: human gut; feature: human-associated habitat; material: faeces... | reverse complement strand
CTTACGCTGACCAGAATCACGCACCAAGTCTCACGTGCGTTCGACTTGAACTCAGAAAAAATAAGGCAGATGCTTAAGAACAGAACGAATCACTGCACATCCATGCAGCAGTGAGAATGTTTCTCAAAAATGTATGGATTGCACAAATTCAGATACAAAATTGTGCTTTTGTCATATGCTGAGAGCACAATTTTTTCGTTATAATAGATGCATTACAGTATCCTGTTGTGATACTGGATAGGAGGGATATTAGAAAAATGAGTAAGATTTATCTTGCCGGAAAGCACAGCCGTGATGTGATCATCGGGGATCTGTTAGAGAAATTCTCCAGAAAAGTAGAAGTCTACCCGCCTGGAACATGTCCGTTGACCGTACAGTTATCACTGCTGCACGCTTCCATGAATCAGACCTGTGGAAAATGTGTACCATGTCGTGATGGTCTTCCACAGCTTGCAAAATTACTGGAAAAAATATTAAATGGCGTTGGAAGCATGGAAATGCTGGATAAAATGAAAGAAATCGCCATCATGATCCGTGACAGTGCGGACTGTGCCATTGGTTACCAGTCTGCCATTGAAGTTCTGGAAGGACTCGAAACGTTTGCCTCAGAGTATGAAAGCCATATCAGGGCACATGAATGTCCGCAGAATGTGGGACAGAAAGTGCCGTGTGTAACGCTCTGTCCGGCCCATGTCGATATTCCGGGCTACATTGCACATGTACACGAAGGAAACTACGCAGATGCAATCAATCTGATCCGCCGGGACAATCCATTACCGACTGCCTGTGCCATGATCTGTGAGCATCCGTGTGAGGAGCGCTGCCGCAGAAATCTGATTGATGATTCCATCAACATCCGCGGTATCAAAAAATATGCGGTAGATCAGATCGCAGCGGATCAGGTAGCAGTTCCGAAAGCAAATGTATCCACCGGCAAAAAAGTTGCCGTCATCGGTGGCGGCCCTGCCGGAATGACTGCGGCATATTTTCTGTCTCTGATGGGACATAAAGTAACCGTTTATGAAGCAAAAGAGCATCTCGGTGGTATGCTGATGTACGGAATCCCAAATTACCGGTTCCCGAAAGACCGCATGGATGAGGATATGAACGCCATCCTTTCCACAGGAAATATTGAAGTAAAATATAATACAAATGTAGGTGTGGATATTTCCGTTGAGGAAGTAAGAAACAGTCATGATGCCATGTTTGTTGCAATCGGTGCACAGAAGGGTAAAAAACTCCGTCTGGAAAATATTGATGCAAACAACGTGTTCTCAGCCGTAGAGATGCTGGATGAGATCGGGCATGGCCACCGTCCGGATTATACCGGCAAGACCGTAGCCGTAATCGGCGGCGGAAACGTAGCCATGGATGCGGCAAGAAGTGCCCTGCGCTGTGGAGCAAAAGATGTCCGTATCATATACAGAAGACGTCAGGAAGATATGACCGCTCTGGATACAGAGATTGAATCCGCGGTTATGGAAGGAATTGAGCTGATGCTCCTTCAGGCGCCAAAGAGCATTGAGAAGGACGAAAACGGCGACTGCTGTGCACTCTGGGTACAGCCGCAGATGATCGGTGCATACCGCGGAGGAAGACCGTCACCGGTCGATTCCGCATCCAAAGAACCATTGCGTGTTCCGTGTGATGTCGTACTGATCGCCGTTGGACAGGATATTATCAGTGAACCGTTCGAAGCGTTTGGTATGCCGGCAGAATGGCATGTATTCCAGGCAGGACTTGATACTGCGGTAGAGGGTATGCCGGGTGTATTTGTCGGCGGTGACTGCGCGACCGGACCGGCAACTGCAATCAAAGCGATCGCAGCCGGAAAAGTAGCAGCACACAATATCGATGAATATCTTGGTTACCACCATACGTTAAACTGTGGTGTGGAAGCACCGGAAGCAAGAGAAAACAACCGTGTTCCTACCGGCCGTGTCAACATTGGCGAGCGTCCGGCTTATGAGAGAAAACACGATTTTGAGCATGTAGAATGCCCGATGACGCACGAAGAGGCGATGCAGGAGTCCGGCAGATGCTTAAGATGTGATGTGTTCGGATGCGGTAAGCTTCAGGATGCCATCGACAAATAATACGGAAAATGTTCAAGTTTATATATGGAGGTAATAACAGATGCGTTTAACCATAGATGGAAGAAACGTGGAAGCAGCAGAGGGCATGACAATTCTTGCAGCAGCAAAAACTGCCGGTATTGAAATCCCTACACTTTGCTACTTAGAGGGCATCAGTGACATCGGAGCCTGTCGCCTGTGTGTAGTAGAAGTAGAGGGGAAAAACGAACTTGCCACAGCCTGCAACACAAAAGTAAAAGAGGGTATGGTTGTGCAGACCGCCAGCCGGAAAGTAATCGATGCGAGAAAGACGATTTTAAAACTGCTTCTTTCCAATCACAATATCGACTGCTTTAACTGTGAGAAAAACGGTGACTGCCAGCTTCAGAAATATTGTAATGAATATGATATCGATACAACTCCTTACATTGGATCCAGAAGCCTGCTGGAATGTGATGTTCCGAAAAAAGATGCACATCCGTTCCTGTCCTATGATCCGTCCAAATGTATTTACTGCCAGCGCTGCGTACAGACTTGCCGGGTTGCAACCGGAAGAACTGCGCAGAACCGGTAAATATACAATCATTGACGCACCGTTTGGTGAGGACTGGGAAGAGACACGCTGTGAGTCCTGCGGTAACTGTGCACAGGCCTGCCCGACCGGTGCCCTGACCATCAAGAGAAGAAAAAATTACCGTGCGTGGGAAGTAAAACGTGTGCGTACTACCTGCCCGCACTGTGCAACCGGATGTCAGTATGACCTGATCGTCAAAGACAACAAGATCGTAGACGTAGAGGGTGCAGATGGCCCGTCCAACCACAACATGGTCTGTGTCAAAGGCCGCAGTGGTTCCTTTGATTTCGTAGATCATCCGGACAGAGTACGTCATCCGCTGATCAAAAATAAAGAGACCGGTGAATTCGAGCAGGCGACCTGGGAGGAAGCACTGGATTATGTGGCAAAGAAATTTACTGAGTTAAGAGATACTTACGGTGGGGATTCTCTGGCAGGATTTGCCTGTGCACGTTCTGCAAACGAAGATATCTACATGCTTCAGAAGATGGTAAGAACCGCGTTCCATACCAACAATACCGATAACTGTGCACGTGTCTGCCATGCACCGACCGTAGCCGGACTGGCAACCACACTTGGTTCCGGAGCCATGACAAATACGATTGAGGATATCACACAGAAATCCGACCTGATCCTTTTGGTTGGTTCCAATCCGGAGCATGCACATCCGGTACTTGGTATGCAGATCCGGCGTGCCGTACATAAAGGAACCAAACTGATTGTTGTAGATCCGCGTGATATCGATCTGGCACATGCCGCCGATGTACATCTGAAACTGACACCGGGTACAAACGTAGCATTTGCAAACGGTATGATGAATATTATTCTTTCAGAAGGACTCGAGGATCGTAAGTTTATCGATGAGCGTACGGAGAACTTTGAGGAGATGAAGAAAGTCATCGACAAATATCCGGCAGAGAAAGTAGCAGAGATTTGTCACGTTGATGCGGACAAACTGATCGAGGCTGCCAAGATGTATGCAAGCGCAAAAAATGCAGCCATTATCTACTGTCTGGGTGTTACAGAGCATCATACCGGTACAGAGGGCGTTATGTCTCTCTCCAATCTGGCATGATCACCGGAAACTTCGGACGCCCGGGATGTGGGGTCAACCCGATCCGTGGTCAGAACAACGTACAGGGTGCCTGCGATATGGGTGCTTCTCCGGATCAGTTCCCGGGTTATCAGAACCTGAGTGCACCGGGTGTCCTGGAGAAATTTGAAAAAGCATGGGGCACAAAACTGAACCCGAAAGAAGGAACAAAGGCAACGGAGTGCTTCGGAAAGATGCTGACCAAAGAGATCCGCGGTCTGTTTATCTTCGGTGAGGATCCGGTCCGCACGGATCCGGATACCGCACATGTGATCAAAGCATTAAAGAACCTGGATTTCCTTGTTATGGATGAATTATTCCTGACAGAGACTGCAAAAATGGCAGATGTTGTCCTTCCGGGTCGTTCCTATGCGGAGAAAGAAGGAACGTTCTCCAATACAGAGCGTCGTGTACAGCGTATCCGCAAAGCAGTTGAAATCGAAGGCGAGACCAGAGAAGATATCTGGATCTTTATCGAGATCATGAACCGTATGGGTTATCCGCAGCCGCATCTGACCTCTGCACAGGTTATGGACGAGGTCGCTTCAGTGACACCTTCCTTCGCAGGTATCAGCCATGCACGTCTGGACAGCGAGGAAGTAGCAGGAAGAGGTTTGCAGTGGCCTTGTACCGCTAAGGATCATCCGGGCACACCGATCATGCATGTCGGAAAGTTCTCCCGGGGACTTGGTCTCTGCAACCCGATCGAGTACATTCCGTCCATGGAACTTCCGGATGAAGAGTATCCGATGAAGATGATGACAGGCCGTGTCCTGTATCATTACAATGCATGCGCCATGACTGACAAGACCGAGGGACTGAACGAGATTTCCGGACATTCCTTCATTGAGATAAATACCGAGGATGCAGAGCGTATCGGTATCAAAGACGGCGACAGAGTAAAAGTATCTTCCCGTCGAGGAAGTATCGAGACGACAGCAAATGTATCCGGAAAGACGAATCCGGGTGAGTGCTGGATGCCGTTCCACTTCCTGGATGGCGGTGCAAACTGGCTGACATCCGACGCGCTGGATTCTATCTCCAGTACACCGGAGTACAAAGTTTGTGCGGTTAAGATAGAAAATACGAAGTAATAGATAAGGAAGAAGCTTATGACAGAACATATCAGTGATGAATATTTCGTAACCCGCGAGGTGGTCACTTACAATGGAAGTGCACTGGTTTCAGGGGAAAAAGATCTGGTAGTGGAAGAATGTTATCAGTTAGTTGTAAATGGCAGGGGGGCAGGTGAGATAACCTGTTCCCCATGGGACAAAAAGGAAGCATTTCTGGGGTATCTTTACCTGCGTGGTTATATTTCCGGCGCAGGAGATGTCCGCACCATCGATGTGGATGAGGAACATGGAATGGCAAATATCACGATCCGTGAATATCTGACCAACGTCACTGATATGGAAAACCTTCTGTCGGAAGATGAAGTGCTGCTGAACGAACAGGGAGTCATCCCAAAACGGGATGATGTAAGGCTTTCCGTCAGTGAAGTGCTTACTTATTCCAGAGAATTGGAGGAGCGTTCGGTACTGTTTCATCGTACCGGTGGTGTGCATTGTGCAGCATTAGTCCATCATGGAACCTTTTTATCTTACAAAGAAGATATCAGCCGGCATGTGGCTGTAGACAAGGTGGTTGGTGACTGCCTGCTTCGAAAAATTCCGATGAAGGATGGAATTCTGGTCTTTTCCGGACGTGTTCCGGTGGAAATCCTGCAAAAAGTGGGAGCCATGGGCTGTTCTGTGTTGATTGCAAAGTCGGCACCGACAAATTATTCCTGCCGGCTGGCACAGCAGCTTGGGATCACATTGATCGGTTTTGCAAGAGATGAAACCTTTAATATCTATTCTCATCCGGAGCGGATTTTATGAGTACAGTTCACTCATCATGTGAACTGCAACAATCTAATAATTAAAATCTGTCTGTTGACATATGAAAAGCCATGTGTTATATTACAAGTGTAACAAAGAAAAAGAATCCCCGGGAATTTCCCGGGGATTTATACTATCGAAAAATGCAGTGTTTTAACAGTGAAGGCAATGGCGCATGTCTGCTTTATGAGGAAAGAGGCAAAACATTGCATGCTACATATCGTATATACAGTAAGAAATGGATGGTGATTTGTATGGCAGCAAAACAGGATTATTATGAATTACTCGGCGTTGCAAAAAATGCAGACGCCACGGCGATAAAAAAAGCATATCGAAAACTTGCAAAGAAGTATCATCCGGATACCAACGCCGGAGATCCGGCAGCGGAGCAGAAGTTCAAGGATGTGACAGAGGCTTATACGATCCTGAGTGATCCGGAGAAACGGAAACTGTACGATCAGTTTGGCCATGCAGCCTTTGACGGCAGTATGCCGGAGGGCGGTGCTTATCAATACAGTGGAGCCGGTGCCGGTCAGAATGGCGGTTATCAGGAATTTCATTTTAACGGTGCAGATATGGGTGACATGTTCGGTGATATCTTCGGGGATATGTTCCATGGAAGATCCAACGGTGGTGGAAGAAGTTACAGTTTCCACAGTGATGGAAATGGTGGATTTCATCAGTATTACAGCAACGGATCGGGTGCCGGCGGATTCGGACAGGATGGTCATTTTGGAGATTTTGGCAGCAGCAGCGGTTTTGGCAGAGGTCAGTTCCGGCAGAAAGGAAGCGACATTCATGCAGATGTCACCGTAAGTTTTGATGATGCTGCGTTTGGATGTGAGAAAATGATTCATCTGCAGGATGGAAACGGTCAGGTACAGTCCCTGAAAGTCAATATCCCGGCAGGTATCGATACCGGTAAAACCGTGCGTCTGAAAGGCAAGGGAAATCCGGGATTTAATGGTGGCGAAGCCGGTGATCTGCTGCTGAAGGTGACGGTTGGCGACAGAGCCGGATTTGAACGGAAAGGCATGGATGTGTATACAAATATCACAATTCCGTTTACTACAGCAGTTCTTGGTGGTGAGGCCGTTGTGCCGACATTAACCGGAAACGTGGTCTGCAGTATCCGTCCGGGTACACAGTCCGGAAGTAAGATCCGTCTGAGGGGCAAAGGCATTGTATCGATGAAAGATAAGAATATCCATGGGGATGAATATGCAGTTGTCCAGATTCAGGTACCGAAGAATCTGAATGAGACAGCGAAGGAAAAATTGAGAGAGTTTGCAAAAGCCTGCTAATAAAAAATGTTGAAAAAAGAAAGAAGTGTTTTCTGAGGAAATGCTTCTTTCTTTTTTTGTGCGGAAACGCATCTTTATGAGAAAAATATTCAACTGGCGGAAAAATCAGGATTTCAAATTGACAGCGATTCTTCGGTCTGCTAAAATTGCAAAATGTTAGTTAGTACAAACAAAAATTATGTACAAGAAACACACGTTATGTAAAAAGAACAAGTGTTAGCAACAATAAAAAGGAGGAGCATATGAAAAAGACCTGGAAAAAAATAACATCGCTGTTCTTGTCATTGTTGCTCATGCTGTCTATGGTGGTGACACCGGTTATGGCAGCAGAGGCAAAGGATGCAGCGAAAGACGCACCATCGGAGGTAAAAGAATGTGTACATAATGGTTTCTGGACAGACAATATCAATCTCCGATTCGAAGATACAGCCTGGCTGAATGCGGTAAACAGTGTGACTGTCAATGGTACTGCATATACAAAAGGAACGATTAATTCCTTTAGCAGTGATACCAATGTATGGGGTATCGGAACGGCAGCCGGAGCTTATGATTCTTTCAAAGCACTTCAGATCGCCAGTCCATCAGGTATCACATATCCGCTGACAATGTCGATTACAGCAGACGGATACAAAGATCTGACCGTAAAAGTAGAAAAAAACGGATATGATTACACTGCTTCGGTCGTAGCAAATAAACAGCCTGCTGAGAAAACTTATACAGCAGAGGCAGAAGCAAGTGCACATGGAGTCGTAGCGTTAAGTGCTGTCAAAGATCTGAAAGAAGGCACAACTGTGACGGTAACATTGACGCCGGATGATGGTTATGAACTGGATACAATCCGGGTGACAGGTGAGAATGGCACAGCCGTTGCGCTGGAAAAAGAGTCTGAAACGGTATATACGTTTACTATGCCGGCAGAAAATGTGAGTGTAAAAGCTGCATTTAAAGAGGCTGCACCGAAGAAAATCGAACTCAGTGGGGTAAAGATTGCCACTGATTATTTTGGAAATGCGTGGGAAGTCTCATTTAAAAATGCTGGCGGTTATGCAGCAGCTGTCACAGGTGTGAAAGTAAACGGAACGGATTGGGAGCAAACTGCTTATAGCCCGTCTGCAGGCGGAAAATACTATGTGAATACATCTGACAACAAACTGGTATTTGCAGCAAAAGATTACAGCACTACACCGGTTATTCCGGTGTTGAAAAGCGGTGACGTGATCACGGTAAGTGCTAAGGGATATGAAGATCTGACCATGAAACTTGTCATTGATACCGACGGAAAAGCATCTCTGACAGAAGATGACGGTCAGGGTGATCCCTACCAGCTGTTTGTAAAAATCAAAGGAACTTTTGACAGTGCGATCACAGGACAGAAAAATTATGATACGGTATCCGGTGCAAGTACCGGCGGAGCAAACTCCAACAAAAACAGTGATGTTACCGTATACGGTGCATTGGTGAAAAAAGGAGAAGAACCGAAAGCCAGTGACTGGGAAGAACTGGATAACCTGTCAAAAATCAACCTGAACGGCAAAAAATGCAGTGTCAGCATCATTCCGGATACCGCAAATGGTACATCAGCAGATTGTGACAGCGGTATGCAAGGGGTCTATATGACCATCAGCAGTGGAGTGACTCTGAGTGGAATACCGAAGGATGCAGGAAATTATCTTGTTTCCGTATCAATCGAAGATATGCAGGGTCGTACGGCAGTCAGCAATACGCTTCCATTTCATGTATACACCGGAGAAGAGACACTGGCAGAAGAACTGGTTACAGAAAATCTGAAACACTATGCCGGCGGAAAATATGCATGGAATATTATGGAGCCATGGGCAATCAAAAACTTTGGCAGCAATGTCGAAGGGGAAAAAGAGAGCGTTCGTGTACCGAAGGAGCTGGCGGCATGGTTTGGCTCCAAGAGCAGCGGACTTTATGGATACCTCGGTTATGATCTGGCATGGAAAGAGGTAGAAAAAGGAACTATTCCACAGACCTTGTACATCCCCGACGGCTGTGATCTGACACTTACAAACATGAAAGTGCTCAGCAGTGTCCGCATTGTAGTAGAAAAAGGTGGTAAACTGACACTGAATGACTCTGTGGTACAGGGAATGATTGATGTAAAAGCCGGTGGAACATTTTCCATGAATTATGACGCATTTAATGAGGAGTTTACAACAGGTGCTTCCATCTGCGGACAGCTTCGGCTGGAGGATGGTGCTGTATTGGAAAACGCAGCCATTTATTCCCATGCAAACTATCTGGCAAACGGAAATCTGACAGATCGTACAACTTCTGAGCCGGTAGTAACTGCAACCGGAAATGTAACCATCAAAGGCAACGTATATATTGCGGGTGACGATGCCGGAAGTGAGATCGGACAGACGGCTTTGCGTGTGTCAAATGGAACATTGCATCTGGAAGATGATGCACAGCTGGTTGCTTACGGCGGAAGCGGCAAGACCTTACTGTATACGGATGGTGGTACAGCAATTGAACTGGATGACGCAGTAATCGAAGGAAACGGTCAGGTTACCGCTATCGGAGGAGATGTTCTCTGGGGAAATGGTGGAAATGCAGTATCCGGAAACGGTGTGATCACTGCAAACGCTGCATTTTTACAGGGGGCAACTGCAAGTTCATCCAGGCATGCAGCACCGGGACAGGCCATTGACGGAACGGTATATGTGACAGGCCCAAACCGCCACATGGCAAACGGTACTGTTATTGACAATGGGGATGACCCGCTGGCGAGTCTTTACTGGAAGACGGGGATTGATGCAGAAGCACCACTGGATCAGTTTGTGACGGAGAAAGTGACAAAAGGAATTTCAGTGGCTGATATTGAGAATCAGACTTATACCGGAAAAGAACTGACACCGGTAGTCAAAGTAACCGATAAAGACGATGAGACAAAAGTACTGGAAGAAGGTAAAGATTACTTTATCCGTTATGAAGCTCCGGCAGAGAGAGCAGCAGGAAATGGTTTTTCAGCGGCTGGTACTTATGACGTAACAGTAACCGGAATCGGGGACTACTATGGAACCGTGGCAAAGACATTTACCATTGAGCCGAAACAGGATGATTCCAATAACAACGGATCTGATAAGAATAACGGCAGTGACAATGGAAACAACAATGGTTCCAATGACAATACTTTGGACAATAACGGAACAGATAGTGGGTTAAATAACAGCTTCGGCAATAATGCAAACAGCAATGGAGCAAACGCCGGTTCGGGTGATCATGGAACAGGTAGTTCCGGTAATAACGTTTCGAACAACGGAAGCAATGCTGGAATGATTACTTCTGGTACAACAAATGCAGATCAGACCGTAAATGGAACCCAGACATCCGATGCAGCCACCAACACAGCTGCTGCATCTGCGGTACCGAAGACAGCAGACAGCAATGGAATGATTCTCTGGTTTGTAATGATCGCACTTGCAGGAGGTGCATGGACAACGATCGTATGCGCAAACAGACGCAGACAGTAATGCTTCTGGCGTGTTCCATATAACCGGTGCATAGGATGAGAAAAACAGAATAGCAAAAAAAACGATTTAAAGCAGTCTTTCAGTTGATTGACTGCTTTTTCGTTTGACAGGAAAGTACGATGAATTACGAGAAGTTCCTGTCAACAAAAGCACTTTCTTGTGGACATGAGGAAACCTGCGTGATATACTTAAAAAAAGCATTGTTCAATAGGAAATATATAATGTAGATGATTTATATGCGAGAGTGTACGATGTGCCGTGATTCTGAGAAGAATATGTCAGTTTACGCTGACCGGAATCACGCACCAAGTCTCACAAGCGTTCGACTTGAAGAGCAAACCGGTTGAAAAGCCGGGGCGCAAAGCCAGAAGGAGCTAAAGTCAGATAGAAATCTGATCATGCTAGCCGGTTGCATCATACCTCAATGAAAATAAAAGGTAAGTGTTAAGTGGGTATTTGGATAAAGTTCCTGTAAATTTTTATTTACATGGAACTTCTTCTGCTTTATGGCACACGTTTTACTGAAAAAGAAGAAAAGAAATACGAGATAAGAAGAATATGAATGAAAAGCAAACAATACTTATTGTAGATGATTCGAAATTTAACAGGGATATATTAAAGGAGATTCTCGGAGAAACGTATCATTATCTGGAAGCGGAAAACGGAAATCAGGCCATTCAGCTGATAGGAGATCATCCGGGAATCGATCTGATACTTTTGGATATCCATATGCCACAGATGGATGGTTTTGAAGTTCTGGAAATGATGAACAAAAGTCAATGTATCAATGAAACACCTGTAATTATGATCTATTCGGAAGAATCTGTTACTATGATGCGCAAAGCATATGAAATGGGAATTACAGATTATATTACACGGCCGTTTGACACTGTTATTGTAAAAAAAAGAGTGCAAAATACATTGGATCTTTATGTAACCCAAAAACGTCTGATCAATGTAGTTGTTGATCAGGTTTACGAAAAAAAAGAAAATAATAATATTATGATCCGGATCCTGAGTAATGTATTGGGATCCCGTAACAGTGAGAGCTGCGAACATATCCTGCATATCAAAACAGCGACGGAATTGATGCTTAGAAAACTGATAACAATATCGGATGCTTATCATCTGACAGAGGCAGATATTGCTTTGATCACAACGGCTTCTTCTCTTCATGACATCGGTAAGATCCGTATTCCGGAAGAAATATTGAACAAACCGGGAAAATTGTCTGATGAAGAATTTAAAATCATGAAAACGCATAGTGAACTGGGAGCATCTATCATTCGGGATATGCGCTTCCCTCAAAATCATCCGCTGGTACATACTGCGTGGGAAATCTGCAGATGGCATCATGAAAGATGGGATGGAGGCGGTTATCCGGATGGCCTGAAAGGCGAAGAAATACCAATCTCCGCACAGGTGGTATCGATTGTCGATGTATATGATGCACTTACCAGTGAAAGATGTTATAAGAAAGCATTTGATCATGATACAGCAATCCGAATGATCCTGGATGGGCAGTGTGGACAGTTTAATCCAGTTCTTCTTAAATGTCTGAAAGAACTCAGCCTTCAATTTTCCAGAATGTTTACTAATAAACCAGATGATAATAAACAGTATTATGAAGCGCAGAGACTCTCTGATGAAATACTTAGGGAAAAGTCTTTACCCCGTAAAAATTATTCCCAGCGTGTCATTAAGCTTATGCAGGAAAAGATTGAGTTTTTTAAAACGAATAGTGGAAAAACCTCCATTGAATACAATGTCATTTCAGGTCAGCTTAGTATAATGAATGAAAAACAGCAGATAATATGTCAAAGAAATGATCCGAAGTACGATATATCTAATGTGTTTGAAGTAAACAGAGAAGATATACGGCAAGTCAGTAATCTATTGGATCAGACATCAATACAGAATAAAGAGGTTTCATTGCACGTAATGGCAAAAGTAGAGAACAAAAGGCAGATGTGTGCTCTGAAGCTGCACACCCTATGGTCTCCTTTAAAGAAAGATGGTTATATAGGAATTGTTGGATATTTTGAGAGTATATAGGTTCCTGAAAAGTGGTAGTGCTGATTTTTTCCACCATATTAATGTATTTTCTGAAGGAGTATGATACAATTGGTTATGAATACTAAGA
>ENA-ORTU01003575-ORTU01003575.1-human-gut-metagenome-genome-assembly--contig:-NODE-3575-length-12628-cov-2.819057_pt1 | contig 12628 bp, 9 predicted proteins | sample MGYA00241910_ERZ509184 | MGnify/ENA primary metagenome ERZ509184 (study PRJEB26280, sample SAMEA2338847) | human gut metagenome | biome: human gut; feature: human-associated habitat; material: faeces... | reverse complement strand
CCCGCCTGCATCGTTACCGGATTCGCCGTAAATAGCCCCATCAGCTGTCCCGGAACTGCCAGGCAGATTACCGTTCCGACCGTCATCATCACGAGTACCAGGATCAGGCCGTCCCGAAAGATCTTATGTACACGCTTATGCTCTCCCGCTCCGTAATTATATCCGAGAAGCGGACGCATTCCCTGCACGATTCCATTTGCCGGAAGGTACAGGAAGGTCTGCAGCTTATAATAGACTCCGAGAACGAATACATAGACTTCCCCATAGCCTGTAAGTATTACATTCAATACAGAGATCAACAGTGACGGAAGTGCCAGGTTCAGACTTGCCGGAATTCCGATCACGTATAACTTCTTCCATAATCTAAGGTCCACCTTCAGATATTTCTTTCTGTATTTCACTGGAAGCGGATTCGCGATATAAAGGATCAGATACAGCAGTGCCGCTGCTGCCTGTCCGATTCCTGTTGCAAGTGCGGCTCCTTCGATTCCCATCTTCGGGAATGGTCCGAGTCCGAAGATCATGACCGGATCCAGGATAATGTTGATGACCGCACCTGACATCATACAGGTCATCGACTCTACCATACGGCCGACTGCCTGAAATGTCTTCTCAAATACCAGTTGCCAAGATAATGCTGTGGCAAATAAAAATGCAATTCTTGAATAACGCACACCATAGTCCACGATCTGTGCATTTCCCGTAAACATCTGTAAAAACGGTCTCATTACGACAATTCCCAGAATCATAAAACCGATTCCGTGAATGGTTCCGAGCAGCATTCCCTGTGTTGCTGCCCTGTCTGCCATCTCTTTATCCTGAGCTCCCAGGTAAAATGAGATGACCGCATTGATTCCGATTCCAAATCCGATCATCACGGCATTGACCAGATTCTGCACTGGATACACCAGTGATAATGCCGTCATGGCATCTTCGCTGATCCTGGCGATGAAGAAGCTGTCCACAATATTGTAAAGTGAACTCACCATCATAGAAAGCACCATCGGCAGTGCCATTGACAATATCAGTTTTAACACCGGCTGTTCTTTCATATATGTCTGATCCATATAATTTCCCCTTTCTTTTTCCACATACATAACATATCAATTTTATTATGGATTTTATGATTTCTATGCACTAAAAAAGCCACATGACCGAACGCATCAGTCATGTGGCGAAAAATAGATTGCTCCAGAAAAATCCACACATATTTTAGAGGCACATTATAGCATTATCTTTTGACGAATGTCAACCACTGATCTCGTGGGTTTTTAACAAATCTTATTCCTGTTAGATTATGTATTTGGATTATATATTATTCTCCGAGGAAATATTTACCGTATGCATCCGCTGCTTTGATCGCTGCACATACAGTCTCCGGTGTTACCTCGAATGGCATATTGTGAAGCGTGTCGTTCTCTGCACAGGCTGCCGTTGCAACTGCCATCAGCTTCTCATCTGTTACTTCTGTGATTCCCAGTTCTTTTAATGTCACAGGCAGTCCCAGTTCGATACACCAGTCGATGATATCTTCCAGTTCTTCTGCCGGAATGTTCTCCAGTACCAGCTGTGTAATCGTTCCAAATGCGACTTTCTCGCCATGATACATGTGATGGCACTCATCCAGTACGGTAAATCCATTATGAATTGCGTGCGCTCCTGCAAGTCCTCCACTCTCAAATCCGATACCACTCAGCAATGTATTGGCTTCGATGACTTTTTCTACAGCCGGTGTACATGCTCCTGCTTCCAAAGCAAGTTTTGCCTTTACTCCTTCTGCCATCAGCGTATCAAAACAAAGTTTTGCAAGTGCGATCGCTGCCTGTGTAACCTGTCCACCCGCACATGTCGTTGCTCCGCTTACCTGACAGGCTCTTGCTTCAAAATATGTTGCCAGCGCATCACCCATTCCGGAAACAGTAAGTCTTACCGGTGACTTTGCAATGATCTCAGTATCCATCAGCACCATGTCCGGGTTGGCCGGAAGGAATAAGTACTCTTCGAATACACCAGCATCTGTATAAATAACAGACAGTGCGCTGCAAGGTGCATCTGTTGAAGCGATCGTCGGACAGATCAGAACCGGTGCTTCTTTATAATAAGCAACTGCCTTGGCCGTGTCCAGGATCTTACCACCGCCGATACCGATCACGACATCACAGCCCTTCTCATTCATGATGTCTACCAGTCGGTTGATCTCATTCTTACTGCATTCTCTGTTGAAATACTCGTACACAGGTGTGATCTCGTATCCTTCAAATCCGGTATTTACAACGTCCCCGATACGTTTATATCCGGATTCTGTGATCAGTACGAGTGCTTTTTTGCCATACTTCTGAGCATATTCACCCAGCTTCTTCAGCTCACCTGCACCCTGTACATATTTACTTGGACTACATAAAATCTTTGCCATGCTATTACCCTCCTGTAATCTTCACGTTTTATATGTTATTTTATTAACAATCTGATTTTATTGTATGCTATTGATACAATTGTGTCAATAAAACAGGAGGAAAACATTTACTTTTCTTAGTGTCATATCACTATGCCCTGACAGTGATCTATCTCATGCTGAATAATCTGTGCCGTCCATCCGGTATATTTCTGTCTCTGCTTTTTGAAATTCATGTCCTGATATTCTACTTCAATCTCCTGATACCGGGTGCATTTTCTCACACCGGTAAGGGAAAGGCAGCCTTCTTCCGTCTCATATTTTCCGAAACGTTTTACAATCTTCGGATTGAACATTGCCATATTCATGAATCCCATATTAACGGCTATGATACATTTCTTCACTCCGATCATATTCGCTGCCATGCCGACACAGCCTTCCTCGTGCGCTTTCAATGTATCTAACAAATCCACTGCAACCTGCTTGTCCGCCTCTGTTGCCGGCTCGGATCTCTGGTTCAGGAAAAATATGTCTTTCATAATCGGTCTTATCATGCTTTGTTACTCTCTTTCGTATGCGTTTTCATATAATTATAAAATTCTTGGTGCAGCCGCTGGAATTCTTCCGGTGCATGCATCGCATGTCGGTAAAGAAATCTGTTGCCAAATTCACTCTGGTATACTCTGCTTAGAACCCCTGCCAGCATTCCTGTCGGCATATCTTTGATCATATAGAGCTTTGCCGGGCACAACATTCCCTTCTGGGCGATCCACTTCAGGTTCTTTTTCATCCGATAAGCTGTCAGCGTCATCAATTTTTCATTTGCACAGATTTTTTCCGGATGCCTGCTCTGGTAATAAGCATCTGCCAGCGGAATGATCACGCCAAGATGTGATATCTGCCAGTGATGCATTTCCGGAACGATCTGGTATGGAATGTGGCTTCTTCTAAATATATATGCCAATGCTTCTTCCCGGCTGCTCTTTCTTCCTCCGATCTCACCGAATGTTGTCGGCTGGATTGCTCTTGGCAGAAGCTGCGCATCCAGAATTCCGCCTTCAATGCAGCCGCCCGCTCCCGGAAATGCCGGAAGGATCCTGCCTTTTCCGCAGATTTTCTCCCACCTGCCATATGGTTTAATCGTATTAATCATCGTGACAACATTCGGACTTTTATTCTTACTGATATCTTCCAATGCTTCTTCTACTTGATTCTCACGTACGGTCAGGAAAATAAACTGGTAGCGGTCATCCGGTTTTAATTCCCCGATTGCTTTTATCTCTACTTTATGCGTTCTTGTTTTTCCTCTGTACCATAGGCCGTGTTCCTGTAATTCTTTTAACCTCTGTCCTCTTGCCAGGATTGTTACATCCAGTCCTGCTTTGACGAATCTGGATGCGTAGAAGCTTCCAATGACTCCGGCGCCGTAGATTAGGATCCGCATGGTGTTTCCTCCTTAGTATATATTCGTATGTTCTGTATGATTTCTTGTATTCTTTAATATATATCTTCTGTTATAGCATCTGTTGTAATTCTAACACCCGGACTTTTGGATTTCAACATTGTCACCGTTTATGGTACCTCTGATTGTATTCTATTTTCTATTTTTCATTTGTTAACAATTTCTTCCTAATTCCATCACATTTTCATCACATATTCCTTCTATACTAAGAATTGTTCGAAAGAACAAACACTTTAAATCTTTTTCATAACTTTTTCCTCAGGACTGCACTCCTCCCAAACAATGCAGTCCTATTTTTTTACAAAATTACCGGAGGGGACACAAAAAAGCCACAAACTCCGTCCACACTGGCCCATTAGAAATTGTTGTCAGAACATTTCAAAAATTAATCCTTTAAATTCACTAAAATTCTAGTCATTTTAGCCAATTCATGTTATTATCTTAAATAGGATTTTTAACAAAACGCACAGGAAGGAGCATTTTAACAATGGACGAAAGAATTAGCCGCGTATTGGAAAAAATGAAAGAGAAAGGAATTGATCAGTTATTGGTATCTGATCCATTAAGCATCCGCTTTTTAACAGGCATCATGGTAAATCCTGGGGAAAGATTATATGCACTGTTACTCAGAACAAGTGGAAAGCATACATTATTCCTGAACTATCTGTATTATGTATCAAATACAGGATTTGAAGAAGTATGGTTCAGTGACATGGATGATCAGATTGGGGTTCTGATGGAGCACATCGATACAAAGAGTACTCTTGGAATTGACAAGACATGGCCGGCTCGTTTCCTCATTCCACTTCAGGAGCGCTGCCCTGAGATGAAGACAATCTGGGGATCTGACTGCGTAGACGGTGTTCGTGCAGTTAAGAATGAAGAAGAGATTGCAATCATGAAACAGGCATCTGTTATCAATGATAAGGTTATGGAAAGAGTTGCAGACTTCATCAAAGAAGGTATGACAGAAAAAGAAGTTGCGGACTTCATCGATGCTGAGTACCTGAAAGAAGGAGCAAGCGGAGTAAGCTTTGATACCATCGTATGTTTCGGAGCTAACGCTGCTGACCAGCACCATACACCAAGTGAGACAAGAACTCTGAAAGCCGGAGAATGTGTCCTGATCGATATGGGATGTATCTGGAATGGTTACTGCTCAGATATGACAAGAACATTCTACTGCAAGAGCGTAGATGATGAGCAGGCTGCTATCCATGATCTGGTTCGTACAGCCGTTGAGAAAGCTGAAGCCGTTATCAAACCTGGTGTACGTTTCTGTGATATCGACGCTCAGGCAAGAGATCTGATCGACGAAGCCGGATACAGCGAATATTGGAGAATCCGTCTTGGACACTTCATCGGACAGGAAGATCACGAGTATGGTGATGTAAGCCCGATCAACAAGAATGTAGCTGAGCCTGGTATGATCTTCTCTATCGAGCCTGGTATCTACCTCGAAGGAAAATACGGTGTTCGTGTTGAGGACCTTGTTCTCGTAACAGAAGACGGACATGAACTTCTGAATGCTGTAGATAAGAAATACCGCATTGTTGGTTAATTTTAAATCTTACATATTATTTTTTAAAGGCAGGACTTCATTTCCTGCCTTTTTATGTGCCAAAGTTTTCTGTATCTACAGAACCTGCCACCGGCAGCTTCTTCCGAACGCATGGCGATTAAAATAAGCCGGAAGACATTACATCTTCCGGCTTATTCCTAATTACCATTCAAGTTCACATTTTCTATTCTATATTTTCTGACTCGGCTTTCTCTTGCTCAGCTTTTTCTTACTCAGCCTTTTCTCTACGCTCATCCAGTTCTTTTCTGACTGTCGGATAGATCTTATCAATTCCCATGAATAAGTACCAGATGATAAGAACGATCACTGTAATCACCAGTGGCAGATACAGGAACAGTCCTTTGATTGCGAAGATTGCACTTGCTGACTGAACGGCTGCTGTTCCGTCATAATGTCCGGCTGCCAGGATCCATCCAAGTGCTGCTGTTCCAAGTCCGGTTCCGATCTTCTGTCCGAAGCTTGTCACACTATAAGTAATTCCTTCTTCACGGATTCCGTCTTTCCATTCACTGTAATCTACGACATCTCCGACAATTGCGAACAGGCATGAATACAATGCCGCATGTCCGATTCCCTGTAACACCAGACCAGTGTAAATCATTGGAAGATTAACAGGTCCTGCGATTTCAAGCACCAGTCCTGCTGCGTAGAATAAGAATCCTACAAACAGTGCTTTGATCTTTCCGAATCTTTTTGTAAATACCGGGATCAACATAATCGTAAGGATGGTCGGGATATAGTTGAACATGGTCATTGTACTGTTCAGCATCTCATCCCCTAATACGTATTTTGCATAGTAGATTCTGGATCCTCCGGTTAATCCAAGCGATGTATAGATCACTGCAAATGCAAGTGTGATCAGGATAAAGTATTTATTTCTGCAAAGGGTCTTAATTGTTTTCAGCGGATGTGTCTTCTTCTTCGCTGTTGTTTCTTTTTTGATTGGTTTGTATCTTTCTTTTGTTCCGGCAAATGTTGTGATGAACATTCCAAGTGCTACGATTGCATACACGATACTCATGCATGTCCAGCCACGCTGTCCGTTTCCAAGGAAATGTACCAGTGGAATCGTGATCACGTTAATCACAAGCTGTGCGATCATGGTAAATTCAAAACGGATCGTGTTCATGACATTTCTGTCGTGCTGCTCTGTGGTTACCAGTGAAAGCATTGTATTATAAGAAAGGTTAGATGCTGTAAAGCATACCGCTGCAAGGAATATGTATACAAGTAACAGGTAAATTGCTTTTCCATTTGCACCAAGGTCCGGTACTGTAAAGATCATGATCAGGCTGATGACCAGCGGTGGCGCACTCCAGAGTACCCACGGACGGGCTTTTCCCCATCTGGTGTTCGTCTTATCTATAATGATTCCCATAAAAAGATCCGATACGCCATCGAATAATCTGGCGATCAGCATCAGTGTTCCTACTATTCCTGCAGCAATACCTGCCACATCAGTACAATATATCGTCAGGAAAGAGGCTACCGTTGTCCATACCAGATTTGCTCCGATATCACCTACTCCATAACAGATTTTCTCTCCCAGAGATACTTTCATTCCATCCGCATTCTCTGTGATGGCTTCCTGTGTATTCTGTCCGGCTTTTTCTTTACTCACTCCGACGGATATTTTATCAACCGCTTCCATCTTAATTCCTCCTCTTTTTTGTTCTGAACCCACTATATCAGAATCCAAATTTTAAAAAGGAGCAATTTTTTCGGAAAGGAGTAATTTTATAAACTGTTATGCATTAATCCGCCTGTATTCATTTGGAAGCATCCCTTCTTCCTGTTTAAATACTTTACTCATATACTTTGGATTGGAAAATCCAGTCATTGCAGCTATCTGATTTAATTTCAGATCTGTATCCAGAAGTAATTCTTTCACATGCATGATTTTAAATTTTCGTACCGTCTCCGTAAAGGAAGTCCCCGTTTCTTTCTTTAATTGTGTTCCCAGATATTGCTCTGTAACATGAAGTCTTCTGGCTGTTTCTTCCAAAGTAATCCCGTCACTATAACATTCTTTCATAATTATCAGTGCTTTTTGTACCAGATATTCAGAAGATGTCTGGTTGATCTGACTTATCTCGATGCTGGAGAATAATTCCATCATGACTGCTTCTATCTCCTCCCAAGAAACTGCACCTAAGATTGTCTTTAACACTCTCTGAACCATCAATTCCTCATCCCGCAATGTGCCACACTCCTTGGCTGTATTGATTATCGCATATGCGAAACGGATACACACTTCTCTTAGTTCCTGTGGGCTGTGTACTTCTTTTCGTCCATACTTCATGAATTTTTGAAAACAACCGGTAAATTCTTCTGCATTCATATGTATTACTGCACTTCTGGCCCTGTTTTCAAGCTCTGCCGGATAAATGAACTGATACGTTCTCATCTGTAGAATTTTCTCGCATTCAATCAATACCCTGTCTCCGAGTATCAGATGCCAGCCACATGCCTTTTCTAATTCCAGCTCTGTCTCAGTCAGTCTGTTAAGTCCCTTACATTCCTTCCATGTAAATACGCCACGGTCATGCAGTCTTACGGAACATGCCGGTACTACCGAATGTTTTACGTATTTCAATAATTTACTGACATCTTCCTCACCATAAAAGCAGACCAATGCGGCCTGTTGTTTTTCACGAGGCAGCCAGCACAGTTTCCGTTCCGGATTGTGTTCTTTCAATTCCTCCAGAAATAATCCGACTTCTTTCTTCTCACTTTCATAATATTTTCCAAGGAAAATGTACATACAATACAGGCTGTGTCCCTGAATGATTCCATAATTATCTGCCAGCACAGCGTCCAGCCTTTCATTCTTCTCATATTCACCATCCAGGATATCCTTCAGAATCTTTTCCAATGAAAGAGAATTCTTTCCCCTCTGTTCTACAAATAACTCTTCTTTAATTTTTTCCAGCGTTTTCTTTAGTTCTGTCAGATTCACCGGTTTTAGCAGATAATTTTCAATTCCCAGTTCGATTGCTTTTTTCGCATAGCTGAAATCCGAGTAGGCTGTAAGAATAATCACTTTTGTATAGATTCCTCTTGCCCGTGCTTCTTTCAGCATCTGCAGTCCATCCATATCCGGCATCTGGATATCCAGCATGATCAGATCCGGCATTTCCTCTTCCAGAAGTATCAGTCCTTCTGCTCCATTCTCCGCACTGCCTACGACCTGATATTCTGGACTTATCTTATTTAAAATATGTACAAGTCCTTCTCTGATCGGTTTTTCATCTTCAATAACTGCTATCTTCATCTTTTTGTTCCTCCTGCAATGGCACAAACAAATGTACTTTCACTCCACTTGGAGATACATTTTCAAAATAAATCACTGCATCTTCTCCGTAATAAAGTTTCAGACGTTTTCTTACATTCGAGATTCCAAAATGATTCTTGATCTCTTTTCCCATATTCAGGTCTTTCAACTGATCTTCTTCTATATGCCGGCCGTTGTTTGCGATAATAATATGCATCTGTTCTTCCGCTTTGGATACCTCGATCGTCAGACGATGTGCTCCTTCATAACCACGGAAACTATATTTGATCGCATTTTCCACAAATGGCTGCAGCAGCATCTTGTGAATCTTGCATTTCCCGTACGAATCTTGAATTTTAAATTCCAGTTCAATCTCTTCTCCCAGTTTTTCCTGCTGGAGAAGGATGTATTTTTCCAGCCATCCTTTTTCCGCAGCAATTGTGGTAAATTCACCGGCATCATTGATCGCATAGCGCAGGATGTCCGCAAGTGCCACCAACATCTCGCTGATCTCATATTGTTCATTCTCAATTGCTTTCCAGTTGATCGTATCCAGAATATTATAAAGGAAATGTGGATCGATCTGAGCCTCTAATGCAGAGATTTCTGCATTCTTCTGCTCCATTGCCGATTCTTTTACCTGTCCGATCAAATTGTGGATACGTTCCGACATTTCATTAAATCCTTCAGATATTTCCTGAATCTCTGTACTGTCTTTTTCTTTGACTTCAAGCTTTTCCCGGAAATTATCTTTTTCGAGATTTTTCATTGCATCCACAATGTCATTTACCGATATCATGACCGGTTTGGTAACACGATAGATCAGAAGGACAAAGATCAGCAGAACAGCAAGCGCTACCATGATCCAGAATATCACCTGTTCTTCAATTGCTTTCTGATATTCACGAATCGACTGACATAAGAGGATTGACCAGCCGCTTCTGGCATTTTTGATTGCCTTCTGATTAACCTTTGCACTATCCAAAGCCTTCTCTTGCCGGCCAAGCATCTTTGTATCTTCTGCCCCTACGATCACTCCGTCTTTCACAAGATATACTCTGGACCCTTTTCCTGCGCTTAATACCGATTCCAGTTCATCCAAATTGACAGACAGGATTACATATCCTAGATCCTCACTGATATCCCAGTAATTAACGACCTTTCTCCCGATATGAAACATACGCTCAGGATTGTCCGTATCTTTCAGCAGCTTTGTCTCATCCGGAATTTTTACCTTTTCCATCCATGTACTATTCACCGAAGATGACGACAGTCGGTCGTAAAATATCCGCCTCTTGTCTGAAAGCACAAGCTGGATTCCGTCAACTCCTTCATTTCTATTACAGATATGGGCAAAATCTCTTCTCATATTATATGCATCCGCTTCCGGAATTTCTTCCGAATCATTTGCATTTACTACAAGGCTCAGAAATTCTTCATCTGTTGTAATAGCATAAAGTAACGTTTCGTATTTATCCAGCGTCATATTCAGGCTCTGATTTGCTTTCTGCAAGTCAGCCTCTGCCTGATTGTTCATATTCTCTAATGTACTTGTCTTTAATCTCTCCTGCGATATCAGTGCAAAAATAGCAAGCGGAATACATGCCGTAATGATAAATGACGGGATCAATATCTGCCGGAGATTCTTCTTTCGTTTTTTCATTTTTTTTCCGCTCCAATACTCTCTATCTTCTCCGCACCTTTATCCAGTATCGTCTGTGAATCTTCTTCATTTACCAGGATCTCTCTTAATGTATCGGAAAGAGTCAATGAGATCTGCGGCCAGTTACTGCTGATCTCTCTTATCCTTGCATTCTGATACAGATCTATAAATGCCCCTTTTTCTTCATCGTTTTTGAACTGTTGCTGCATAATCTCCTGCCTTGGTGCAAGAAATCCGAATTCATCTATGTAGCTTTTCATTCGATTCTCATCAGCAAGAAATCTCAGAAACTGAACCGCATATTCCTTATTTTCATTATTTGCCACCGCCAGAATCTCTCCTCCTGCAACTGTCACCGGATTGTCTCCACATGGAATTGCTGCCACTCCAAATTCGAGATCCGGATTGCCTTCTCGGATGCTGTCGATTGCCATAGAAGAATTGAACATCATTGCAATCTTGCCCTTTATAAACTGATTCGTCAGATCTCCCATCGTTAGGGAAATACTCTGCAGACTTAAGCTTCCTTCCTGTTCCATATTTCTCAAAAACAGAAAAGCCTGCTGCCCGCTTGCTGTATTAATACGATGGATATCGCCACCCATAGACCACAGGATCGGCAGGAACTCATACATACTTTCTTCCGTCTGCAATGCTGTGATTGCGAATCCTTTTATCGTTTTATCACTGACCTTCGCCGCAATTTCTTCAAATTCTTCCCAATTGTCCGGGACTTTACATCCGGCTTTCTCCAGAATCTTCTTATTATAAAACATCGCCGTACAGTTCACTCCAAACGGCTGTCCATAGATTCTTCCATCCGCAGAACATGGTGCCAGCGCTTTTTCTGAATACTCCTGTAATTCCGGGATCTCATCTGTCAGATCTGCAAATGGTTTCATCTGATGGAGAAATTGAAAATCCGAAGAATCCACCAACGCAATATCCGGCATTTTTTCTTCCGACATGGACAATGCCAGCTGTTTCTTGAAATCTTCATCCGGTATGTAGGATACCTTAACTTCTATTTTATCTTGTGACTGGTTAAACTGCTCTACCAGTTCTTCCAGATGCTGCTGGTTTCCCGGGATGTCCCAGTAATGCCACAGTTCGATTTGTTTTTTCTTTGTTATTTTTGTTTTCTCTTGTTTCTGGCAGCCTCCGCACATGAACATGGAAGCGATCATTACTGCACACAGGCAGACAGAAATGTATTTTCCTGTTCTCTTCATCTTCTTTCTCCAGTTTTTAAGTTCTTTTCCAGTCCTTACCACTTTTGGCACTTAGTACTTCCAGCGCTTACTACTGTACCTTTATCTGTCCCAGTATCTCCCCGATTGGTGCCGCAATCGTCAACTCCGCACCAACTTCTCTGGCTGTTGCACCCTTATTGATCACCACCAGATGTTTTCCTCTGAAATAATCAATAAATCCTGCTGCCGGATAAACGATCAGGGACGTACCACCTATGATCAGCGTATCTGCTTCACTTATTGCCTTCACACTCTTATTGATCACATTAGAATCAAGACCTTCCTCATAAAGTACAACATCCGGTTTGATCATTCCACCGCAGCTGCATCTCGGGATTCCGTCTGCATGTTTTACATAAGCCGCATCGTAGAATTTATGGCATTTCATGCAGTAATTGCGATGAATACTTCCGTGCAGTTCCAGTACATTTTTGCTTCCTGCCGCCTGATGAAGTCCGTCAATATTCTGCGTGATCACGGCAGTTAATTTGCCGGCCGCTTCTAGTTCTGCAAGCTTGCGATGTGCAGCATTCGGTTTCGCATCCAGGAACATCATCTTCTCCTTATAGAATTCATAGAATCCTTCCGGGTTCTGTATAAAGAAACTGTGACTTACGATCTGTTCCGGTGAATACTTATACTTCTGCCGGTATAATCCATCCGCACTTCGGAAATCCGGAATATCACTCTCTGTAGAGACACCTGCACCTCCGAAAAATACAATTCTTTCACTGTCATCAATAATTGTCTGTAATTGTTCTGCTTCTTTTTCGTACATCGCTATTCCTCCTGAATTCTGTGAATTTAATTTTGTATTTCTGACATATGCAGAAAAACTGCCCACAACCTGTAAAGGCTGCATGACAGTCATATTCCATCTTCTTATTTATTATTTTCTTTCTCGATCCATGCAGTCACTTCACGCAGATCTGCCAGTTCTGCCGTGATTCCTTTCTTTACTTCTTCCGGCACAACCGCCACATCCGGTACATAGACCGTATA
>ENA-ORTU01003558-ORTU01003558.1-human-gut-metagenome-genome-assembly--contig:-NODE-3558-length-12676-cov-2.867047_pt1 | contig 12676 bp, 10 predicted proteins | sample MGYA00241910_ERZ509184 | MGnify/ENA primary metagenome ERZ509184 (study PRJEB26280, sample SAMEA2338847) | human gut metagenome | biome: human gut; feature: human-associated habitat; material: faeces... | reverse complement strand
TAAGACGTGAGGGTTACGTCACAGGAATTCTTAGTGGAAAAGAAATGAAAGAGCCAGTAGCACTTCAGTTCAATGGTGCCGAGGCCGCAAAATTCATTAAAGCAAATAAAGAAGGAACTCAGATTTATCTGGACATCGAAGGCGAAAAAGTAGATGCCCTGGTAAAGAATATCGATTATAATCCAATTGAGAAACAGCTGATGGCTCTGGACTTCCAGGCACTGGTTGCTGGTGAAAAAGTATCCACAACCGTAGCTGTCAAACTGGAGCATACAGAACTGGTTCAGGGTATTGTTGAACAGGAGATGGAGGAAATCCACTATAAAGCAGATCCAGCCAACCTGCTGGATACCATCGTCATCGACTTCAATGGCTATCCTGCTGATGTCCGTGACATCCATGTAAAAGATCTCCCGATTCCGGAAGGCAAACAGGTTCATTTCATCACACCTGAGGATGCGGTTGTTGTTCACATCGGTGAGTACGAAGCTACTCCTGAAGAAGACGAGGATGCTGAAGGCGCTGAGACAGAAGCGAAATAATTTTCAATATATACGATTTCAGGGGATTGCATTTAAGCAATCCCCTGATTTTTGTCTGTTATTTGTCTTCTACGTTATCTTCATGATTATATACATCCATATTTGATGTGACTACATCTTTATAGAGAGAATCCAGAGAATCATATCCATAATAACTCCAGTTATATCCCTTGCCTTCTACTTCCGTAGTTTCGCCTGGCGTTCTGTAATCCACAAGATCCAGCTGTAAGCCCTCGTCACTTAGCATCACATTGCTGTAGCTGATGTACCAGTAAATATCATCAGTAGTATCTGTATCACCATCTTCTTCGTCAGAATACTGGCTTCTTATCTCTGCCTTATATACCAGATACAAAATATTTCCATCACTGTCATTTTTGTCTGTCAGCAGATAATCTCCAAGATATGTAAGAGATTCCAGAGTAGATGTCTCATCCCAGTTTTGTCCCATATAAGAAGCGTAAACATCTTCTGCCTGCTTCTTTAAAGTTTTCATGGAATCATCGTCAATCTGATTCAGGCTCTTAAGTGGACATACAAGACCGGAAACTGTATATTCTTTCTCTGTCTCTTCCGGCACTTCACCATAATCCCGGGTCAGACTTGCAACTCCTTCCTCGCTCAGTGTTACGGTAACTTTATCTCCATTACTTAGGCCCTCTGAAGGCTCATACTGAAAATAAGAATCATCCAGTTCATTTCCCTGATAAGTCATGGTAGCCGTGCCTTCCGGTTCCTGTCCTTCAAAATCCACAGATACATCGTCAAAAACATCAACTTTTTTCGCATCTTCAAGTCCGGAAACCTTTATGGTACCATCTTTATATTTGAGCTTATAATTCAGAGCTCCCTGAAGATCATCACTGACATTCCATGTATATGTCACCTTATCTCCGTTGGAAAAATAAGTTCCATCATTCTCGATACTTACACTTACGTTTCCTTCCAGAAAATTCATTGGAGAACGGTCATCCCATAAGAACCTTTCCAGCTTATTCAGGAGGTTTTTCTTTTTGTATGAAATTTTAGAGTCATACTTTTCCTCAAAAGAATCCCAGTCAACCTCTGCCGTGACTGATCCATATCCATTATAACCGCTGGTATTAATGGTCAGATATTTATTCAGATCTATTGTCCTGCCGTGACTGCGAACAGCTCCGATCAGTACGATCAGAACAACAATTCCTGCTACTGCTCCAATCAGAACCTTTCTGGGAAGCTGCATGATTTTATTTATAATGTCCTTTACCTGTTTCGGTATCTTATCATTGGATAATATTTTTTCTACATTTATATCTGAAAAATTTATCTTTGTGTTCTTTTCAGGGGTGTCTAACGGACTTCCACATTTGCAGCAAAATTTTGCGCCATCAACATTTTCTGCACCACACTTTTTGCAATTCATATTTCTCTCCTGTGCCAGTCAGACATATAAACGCATCCATATTCGCTGTCTGACTGATTGATTCGTTCAAAATTATTTTGTAAGATCCAGGTTTCTTCTTTCAAGTGATTTATTCTTTTCGTAATTTTCCGCATCAATGAACGCTTCTTCTTTGAAACCAAACATAGATGCAACGATGGTTCCAGGGAAGTTATTGATCGCTGTATTATATTCACGGATATTTCCGTTTACCAGCTGACGGGCTGCGGTGAGGTTCTTATCCAGCATTTCCGACTTTCTGGCAATCGCGGAATATTCTCCAATACTTTTCAGATCCGGATATTTCTGTCCGAGGAATAACAGTCTGTCAAGTTTGTCTTTTGCTGTCAGCTGTGCAATACCTTCGATTTCTTTCTGATAACCGTTTCTGGCAATATCGATCAGTTTATCCAGAGTTCTGTCCAATGCTTCACTCTGTACTCCAATATCAGATACTCCGTTTTTGATCATCTGCTGAAGCTCATTAAATTTGTTTCTTGTCATGATAACGTATACTGCGATCGCAGCGACAATAATTAAAAAATACATCATAGATCCTCCCTTTTCTTTTATTTATAAAGCAGATATTATTCTTATTCCGCTTTGTATTCATGTATTTACTTCCTGTATCAGGCAGATAAAATCATATGCATTCACTGCATGGCCAAATAACTGCTCCGCAGTTTATTCAGTTAAGCTTTGATAACAGGAGCGTACCAGTTCTTCCTGATGCTGTATCTGGCTGCAGGAATACTCAACTGCTCCAAATGCATTTACGATCGCATTTTCTGCATATACTGCAATATTTACATCCGCACGCCCAAAAGCCTGCATCATCGTTATATGAAGTTTTCCCTGCCAGATATGGATTTCTCTCACTATATTATTTCCTGCTGCCTGCACGATAGCAAGCTGACAGGATGTCGATAAAAATTTCATGCATTCATGTTCTTTTTCCGGTAATGTAAGAACACCCATTTTTTTATTAAACTCTGTTGATGCAATATTCTTTTTCATATCAATGTACACATTATTTCCATTTGGATATTTCTGTGCTTTTTCTGCTTTATATCGCTCACCGGCAACTGTATCACTTAAGCAATAAATATCAATTGGGCCACATTCCACTCCCAGGTCTGCTTCAAAACATCCGTTTTTTATCATCAGACCATCAAATAAAATTTCACCATATTCATTGCCCCATACAATTTCATATTTCTGATATTGTTCCTGACAGAAACTGTTCAGTCTTTCCTGACATTCTTTTGCAATTTCATCCAGCTTTTCTTTATAAGTATCAATGAAATATTTTCCCAGTTTCTGCAGAATATAATGAATCAATGCATATACGATAAGTGCCTTTATGATCCAATACTTTCCACCGATCAGTAACAGACAGGCCAGCAGGATAGCCACATGTATGACCTTTTCAATTGGTCCGCTTAAGTCACTGTCATCCGGATCGTCTATACCGCCTATGATGAATACGTTTTTTCCAAAATACCGTATTCTTTCAAATGTTTTAAATAATGCCAGTTTTTTTGTATGTTCATCCTGTTTTCTCAGGACAAAATCTTTTAATTCACCGTTCATATGTATGTGTCCTTTATTCTGTCTACGGAAATTATATCTGACATATGCCGGGGGTTTGCAGGCAGGAGAATTCGCCCACCTCCAGTTAACCACCGACATTACACCAGATTTTATATTATTTCATATTAATTACATATAACTCAATGCAGCGCCTATCGTACTTCCCAGGAAAATAATGGAAAGAACAATGATCACAATCATAAAGCAGAAATAAGAACGGGCAAAATTCTTCAGGTTCTTATTCTTTGTTCCGCCAAACGAAAATACCAGAAGAAGGATAAATCCTACCAGCGGGATAGAAAACAGAAGTTCATATCCAAAATATCCCCACATGGAAATTGGCTGATATTCTTCCGGGATAGAAGCGGTGTTCGGTAACTGTGATCTGTTGAAATTACTGTTCTGATTGTAATTGCCTCCCTGGAATCCTCCGTTATTTCCTGCATAACCTCCGGTGCTTCCATTAAAGCCTGCGGTGTTTCCGCCATAAGAATTATTTCCTCCGGCGCCATTGCTTCCGGCTGTACCGGAGCCTCCAAGTTTCGCTCCACATCCCTGGCAGAATGTAGAACTGTCCGGATTCTGAGTTCCACAATGTTTACATACCATAGTTTCTCTCTCCTTTTCTCTTTTTTAATGTATATGATTTTTTTATCATATCCTCTTCTGGCAGCTTTCCCTGTATGCTGCAATTCCCCGCCTGTTTTCCTCCCTTTCTGATTATTAGACGATTCAGGGAAAGGGAAGGTTTTAGGGGGATGAAAAAAATTTTTGTTTTTTATGAAGAAAATGTCATGGATTCTACGTTTCCATCGACGACTTTTATTAACAATTGCAAACCATTTACTCTTACACAGGTATTCACAGCATCTTCTTTTGGTCTGGCAACCTGTTCATCTGTTTCATTATATAAATATTTTGTATCCGGAGTCAGCTGGAACGTTCTCTGACCATACGACACCTCTATTGCTTCATCGTATACAAATGAGCTTTTATCCGACTTCCTAAATGTTGCGTAAAAAGTAAGTGTGTCATCATCCGCATTATAATCCACCTGTGTTGTCCATGGCAAAGTGCTTCCCTCACTGTATTTTGGACGTAATACTGTAAAATAATATTCCGTAACCCCAGTTTCTTCCTGCGGTATCTCAATAGTTGGTATTGGGGTAAATGTCGGTGAGACGACTGCCGACTGTGCAGACTGCATAGCAAAACAGTTCTGTAATATTGCGTTATCTCGCTGACTGTACGTTTGTGCGTCCGAGTCTGCCCATCTGTTAAAATCCAATAAATATGGGCCGGTTAATTCCTGACCGCCATTCATCCCGTAAACTTCAAGCTGATTCTCAATCTGCTGCATATCCGAATCTTTATTACCGGTATAAAAATCCCGTCCATTGATCTGGCATGTTCCATAAGTAGCTCCAAAACACCATCTGAGGTTACACTCCTGTACCATGTCGGTTTCTGACATTTTTATAAAAGTGTCCAGATAATCACTTGCCCCATGACTCGGTGACCATCGTCCAGATCTGTATAGATAATAAGAACCTTCTTTTTTTCGCAGTTCAAGCTTCTCTTCAATACTGTCTCCATATGTATTCAGATCTGTATCCGGGATCTCCAGTTCCTTCCTCAAGGTTACTTTTTGATCATCAATCCCATAAAGTTCCATATATAACGGTCGTTCTACATCTGTATAATTACTGCTGTTCTCATCTTTTTCCTTCGCCCTGGTCCGGATCAGAAGCAGTTCTTTATTTCCATTTCCTCCGAAATCTTCCATCGCAGCGCTTAACAGCAGATCATTTGCATAACCTGTATTGAAATCATAATCCGCCACATAACCATCCTGGATCACCTGAAGATTCTCATCTTCTACATATCCATCATAAAATGTCCGGTAAAGTTCTTCCTCTGAAAGCTTTTTCTCCTCTTTTTCCGAAGACTTCTCCTCTGCCTTATCGTCGGCTTCTGCTGCCTGGGTTGCTTTCGGAGTTTCTTCAGGTTCTGCCTGTTCTTCTTTCTGCGTCTCTGCTGTTTCTTTTTCCTGCGGTTCCTGTTGATGAACAAATGGCAGTTTATCTATATTTCTTACAACTCCATAGGTGATGCCGCCTGCCCCCAGAGAGCCTGCCAGGATCACTGCCGCAATTTTCAGCCCTGCATGTTTCGCATCAGTTCCTGTTATGGTTCCTGCCGCCTTTGATGAGGTCGAGGCTGCTGTATGTGCCGCATTTGATGCCCATTCGCCTGCATTTGATCCTGCAGCACCCGGACCAGGACTTCCTATCCCCGGTGGTCTCCCTGTTGATCCATCATATCCCGTTGGACCTGTTGAACTACGTCCGGTCTGTCCTGAACTTTCAGCACCTCCTGATAACCTGTTATTTGGATTTCTGCTATTATTTCCCCAACTATTTCCTGCAACCCCTGCCTGGAATGCAGTACGCCCGGATGCCTCCCGGAAATAAGATTGCATAATATCCGGCAGAGCTTTCTGCACCATTGGTTCTGCAGATACTTTGTCGGCTTTTCCAAGCAGATACAGGAAGAATACAAACGGTGCAACACTGTAAAGCTTCGTTCCACGTTTTTCCAGATCCATGACCTGCTCTTTTATTTTTTTTCGTCCATAGGACAGCCGGCTTTTTACAGTATTTTCACTGACTCCGAGAGTTTGCGCAATATCTTTTACAGACATCTCTTCGTAGTAAAACATACCGATAACCACTCGCTGATCTTCTGGCAGATGGTCCAGAATCTCCATTACAAGACGCTTCGCTTCCTGCTGATCCATAGCCATCTCAGGATTCAGCTCTGACCTGACATCCTCTATGGACTCCTCAAAAGGGATATCTTCTAGCTCTTCTCCACCGTATATATCTGTAAAAAACACCGGTTTTGATTTCTTCAGCCAATCTTTTGCAAGATTGTTGGCAATCATTTTCAGCCAGGGAATCAGTTTATCCGGATTCTGAAGCTGATCCAGCCTGGTAAATGCCTTCACATATGTATCCTGCAGGATATCATAAACCGTATCTTCATCTTTTATCAAAACCCATATCGTTTTATAAACTGCCGGGCTGCTGATCTTATATATTTCTGTAAGTGCTTCCTGGTCATTTTCCCTCGCTTTCTGAACCAGGTAAGACATATTTCTTATGGTAGGACTTCCACATCTTCTGCAAAAATTTGCATCATCGGGAAGTTCCTGTCCACATTTCACGCACCTCATGTTTCTCCTCCCGTTGTTCTTCCGTTCATTTTTATATAAAAAACTCTGTTCAACAAATCCCAGCCTCTGCTTGTTGCTTCTCACAACCCCGCAGGGGACTTTCTTGATTTGGTTAAATGAAGCAAGTCTTATATGATATTATAAATATCTTACGAATTTACTTTTTTCATAATTGGGGTTTCTACAATTATGTCGTTTATATTGTCGAATATGCCTCATTTTTCTGTTTTATTGTCGTTTTTTCTTCTTTTCACGTACAATTTTAATATTGTTTTCGCTCAATTTCAATTGTTTTTTTCTTCTCCTCAAAATGACCATCACAATCACTGCTAACCCGCCAAGTACTGTTGTTCTTTTCCATTTCTTATTCATAAAAATGCTCCTTTTTCTCTCATCGTTTTTAAGTATCTTCCTGGATTTTACCTTTTTTACCTCCTTCACTTTATAGACGATCACCATGATGTACAGGTTTTAAGAAAAAAGAAATTTTTTGAAAAAAAGCACATATCAGGGGAGCGAATCCCTGTATGTGCTTTTTGATTTTGAATTTAACTGCTGCCTGTTGCTTTTTGCATCCCCTCAGGGGCTTACTTGATTTAGTTAAAATCTTTATTCCTGACAAGGCTGTCTGTGCCACTGTATCCGTCCATACTATACGGATCTGCAGTATCGACAGCTATCAACGTTTCCGGATTGCTCAATTCCAAACGATAAGCAGGATTAAATCCGTGACCATTATTCTCCAGTCTGAAGAAATATCCATAATCTGTCTTTATAACCTCACTGATCGTTTCTTCGTCTGAAGGTTCTGTTGCTTCAGGTCCATATTCCTCTATTGCATTTCCTGAAATTATTTTTTTATAATGATACGGCACTCCGCCCTGGCTATACCACGTTCCTGCAATCAGATCCAGTCCCTCGGTTTCCTGCGAATCTCCACTCTGATCCTGCTGACTGCCGCCAAGTTCCGAAACAGGAATTAATTTGATTTCTCTGTCAAAGGTTGTGTATTCTCCTGAGCCAACATCTGTGGTCGCAATGTTTTCCTCATTAAGTGCATTTCCGTTTTTGGTAAAACGATCTATTTTCTCGTATCCCATATGTCCAAACTGAGAATAAATTCCATTTCCGTCCGGTGCCGTATAAAGTCCTACATGGCTTCCGATACTTCCAATAGAAATTACATTTGTATCATTTTCCAAAGTGTAAACATCATTGATCCAGTCTGCCTCACAGGTTCCATGAGAAAATATCAGTTCCCGGATTCCATCCTCATCAATATCGTACAATGCTATCTCTGTAGTTCCAGCTGTATTTGCACAGAGATTCTGGATAAAAGATGCATATTTGGCATATTCCGGCATATCCTGATAATTACTTGGATTTTCTGCCGGCACTGGTGTGGCCGTTGGTTCCGGTATGGCCGTTGGTTCTGGTGTGACTGCGGATTCTGTCTGTGGATTCTGGGCATTCTGCTGTGTTCCGTTTGAATCCGCAGACTTCTTTGTATTTGAAGTTTTATCTGCGTTGGATGCAGTATTTGAATCTGCTGAGTTCTTTGTGTCAGTCGTTTTTTCAGTTCCTGTTGTCGTTTTTGTACCCGATTTCTTCTCTGAACCGGAAGACGTTTTTCCTTTTGCAGAATCAGAAGTATCTTTAACTTTCTGCTCATGGACAAACGGCAAGGTATCCGCATTTCTCACAATACCATATGTAATACCTCCGGCACCCAGAGATCCTGCCAGAATCAGTGCCGCAATTTTAATTCCCGCAAATTTGGCTGCCGCACCACCTGCAGTTTTAGCAGTCCCAGCCTTTGCAGCAGCCCCGGCTGCTTTTCTGTCATTGCCGGCTGTGTTGGCTCCATTCCATCTTTTTCTCTCATTTCCTGATGCACCTGTATTACCCCAGTTATTTCTGTTATCTCCATATCCATCTGTACTGCTCTGCGGATTCCTTCTGTTTTCTGAAATACCTGTATCACTCCAGCTGTTTCCATTATCTCCGTATGCATCTGTGCGATTCCAGGAGTTACCCGCACTGCCTTCTGCACCGGTTCCTCCCTGAACATTTTGGCTATTTTGTAAATTACTGTCTGGATCGGGTTTTCCCCATGTAAGTTGTTTCCCGGATATTCCTCCAGAACAGGAATTCAGGATTCCCTGCAACGCATCTGGATCAAGCGGCTCTGCGGACACAGAATCCACTCTGCGAAGCAGATACAGGAAGAATACAAACGGCGCGACATTGTAAAGTTTGGTTCCATGCTTTTCCAGATCCAGGACCTGTTCTTTTATTTTTTTACGACCATAAGACAATCTGCTTTTAACCGTATTTTCACTGACTTCCAGTGCCGCCGCAATATCCTTTACCGGCATCTCTTCATAGTAAAACATACCGATCACGATTCGCTGATCTTCCGGAAGCTGATCCAGGATTTCCATTACCAGACGACGAACTTCTTTTTCATCCATAGACATTTCCGGATTCATATCAGAACGGACATCTTCTATTGATTCCTCGAAAGACACATTGTCCTCTTCTTCTGTACCGGAAATATCTGTAAAAAATACGGGTTTTGATTTTTTCAGCCAGTCTTTGGCACGGTTATTCGCGATCATTTTCAGCCACGGGATCAGTTTCTCTGCATCCTGCAGCTGATCAAGTCTGGTGAATGCTTTTACATAGGTATCCTGCAAAATATCATAAACCGTATCTTCATCTTTAATAAGTACTCTTATGGCTTTATACACTGCCGGACTGCTTATCTCATATATTTCCGCAAGCGCTTGCTGATCATTTGCCCTCGCCCGCTGAACCAGCCATGTCATATTGTTTCTGGTAGGACTTCCACAGTTCCTGCAAATTTGCATGATCTGGTATTTCACTTCCACATTTACTGCATCTCATTCTTCTTCCCCCGTTGTTTCCACTTCACTATTTTCTTCTTTTTGTATGATGTTATTCTCATTTTCCCGCTGTGTCAACTGAAGGATTTTTCGAAACACAGTCCACAGTTTTTCCCAGGGAACCGGCATACTGTCAATCGTACAGGTAATCATTTTTCCAATGTCATGTTCTGTCATATCTTTTTCTCCCCTTTCTACTTTATAGACGATTCAGAGTTACTGCCGGTTTTATATTTTTATGGAAAATCAGTAACTTTAACGCCTTAAAAATCAGGCGAATATTCACGATCAAGTCCCCACTCACAGCTTATTGCTTTCCGCAATAGAGGCAGGGGACTTACTTGATTCGGTTGAAAAATCCACAATAGCCCTGGATATGTTTTGAACATATACACAGGGCTATCATTCATCTGTATTCTATTTTTCTTCGCACACTATGATAATTTCTGCCTTACCCGAAATTACCACTGTTTGAACCCGCAAAATTTACAGAATTTCGCATTTGCTTCTATTTCTGCACCACACTGAGGGCATTTTACAACCTTATCCTCTGTTTCCATGTACTGTTCTGCAGATTCTGGTGTATCATCTGTTTTTTCCTGCATTTTCGTCTGCTTTTCTGCAATTTCTTCTGTTTTTGCTACCGATTCCGCGGATTTTCTCTGTTCTTCCGCTATACGTTTCGCTTCTTCCCTTCTTGCTTCCTCTTTGCGCTTTGCTTCTTCTGCTTTTCTTGCTGCTTCCGCCTCGCGCTTTGCTTCTTCTGCTCTTCTTGCTTCTTCTGCCGCTTTTCTCGCTGCTTCCGCTTCCGCAATCATACTTTCCGGAACAGGCGTTCCGCATGAAATGCAGAATTTATGTCCATATGTAATCGGTTTTCCGCACTTTGCACAATAACCTATTATATCCTCTTTCATTGTTCTTTTTCGAATATTACCTGCTACGTTTCCCGCCATTTGTGACATTGTATTGGAAAAATGCCCTACTGTATCTGACATTTGCCCCATAGCATTATGTATATCCTTTTTTGAAAAAACATCCATTAAATCTGTCTGCATCTGTAAACGATTTATCAGTATTAACACTGTAAATATAAGAATCAAAAGCAATGCTATTATATTGATGACATACCATCCTGTTGTTTTAAACTGACACTGAGCATCCTCCGCAAACTTCTTTGCAGATGTTCTAAAAATGATCCATATAATAAGATCCAGCACTGTTATTCCACAAACAGCTGCTGACGTCTGTTTATCTGTAAACTTCTTTATAAAAAGAAGTACCAGTGCAGCTATGGGAAGTAACAGACATAATGCAAGTAAAGGCTGTGGAGATACAATTGTCTCGCCATAGCTTGTGATACCTTTTATTGCTGTTACTGCTGACACTTTCATTAGATCTGCATCCACGCCCCAGTCTGAATCGGAACAGGAAACCATAAACATCGGACAAAAAAATAATATTACGCAACAAAATGTCAGTGTTCGTATTATATTTTTCACTGTAACAGATAGTTTCTTCTTTTCAGAAGAAATATTACTAATTTCATTCATTTTCATAATCTCCTTCTCTGATAATTTTAATGTTTAACCGAATTAAAGAAGTCCCCTGCGAGAGTTGCAAATATCCGCTTGACTAATAATGCCGGAACCCAGTTACAAAAGTTCCGGCATTATACAGCACTATCCGATTTTATTTAATCTTTACACTCTTGCAAGCTGAAGATTTCGCTGTCAAAACCTTGGAACCGGATTTACGGATAGAAACTACTTTATAATAGTATGTTTTTTTGCTGGTCAGGGATTTCTTGTCTGTGTAGTATGTCTTTCCTGTTACTGTTGCGATTTTTTTGTATCCACTCTTTGAATTTGTGCTTCGGTATACATAGTAACCGGTTGCATTGTTGGCTTTTCTCCAGTAAACTGTTGCCTGGCGCTTGCCGGCTTTGATTGAGGAGATTGTTGTTGCGGTTGGTTTTACAATTGTGTTTGTTTTTACGGATGCCTTAATGTGGTAGATCTGACCTGTTGCAGAATTATAACCATCATTTTTAATTTCTATCATCAGATCTCCCGTACATTTGGGAATTGTCACTGTATCATTTGAATTAACCGTATACTCACCTAATGGTTTTCTGCTTTTACACTCAGCAAACGCTATTCTCCAGCTTCCCGGATGAGAAACACTGTCATCTATATCAAATTTCAATGAAACTTTATTTGTTCCGTTTAATTTCACGCGATAGTAGTCAGTATCATTGTTGCAATATATATTTCCTGTGTATTGTTTATTTACATATATATAATTGGGATCGCCATATTTTTTATTTCCCCAATAGTTCTCTGCCTCCCAGTCACTGGATTTTGTATAGCGAGTTATAAACATGTAATCATCTTTTTCGCTAGTATAACTATGTCGTATCTGTACATAATACTTTCCTGGTTTCCATCCATATTTTAATGTATTGAATGAATGACCAGACACACCATCTAATAATGTATGATTATCCGAATCTTTTAAGGTAATAGACCAGTTTGAATCATCATAAACATTATTCATCGTTGGTTTTATCTGAAACCATGTATAACCTCTTCCTGCTGGAATTGTAAACTGAAACCAGTCTTCATCATAATATGTCATTTCTCCCGTTACCCAGGTATTTAAAGAAATTCTATTTGCAGTTCCAGGTCTGTTATTCGGTTCACTCTCTTCCAGCATTCCCGCCTGAACCTGCACAGCCGGATTGACCGTTGCCACACACAGTGCCATTGTTGCTCCTGCAAACAGAAGCTTTGTCAGTTTTGCAACTTTTTCTCTTAACATAATTTTTCTCTCCTTTGTTTTTATTTATATGATTTTTTCATCATATTCTTGTGTACTCACTGTCGATACTTATTTCAGTGCCTTCTTATAGTTACTTTTACCCCCTTTCTACATTATAGACGATGTAAAAAGGAATTTGGTTTTAATA